>Ga0163146_10000057_pt1 | contig 135004 bp, 104 predicted proteins | sample OliLakLV19MP7G1_FD_148648 | JGI IMG/M metagenome (GOLD analysis project Ga0163146, IMG submission 148648) | Freshwater microbial mat bacterial communities from Lake Vanda, McMurdo Dry Valleys, Antarctica - Oligotrophic Lake LV.19.MP7.G1 | ecosystem: Environmental > Aquatic > Freshwater > Lake... | reverse complement strand
CGCCAGCAAAGGGGGGGTGGGCTGCGAGCGAAGGAGCGAAGAGTACAGGCTCCTCTACCTGATCAAGACCCGCTCTTCCGCTCGTTCGCGATTGCAGCCGCGCCAGGCGGCCGGTCTCTGCCGCAATCTGCGTTTTCACCCGACAGGGCACTAGCTATTCGAGGCGGCGGACGACATCATCGGTCAGCCCCGCATCCTCGCGAGGGGCTGCCCGGCACCTGTTCGCGGTGGCAGTCGACGCTTTCGGGTTTCCTTTCACGTCATGGAGATAGACAAGATGAATCGGATCAATGCAGTGCGCAATCGGACTCTCAACGCGCTGAACGCGCGATCGCGCGGTCTGCGACTTGCTTGCGGGCTGGTCGCCTGTGCGCTTGCGGCCAGCGTCACGTTGGCGTCCAACGCGACCGGACCAGTGCAGTCGAGCTACACCTCAACCCTTGTGTGCACCGGCCTGGTGCAGACCGCTTGGACCGCGACGAACGAGTGTTGCTGCGACGTCTGCGGTGGGGCGCAAGCGCACCTGCTCCAAGCCGGCGTGCAGTTCACGTCGGCGACGTTGGAACCACCGACCGTTTCGATAACCGATCAACACGGCCAGCCCATCTTTATCAATGGCGCGCTTCTGACGCTCGTGCCTTCAACGACGGCTGCGGCGAAGGCGAAACTACAGAACGGGACCATCTCCCAAGCGCACGTGTGGCTTGGCTACGAATCGAACGTGCCCATCACCGTTCCCTCGAACGCGACTTCGGCATTCGTGTACAAGGTCACGTACTCGTGGTCGGCGCCGGTTGCGGATGAAGGAGCGACCTGGTTCAGCGACAACGGCGATGATCTCCACGGCGACACGGTGATCGCCGCGTATTCGGCAGCTCCGGTGCCAGCTGGCACCCCGATTCTCGACGGTGCCTCAACCGGCGAGTACAGCGGCGAACTCGCGGTGCAGAACGTGCAGACCCAGTTCGGCAACTCGACGATCGGCAACATCGCATTCGCGAACGGCAGCGAGCTCGACGGCGGGTCGGGCTTTGTCGATCCTGCGACGGGGTTCTTCTGGCTCTTCCTGTCCGGCAACCTCGAGAGCAACTTCAACAAGCTTGAGATCTTCATCGACTACAAAGATGGCGGACAGAATCGTCTCCGCGGCGACAACTCGGATGTTGACTTCAACGGCTTGAACCGGATGGGCGACAACGGGTCGGGCAACGGACTGACGTTTGATCCCGAGTTTTCAGCGGATTTCTACGTCACGCTGACCTGTGGCGGCGATGGGTTCGCGACGTACTCCAACACGGCTCAGATCTTGACGAATGGCGGCGGTCTCGGCGGGTTCATCGGGTCAGGCGGCGCTGGCCCGAACGGCGTGCTCTATGGGACGAACGGCACAGCGATCGCGCTGAACAATTCCAACGTCGCTGGCGTCGATGGCGGTACGCGTGGAGGCAACGGTGCGGGAGTGCTCACGGGTATCGAGCTGCACATGCCGCTCTTCTTGCTCCAAGGCTACACCGGTGGCGATGTCAAGGTCTGTGCGTTCATCAACGGTGGCGGCCACGACTCCGTCTCTAACCAAGTGTTAGGCGGCCTTGGGCGCGGAACGGGAAATCTCGGTGAGCCGCGCAACGTGAACTTCGGTGGAGTTCCTGGCCAGCAGTACTTTGTCATTCCGGGTGCTGCAGCACCGTGCCCCGCCGACCTGAACGGCGACGGCGCTGTCGACGGCGCGGACCTCGGCTCCCTCCTCGGCAACTGGGGCGGCGCCGGTACGGGCGACATCAACAGCGACGGCACCGTCAACGGCGCGGATCTGGCGCTGCTCCTCGGTGCGTGGGGTAGCTGCGGGTCCTGACCTCGACGGAGAATCAAGCGAGTTTTTAGACGACGCCCGGAGCGCAGGCTCCGGGCGTCGTTGCGCGCTACGTCCGCCTGGCGGGAAGCGGCTGACTACCTCTCGCCGCCCGCAGCGACCGCCTCCACATCTCGAGTTCCGTTCTTCAGTTGCCACAGTAGGTCACAGCAGCGCGGGTCGCCCGAGAGCGTGATGGGTTCATAGATCAGGTCAAAGTAGACTGATCGGTGGGTTTCAGCTTCTGGACTCGCGTCGCAGATCTCGACGGCGCGGGCGAGTGAGCACGCACATTCGTCCGCCTCGCCGAGTGTGCTGAGGAACGCAGCACGCATCACGTGCATCGACGCGAGGTGATAGGAAGGTCGAGGGTCGATGCGCTGCAACATGTCGATCGCGCGGTCGATTTCGACGAGCGGCGCGAGGCTCGCGCCCTGATGCCAGAAACGATAGTTCGCGTGCAGCCCGAGCGCCCACGCTAACTCGCGGTGCACGGGGCCAAGCCGCGATTCCACCCAATCAATAGTTTCGTTCCAGTACGCATCGGCGACGTCGAATCGCTTCATTGCACTTGCATGGCTCGCGCACTCGCGCAGCACGACCGCGAGATGAACGTCGTCCTTGCCGGGCAAAATTCTGCGCATGATCGCGAGAAACTCGTCCATCGCCCGGAGCACAGTGTCAAAATCGCGATCGAGATACGCCGACGTGTATTGCGCCTCAAGGATGTCCGCGACGACCATCGCGTTCTCGCCCATGAGTTGTCGCGCCCGCGGCAGGGCCGCCTCGGCGGCGCGGCACGTCTCGGTTGACGCCCCCTGATCGCGCCAATAACGAACCCGCGAAGCGAGCGTTTCGACGATATCGGGATGGTTGGCGCCGAGTAGTTCCGTCTTGAGTTGAAGCAGTCGATCGAACGTGCCTGCATCGGAGGCACCAGTGCGAATCGACCGTGCAACACCGGACAACTCCCTTGACTCGGCAGGTTGGTGCTCAGCGATACAGAGCGCGAGCGTCTCGATTGCTTCGGCGACGTGCGGGTCGAAATCGCTGACAGCGACGAACGTCCTTGCAAGGCCTTGCGTCGCTTCGCGCTGTGCTTCAATCCAATTGCCGCGAGCACGGAGGACGCGTGCGAGCGTCTGGCGAATCGGTGCCGCCTCGCGCGCCATGCGGTTGTCTTTGTCTTCGCTGAGCGCGAGCGCCTCGCGACAGAGTGACTCCGCCCGGTCCGGTGCATTCTTAGCGAGCGCGACTTGTGCCATTGTTCTCAAGGCTGCGGGAAGTGCTGGAGCGCCGGCGCTGCCGCTCGCGCGCAGCGTCGCGAGTGCCGCGGTCGCGAGACGATCTGCCTCGTCAATTCCGTTACGCGACACGAGAAAGTCAGCGAGCCGCGCCTGCGCCGCAGCAACCTGTTCTGGCCCTGCGTCTGGCTGCATGGCTACCACGCGCAGCGCTTCCCGGAACTGCACTTCGGCAAGCCGCGGCGAACCTCGACCCGCGCACACCTCGCCGAGCGCCGTGTGAATCGCGGCCTGCGCTCCCGGATCCTCGGCGAACAAACCCGCCGAGAGTCGATCCGAGAGCCCGAGCACAGCCTTGTGCATAGGTCCGAACGCGTACTCTTGAAATGTCGGGTCGACTGCGGGAATCAGCTCGTGCAGCACGGCTGCAACTGCTTCCCAGCGCCGCGCTTCGTCGCGGGCCCGGCGCTGCTCTATCGCTGCGAGATCCCGCGCCGCGGCGCTTCGAGCGGCTGAGATACCAGCGACGACTGCGCCGCCGACAAGCGCCAAGGTGACCGCGGCGACGACGGCGACCGGCCCACGGTGGCGGCGGAGCGACTTACGAAACATGTAAAGACGACTATCGCGCCGCGCGTCGATTGCCTCGTAAGCGAGCCAGTGCAGGAGGTCGGCGCGCAGCGCGCTCGCGCTCTGGTAACGGCGGACCGGCTCCTTCGCCAGTGCCTTCTGGACGATGGTTTCGAGGTCTTCATCGACGAGTGATTCGCGCGCCCGCAGCGGCGGCGCCGCCGTGTGCAGAATGTTTCCGATCGCATCGGCCACCGAACGATCAGTCGGATAGGGGAGTTGTCCGGTGAGCAACTCGTAGAGCACGACGCCGAGTGAATAGATGTCGCTTCGCGTGTCGACATGCGACGCAGAGTCGTTGACTTGCTCAGGCGCCGCATACGCGAGCGTGCAGGCGATTTCGCCGGTGAGGGTGACACGATCGGTGGAGTCCGCATCGGCAGCGCGGCGCGCGATTCCAAAGTCAAGAACATGCGGACGGTCGTCGGTATCGACGAGGATGTTAGACGGCTTGATGTCGCGATGAATCACGCCGCGGGTGTGGGCATGTTGAACCGCGTCGCACGCGAACGCGATGACGCTCACGATGCGGCGAATGACTTCATGCTGCGGAGCGTTGGCTGATCGAATGCGACGTCCCCACGCGTCGAGCATCTCGCCGTCGACGAGTTCCATCGCAATGGCGTATCCGCCGTCGGGCAGCTCGCCGCAGTCGTGCAGCGTCACGATTCCGGGATGGCGGAGCGCCGCAGCGAGACTCGCCTCACGCTGCATCCGAACGCGACGCCGGAGCGATCCGACGTGCATAATCTTGACCGCGGCCGGTCGACCGGTCGGAATGTGCACCGCACGATGGACGACACCTTGCGCGCCGCGGTGGAGCTCGTGCAGCAGTCGGTAGTCACGAAGTGCGCTGCGCTGCCGTCGATCGGCGTCGGGTGTCGGGGCCGGTCCGCTCTCTTGCTCTTGTTCGGATGTGGACTGCGCTGTCCGCTGTGTCCGCGCGCCATCGTCCGGTGCCCAATCTGCGAGTAGTTCCCGCAGGAAGTGCTGGTTGAGCCGCGATTCGCCGACAGCGGCGCGACACGATGTGCACTCGACGGCGTGCGCTCGAATCGCGTCCGTGACCGGCTCATCTGCCGCGACCAACTCGATCTCCTCTGGCGAGAGACAGGCTGGTGCGGCGGGATGGCTCACGTTACGGCGCCCTCGGACCTGTTGGATTCAAATCCGGAGCTCGCCGACCCGACGCCTTCGGAGTAGACCGCCTCTAGCTCGCCGACAATCTCGCGCAGCCTTGTTGCCGCGCGGTTCCGGGCAACGTAGACCTGCGCGACGCTCATCGCGCACTCTTGGGCGACGGTTTCAGGCGGCACGCCGCGCAACGCCGTGAGCTCGAACGCGCGAATCGTCCGTTCGTCGAGACTCGTCTGCCCGCGCAACCGCAGCATCGCCTCGGCGAGCAACGCTCGGCGCTCCTCGGATTCCCAGACCTGCTCAAGGCGCTCACTCTCGATCATGCTCGGCGCCGCCGGTACTCTCGGCACGCCATCCTGTCGGGCCAACGCACGCTGGTGATCGCGCACGCGGTGGTTGGCGATCGTGAGGAGCCAGTTCCGGAGTCGCCCGCGCGACCGGTCGTAGGCACCACGACGAAGGTCGCGGACGAACTCAAGGAGGGTTTGCTGGGTGATGTCGACCGCGTCCGGTTCGCGTAGCCCGAGTCGAAGGCCGACCGCGACGAGAATCGGCTGATAGCGACGCACGAATTCAGTCCATGCGACATCGTCGCCCTCGTGGACGAGGACAGCGAGCAGTGCGGTCGTAGTCGTCATCTGTCCCACGAGAAACCCTCGGGGCAGCTCGCAAGCCGAGTGTCGAGAATCCGGGAAAGGGGCCGATCTGCCCCGGGGCTCGACACGCTCGCTTAGGTAGGCTTTTTCCCATAGTACTCGATGCCGCGGAGAGGACAACAGCGCCTTCTTCAGCCCGCAGCTTCCGAATGGATACGTCAACCCGACCCGCGTCTCGCAGAAAAGCCCCATATCTTGCGGAACTCGATGGGCAGCGCTCGAGGCCAGTCGCCGGGACGCGGACGATTGCGCTGGCGTCCTCGCTCCGCCGGTACCCGACTCCGCATGCTCGCGAATCGTCTCACCAACCGTTACCGCCACGTTGCCAAATGGGCGCGCCGCCAAGGCATTACTTGTTTTCGTTTATACGAAAAGGACATTCCTGACTTCCCGATGGTTGTCGATTGGTACGACGGCGATGTCGTCGCGTGGTTCTATCACCGCACCAAAGACGACACGCTCGATCGCGAGGTCGCGTACCGCAAGCATGCCGAGGCGGAGATTCTCGCGGCCCTCGAGATCCCGCGCGAAAAGTTGTTTATCAAGTATCGCGCGCGGCAGCGTGACGACGAAGGTAATCGTGATCAGTACGAGCGATTCGATTCGCGCGGCGTCATAAAAGTTGTCGATGAGTTCGGCCTGAAATTTGAGGTGAACTTGTCGGACTACCTCGACACCGGGCTTTTTCTTGATCATCGCTTCACCCGGAAAACGGTCGGCGAACGCTCGGCGGGGAAGCGCGTGCTAAATCTGTTTGCCTACACCGGCGCGTTCACTGTGCATGCGCGCGCCGGAGGCGCGATCGCTACCACGACTGTCGACCTTTCGAAGACATACCTCGCGTGGGCGGAACGCAATCTCGCTCTGAATGGATATGCACTGGACGCGGCGCACCGCATTGTTCACGCGGACTGTCTTCAATATCTCGATGAGGGCCCAATGAACGATGAGCGCTACGACATCGTCGTGTGCGATCCGCCAACGTTCTCGAACTCGAAGCGCATGCGCGCCGATTCGTTCTCGATCGATCGTGATTGGCCGTGGCTCGTGGCGAGCTTGCAGAAGTGGGTGGCACCGGGCGGGGAGATCTACTTCTCGACGAACTCGCGTGGTCTGAAGTGGGACGACGCGCAGGTTCCCACAGGGATGTACGCGCGGGAGATTAGCCGTCAGACCGTGCCGGAGGATTTCCGCAACGAGCGCGTACATCGATGCTGGCGCATCGAAGAGAGGCGCGACCGGTGACGTGCGCGGAGTTACGCTCTCCGCATGGCGATGTCCGTGCTTGATCGTGCCCGCGACGAACTTATCGATCTGTCTAGTCGCAGCCGCCTGCTCAACGTAAAGCCCGAGGGCAAGGCGAATCAGCTGCGCGTCGTTCGCGAACAATCGTCGGCCGTGTACGCACGGCTGGTCGGTGGTGGCAGCTACTTCGACTTCCTGCCGCTCGATTCGCACGCGCCAACCGATGCCCCGGTCAAAACCGACGATCTCGCCGACGCGCATCTCGCTACCTCGCTTGAAGCCGAAGCGCTTGAGCGGCGACTGCTGCGTCTCGCGAACGACGATCGCACGAATCGCGAAGAAACTGGCGTCAGCAGCTTGTTCCTCGCGCTCGGGGTTCTGCGATGGCTCGATCCCCAGGCGAACAACATCGCGCGTCTCGCGCCGCTCGTTCTCGTGCCAGTCTCGCTTGAACGTTCAAGTGCCGCTGTGCCATTTCGACTTCGCTACACGAGCGACGAACTGCCGACGAATCTGTCGTTGCAAACGAAGCTGAAGCGCGATTTCGCAATCGACCTTCCTGACGCGCCGGACGGCGAGGCCGACGATGTCGCCGCGTCTATCGAGGCGTACTTTGATGCCGTGCGGACGACGGTCGGTGCGAAGTCGGGGTGGGCAGTCGAGTGCGACGAGATCGTGCTTGGTTTCTACTCGTTCGCCAAGTTCTTGATGTGGCGTGACCTCGATCCGAGAGCGTGGCCAGAGGGAACGGCCGAACGCCCGCGCCCCGACGCCCATCCGCTGGTGAACGGACTTCTCGGTCGCGCGATGCCGCCGACGAAGCCGCCACTGTGCGGCGATGACGATCCGCTTGACGCGCTCCTGCCACCAGAAGTCACGCGCCATGTTGTCGACGCAGACAGCTCACAGGCGCAGGTCGTTGCCGAAGCAATCGCGCAGCGGCGAAGTCTCGTCGTGCAAGGGCCTCCGGGAACCGGCAAGAGCCAGACGATTTCAAACGTGATCGCTGCTGCAATATCGAGCGGCTTGCGCGTACTCTTTGTGGCCGAGAAACTCGCTGCGCTCTCGGTGGTGAAGACGCGGCTCGATGCGGTCGGACTTGGTGCTGCGTGCCTTGAGTTGCACTCAACAAAGGCGACGCGGCGCGGAGTGCTCGATGACTTGTCGCGCACGCTCGATCTCGGCGTTCCGAAGGATGGTGGCGCCGCTGAAGCAGGCGAACGACTGCACCGCGCCCGTGAGATCTTGGCGTCGCACGCCGCGCGATTGCATCGAAGAGAAGCGACAAGTGGATTGACGGCGTTCGATGCGATCGGGGCGCTCGGTCAACTCGAATCGAAACGACCGTTTGCCCGCAGCTTCGTGCTCGATGGCGCTGAGGGCTGGACCGCTGGTGATCTCTCGGAGCGCCTCGCGAAGCTCGCCGCGCTTGCCGACGTGGCGCAGCGCATCGGCACAGCAGACGAGCATGCATGGCGCGGCTGTGGGCTCGATGCGGTGCTTCCGTCTGATTTAGCGGGTCTACCGACAGCGATCGCGCCGTTGGTGCAGTCCACACGGGAGCTCGACGTCGTGCGCAGCGCCGTCGCTGGCACTGGACTGCCAGTGACAACGCTCGCCGACCTTGAGGTCGGCGTCGCGCTCGGACGACTCGCTGCGCAGCGTCCTCTGTGTGATCGGACCGCGCTCGCATCGGATGGCTGGGGATCAGGTTTCTCACGGACACGTGCACTCGTGGCGGACCTCGCGAATGCGGCGAATGCGCGAGCGCGCTTGGCAGCAGTATTCAACGATCGTGCGTTCGAGATTGATCTCGCGCCGCTGCGTGACGAATTGGCGTCCAAGGGTGGCGCATGGCTGAAGTCACTCATGCCGAGTTGGCGGCGAGCTGATGCGGAGTACCGCGCGCTCTACCTAGGTGTCGCACCCAAGGATCTTGCGGAGCGGCTCAAGTCGCTTGATGACATGATCGCGCTGGCGAACTTGGAGAGATCTGTTGCCGAGCGCGATGCTGAGGGGCGCAGCGCATTCGGTTCGATGTGGTCGGGCCGCGCGACCGACGTGAGTGCAGCCGGAGCGGTCATCGCATGGTTCGAGAAGATTCTCGCGTCGGGAGTTGCTCCCGAGGTTGCTCGTTCGCTGGCGGGCCGTGCAGAAGCGGGCGCATCGGCGGGCCTCGAACAGCACGCGACGGCGCTGCGCGTCGCGATCGACGCAGTTCGCCGCTTCATGATGGCGTGGAAGATCGCCTCGCAACGCGCCTTCGGTGCTGCGACCGTCGATGTTATTCCTCTCGACATGCTCTCGAAGCGAATCGCCGAGTGGCATGCTTCGCCCGAGCGTCTGCGTGACTGGATCGACTGGAACACAAAAGCGAGAACGCTGACCGCGCAGGGGTTCGGTCAATGCGTCGCGGCGCTATCGTCGGGTGTTAGTCCTGCGAGCGAGATCGTTGACGACGCGCAACACGCCTACCTCCTGGCGTTTGTGCGGCGGATGGACTCGGACGGAACGTTAACTCGCACCGACGGCGGAGAACTCACGCGGAGCGTCGACACGTTCAAGACGAGCGATGAGGCCCGCATTCGGGGTAATCGCGCCGATACCGCAAAGTCGCACTACAGCCGAATTCCGCAGACGGCGCAAGGAAAGGGGACTGGCCTCGGGCAAGTCGCCGTCATCCTGCGCGAGTGCGCTAAACAGCGACGCCACATGCCGATCCGCCGGCTGCTCGCCGAAGCGGGCGAGGCGGTCCAAGCGATCAAACCCGTGTTCATGATGAGTCCGCTGTCGGTGTCGCGCTTCCTTGAACCGGCGCGACTCGCGTTCGACGTGCTTGTTGTCGATGAGGCCAGCCAAGTGCGACCAGTCGAAGCGCTCGGTGCTGTGGCGCGGCTCGCGAACGACGCGACGCTCGTTGTCGTGGGCGATCAGATGCAGTTGCCACCCACGTCGTTTTTTCTTGGTGATTCAAGCGCGGGCGACGACGAGGATCCATCCGAAGCGGGATCACTCGGCGATCTTGAGAGCCTGCTCGGTGCGTGCGAGTCAGCAGGCGTCCCGCGTCGCATGCTGCGCTGGCACTACCGGAGCAAGCATCATTCGCTCATCGCGCTGTCGAACCGCGCGTTCTACGACAATCGACTGAACGTGGTTCCGTCACCGTCGCCGCCGGACGATTCGCTTGGTCTCCGTCTGCATCGCGTCGAGAACGCGGTGTACGACCGCGGCGGGACGCGGACGAATCGCGCCGAAGCTCGCGCGGTCGCCGAAGCGGTGATGCACCACGCGACGAGTACGCCCGATCGATCGCTGGGAGTCGCGGCGCTGAGCGTGCAACAACGCGACGCCATCATCGACGAACTCGAAGTGATGCGCAAGGCGGACCCGTCGTGCGAATCGTTCTTCGTAGAAGGCGGTGCCGAGCCGTTCTTCGCGAAGAACCTTGAGAACGTCCAAGGCGACGAGCGCGATGTCATCTTCGTGAGCATCGGATATGGCCGCGACAAAGACGGCGGGCTCACCATGAACTTTGGTCCGGTCTCGACATCAGGGGGCGAGCGTCGTCTCAACGTGTTGATGACGCGAGCCAAACGGCGATGCGAGGTGTTTTCATCCATCAGTGCCGATGACATCGATCTCGAGCGTGCCAGCGGCGCTGGGCCGAAAGCGCTCAAGGACTTCCTCGCGTACGCGGGAGCAACGAATCGGAGTGAAACGCTCACGAGTACGGGCGAATCATCGCCGCTTGAGCGGTCGATCAGCGACGCGTTAGAGGCCGCGGGCTTCCCGTGCGACCTCTCCGTCGGCGCGCCAGGCTGCATCATCGACGTGGCGGTGCGCGATCCGAGACGTCCCGGTTGTTACGCGCTCGCGATCGAGACCGACGGGCCGCATTGGAACGCCGCTCGCGCGGCGCGTGACCGCGAGCGCATTCGCCCAATGGTGCTCGCCGATCGTGGATGGCACCTCGCTCGCGTGTGGTCAGTCGATTGGTGGTTGCATCGCGACCGCGAACTTGCGCGGTTGCTTGAGCTGGTGAAGTCCGGGTTGCAGGAATCGTCGAGGAGGGTCGCCCAGCCAGCCTCGGTGGCGGTCGCTGCCGCGCCGATGCAGCGCGAAGCACCAGGCGCAGCGCCCGCGGCGTCACTGACGGTGCCATATCGCGAGGCAGTCGTCGAGGTGCCGAAGAAGGTGAAGCCGCTTGAACTCGACGAGCGGACGTTCATCGAGATCGTCGGCAAGGTGATTGAGATTGAAAGTCCGATTCGCCTCGACGAATTGGCCAAACGCGTCTCGTCGCTGTTCAAGGTTGCACGAGTAAGTCCGGCGCTTTCAGAGCAGGTGTCTCACGCGGCGCGACGGCTCGCGTCGCCGGAGGCGCGCTTCGCTGCGATGGACGGCGAGTTTGTACGACTCGCGGCGCAGGCACGTCCTACGCCGCGGAACCGATCGGACGTCAAGTCGAGTGGGCTTCGTGATCCCGCGATGTTGCCGCCTGCGGAAGTGGTTGAACTGTGCGTCTTGATCGCGGGCGCACACGTTGGTGTGAGTCGAGACGAACTCGTTGTCGAATGTCGACGTCAGCTCGGATTCGGTGCGACCGGACCGCGGCTTCGCGAGATACTCGAAGCGGCGTTGACGAAGGCGATCGATGCACGGCGCCTCGTCGATCGCGCCGGCATGCTCTTCGTCGCGGAGGCGTGACGAAGAGGTGTTAGGAACTCGCGTTTGTTCGCCGCGCAACGATTGCGAGCCACGCGACGAGCCCGATCCATGCGGCTGCGAGGGGTATGGCAATGAAGGAGAGAGCGCTCACGCCCATGCCAGCAACGCCCTTGTCGACCCAGCCCGCTGTCATGTCGCCACCGCGATAGACCGTGGTATCGATAAAGTTCTTTGCCTTGTAGCGCTCTTCGCGCGAGACGATCGTGAACAAACTCTCGCGCGCCGGTCGGGCGAAGGCATAATCGGTCGCGCGGCGCAGAACCTCGACGCCAAACAGCACCGCGACGGTCGACGAGATTGCAAGTGCGGTCAGACCAAGTAGCGTCACGAAGGGAAGGATCAGGAGGGCGCGCAAACTGCCCAAGCGCCCTAGCAGCGCTCGTGTCGCGCCAAACTGAAGCGCGAGAGTGAGGGTGTTGGTGGTCAGATCGATGTTCGCAAAAAAGCGGGTGCGGTCGGTCGACTCTGTGAACGTCGCAGTCGCGATGCGTCCGCGTTCGAGGTAGATGAAAGTTGCGAGCATCGTGAAGAGCATGAAATAGCCGCAGAGCCCCAGCAGCAGCGGCGATGAGAACGCGAGTCGTATGCCATCGAGAACACCGCCGCCAATCGGACGATCGGGTGCGCGCCGCGCCTGCTCCGGATTGTTGCGCTCGAGCCAATTGCCGAGAAAGATCACAGCGCCGATCGGAAGAATCAGTGTGGCCGCCGCGACTAACAGAAGGTTCGCGGCACCGAGCTCCTTCACTGTGAGCGACGTGACCGCTGGCCCCGCAATCGCACCGAGCGATGCGCCAGCGGCGATGTAGCCGTACAGCTTTTTCGCCTGAGCGGGCGTGAAGACGTCGGCCATGAAGGTCCAAAAGAGCGACACGACATAGAGATTGAAGACGCTTGCCCAGATGAAGAACGATTTGGCAACTGTGGAGGGAGCAATGCTCTCGCGCATGAGCACGTAGAAGACGAGCAGGTTGAGAATGAAGAATCCGTAGATGCCCACCAGCAATCGTTTGCGGCTGAGCAAGCCGCTGGCCGCGCCGAAGAGCGGCGTCACGAGCAGCATCACAAGGAACGTGCCGGTGAAGAGCCAAGGGAGGTCCTTGACGCCGCCACGCAGCCCCATCTCGTCGCGCACTGGCCGGAGCAGCGAGAAGCTAGCAAGCAAGCAGAACGCGTAGACGAACGCGACGGCGACGCCAGAACGCTCCGAGGAACTCATGAAGCGGTCAGTGAGGCGCGCGGGCTTTTCAGGAGTTGTCGTCATGAAGCGTCGCGATGTTGTAACACGCGGTCAGCGGCTCCGGGAACTCTGATGCCGCTGCGGCGGCTGAGGTCGTACGGGATGTTCAGCGCGGAGAAATCGGAGGGAACCGGGAGCCATACCGATCGTGTTCGACCGCAGCACTCGAACCCTCACGCGCACTGCGTTGAGATCTGCAAGATAGGCGTAATCAGCGGAGATGCTCTTTGCTTCACGCCGCCTAACACAGCGGTGGACAAGGCGTTCTCAAACCATCCGCAGATTTCGTAGATTAAGTCGTGAGCAAGCGATATGAGCGGCAACGATGCGTAGCCCGAGGCCGAGCCCTGAATGAGAAGCACAAAGGTTGGCGTGAAAGTCGTCATCCCTTTCCGCGTGCGCCTCGCCGATTGACGCGTGGAGTTGGGTCTGGTTCACGTATGGATTCCGATGAGGATAAAAGGCTGACTGGGAGTGGACAGGGCTGCGGACCGGATTTCGCCGAGCCGCAGCCCTTATCGACCTGCGCGGTGTCGCACTTGCGTTATGCGTTCAGTCGCCGCATTTGAATCCCCACGCGCCGAGTAGCAACGCAAGGTCGTCGGCGCCGACGAGACCGTCGCCGGTGAGGTCGGCGGCTGCGTTGTCAGTCCCCCACGCCCCGAGCAACACCCCTATGTCGCCAGCGTCGACAACGCCGTCGGTTGTTAGGTCGATACCGCATGCGAGGAAGAGCGATGAGTACTGTATAACCGCGTCGTGTTCTTCCTCGCTCTGTCCGTTGTTGAAGACGAGCCACAGCGTTGGGCTCGGCGCATAGACCGGAGCTTCGCCAGCGAACGTGAGCGGCAAGACGAACACGCCCGGTTCCGGATCGGCACCTCCCATGCCGTTCAGTGTGAAGTCGAAGTGATCGTGCAGCAGTCCGGACCGCTGCGCGGCGAACGAAAAGCCTTCGACTGGACCTGACGAGCTCGTGACGCTGGCAGGGCCGAACGCGATCGTGAACGTGCTCGCGTTCGGAACCAGTGTGCTTCCCGTCCACGCGAGGAGCTGGCCAGGAATATCGAACGAGAAGATCGCACCAGCGGTGTCGCGTCCGGGAAGGGACTGGAAGCCGGGTTCGGTCGCGGCAAACGGAAATTCTGGATCCTCGCCGAGATCGGCAGCAAAGACGCGGACAAACTCGTCAAGCGGCTTGCCCGGAGTTCCTTCACTGATGGAACCAGTAACCATGTTGGCATCGACGACACGCAGCCAGATATCAAAGTGGGGTGGCTTCGGGCCAGCAAATGTCGGCGCGGCGAATGCACTGGTGAGCGATAGGACGATGAGAAAGCGAGAGATTGTTTGTGGCATATGGGTGACGCGCGGAATCTGACCGCGCGAGTCGGTGAATTGCGAAAGGGTGAAGACAGAGCGAAGTGAATTGAGGTGCGCAGTAGCGCCGCGGTGTTAGTCGCATGAACCCCATGAGCCAAGGATGATCGCGAGATCGGCCGGACCAACCGCGCCGTCGCTGTCGAGGTCAGCAGCGCCTCGTGATCCCCACGCGCCGAGCAGAGTCGCGAGATCGCTGGGGCCGACGATGCTGTCCGCATCGAGATCACCCGGACATACTGGTGCAAGCAGATGCGACGCGATCCACGTCATCGCGTCGTCCTGCGCTTCCTGTCCCATCTGGTAGTCGAACACCATCCAGAAGAGGTCCGACTCGAGCACACTCGGATCGGTTGAATACAGCGTCATGGGAAGCACGTAGATTCCAGGCACAGGCAGTGGCAACGTCGTATCCGAGATCGTGTACGAGAGGTGGCGGTGCCATCCGCCGTTGGCTTGCACCGCGAGGTCGAAGCCAGCGCTCGGTGCGGCACCGATGTTGACTTGCAGCGTGAGGAACTTGACGTTCAGTCGCTCAGTCGAAACGGGTGCGAGCGCTTCACCACTGAAGACGAGGAAACCTTCGGGCGCGTGAAATCCGACGCGCGTGCCGGGCGTGAACGTACTTGGCAAAGCGTCAAATCCTGGGTTTGCGGTGAACTGCGGGAAGCCAGAATCACCGAAATCGGCAGCGAAAATGCGTAGGTTCGCGACAATCTCCCCTTGATTGTCGATGCCGTTGGTTTGAATTTTCATCATGCCGTCTTCTGGCGCTCCAATCGGGAGAACCGACGGATTGATGTCGCCAGCGTGAGGCACTTCACCAGCGACGGCGGCGCATGAAAACGCCGCGGCGCTGAAATACACGAGCGTGAATCGGTGCATTGGATGTCCTTGTTAGGGCGCCGAAGCAGCAGCGCCGCCGACGTGTCGGTCGAACGTTGCACTCACTTCGGGGTTGAATCGGTTAATCAGATCGTTGACGTAGGTTTGGTTGAACTTCATGGTCGCTACGTGTCCGTCGAGGAAACTCCAGTTGCTTCGCGCGTCTCCCGACTTCGGAAAGCCGCCCGCAGCGGACGTCGACACCATCGTCGACGCGACCGCGGGTGCCTGTTCCAGCGGTCCCCATTCCTCTACGTGCACGTGATCGGCTCCAGCGTACTGCCCGGTCTCAGTCATCAGCAGCATGTGCACCGTTCCCGCAGGGGAGTTCACCGCGGAGAGACGGTCGTAGTAACGCGGTGGGTCGTACACCGCGGCGGTCGGCGAGAACTGATGCGTGAGGAAGTCATTCAGGCCGTACGACGTCGTCCGAAAATGGCCCGCCGTGGGCGGAACGGGCACGCCCGCGCCTCCCATGGAAGTCGGCCAATGCGGACTCGCGTCGAGCGGACTGCGAAGCGCGAACGAGTTGTCGTACCACGGCTTGAGCGTGGTCACGAACGACTCCTCGACGCCTTGATCCACGCCGCCGTGCGAAAGTCGCGCGTCGGCGAGCCAGCCGTTGTGATCGGTGGCATAGCCGAGCATCGCAGTCTGCAAGAGTCGCAGATTCGCCAGGTCGGCGGTGACATGCGCGGAGCGACGAAGATGTCCGAGAGCCGGAAGGAGTGTTGCGATGAACGCGGCGACGATCGCGATCACGACGAGCAGTTCAACCAACGTGAAAGCACGTTCGGGCTGGTCAGCCCTTCGAGTACTGTGAATCATGGATGTTGTTCCCGAGCGAACGCGGTAGCAGTGGCGCGCGAAGCGCCAGCGCGTTAAGAACGCCGTGCGAACGGAGATGAACTCGCGCGATGCCGTCGCACGTCACACGACCTGTGGGCCAAGGCGCGCGGCGACAAGCGAGAACTGGCTCAGAACGGGCGAAGCTCAGGCGATCGGCGGAGGCGGCCGCGCGGCCACGCATCGCAGCGGTTCAGGGTCCGCCACGACGTCGTCATCGACGACGACGACGCACGTCAGGATCCCGAGCGCGAGGATCGGTGCGTCGACAAATTGCGGCGCGCTTCCAGCGAGGGCAAGCGCGACGCAGGTGCCGCAGGTGCCCTCGTCGTGGTGGGTAGGTCCCTCGTCGCATGAATGATCGTGGGAGCAGGCGTTTTCCGCGCGAGCATTCGCACTGGCCGCGCGCAAGTGCGTCGTCTGCACGGCACCGCTCCCTAGCAGTAGGAACGCCAACACAGTCAGAACTGTGGCGAACGTACGGTAGGAATGAAGGGTGCGGCGGACCTGCACGTGTGAGCGAGCGTACTGGTGCCGCGAGGCGAAAGCAAGCCGCGACGGAGGTTCTTTCGGCGCGGCCGCTTACTTCAAGCCGGTTCGCGCAATCGAATCAAGCGGCATTCCGCGCGGCGCGAACCTGCATCGCAGGCGTGACCGCACGCGGGGCACTGGTCAGCTCGCAGACGGCGAGCGGACGCTAGCTCGCCTCCTGCAGCGTCGCGATGTCGACGGTGAACTCGTTCGGATCGTTGTCGCGCCCCGTGATGCGCGGCCCCTGATGCACGGCCGATGATGCACGGCCGATGTTGCACTGATTGTTAGCTCAGCGATTCACGATCTTCCACCCGGCGCTGAACGTTCCCATCGTCCCACCGGCCGTCTTGACGAGGCCATTCATGAGCCAGCCGTTGACTTCATTCGTGTTCGCGTTCGTCCAGACGAGGTCGCGCTTGCCGTCGCCGTTCAGGTCGGCACTCGCTATAAGGGACCACTCGAGGCCGATCTTTCCCATTTCGCCGCCAGACTTCTTTGCGGCACCGTCCATGAGCCAGCCATTCACCGTCCCAGCGCCCACATGGCGCCAAACCAGATCGTCCTTGCCATCTCCATCGAGATCGCCCGTTGCGTGAACTTGCCATTGAGACGGGACCGGCTGCGAGTTCTGCACCGGGCCCGCTACCTTCGAGAATCCGTCGAGTATCCAAGTCTGTACTGCGCCAGCGGCGCTCCGGAATGCAAGGTCGACGTTGCCGTCGCCGTCGAAGTCGCCGTTTCCGATGAATTCAAGATTCGCAGATTCTCCAATGACGTCACCATCAGTTCGCGTCACGCAGTTCATGAGCCACGCGCTGACCTTACCCGTTGGACCATTCCGCACAACAATGTCCGCCATCCGATCTCCATTGATGTCGCCGATGGCTAACACAGTCACCGCCTTCAGGAGCGGTGTTGCACCGATGATGGCCGATGACTTCACGACCTGCTGCCCCTTCATCAACCAGATTCGGAGCTCGCCGCTCGCCGTTCTCCACAGGATGTCACCGTACCCATCGCCGTTAAAGTCGCCCAAGCCCTGAGGGGACCACTGCGTTGATGTTGGCGCGAGTGAGAGCGGTCCGCCGCCGTCCTTGACGAGGCCGTTCATGAACCAGACAGACGCCTGCTTCAACGCCTTCTGATGAAAGACAATGTCTGAGCGCTTGTCGAGATTGACGCGATCCTTATTGAAAGCACCACGGTCGCGCAGCGCACAAGAGTGGTCGAAAGGCGCGGTCGCGATCGCGAAGTATGGGCCGCCAGTCGACAGCGCGCTCGCCTGACCGAATTGGTCGAAGCCCCAACCCACGACGGTGCCATCGGCTTTCAGCGCGATGGTGTGGAACGCGCCAGCAGCCACATCAATGCACGGCCCCAGATTTGGTGGCGGCGAACATTGGCCATAGTCATCCCAGCCCCAACAGACCACTGTGCCGTTCGACTTCAGCGCTACGGTGTGGTGGTTACCAAGGACGACTTTTGTGCAGCTCCCGAGGTTGCTCGGGACGTTACAGGGACCGCCGAGATTCGATCCCCAGCAGACGATGCTTCCGTTCCAGCGGAGGGCCGCCGAATGACTTTCGCCTGCGGCGACCTTGTAGCAAGGGCCCACGGTCGCTGGCGGTGTCGCTTCCCCGGACGTATTGAGCCCCCAGCCGTAGACGGTGCCGTGACTATCAATTCCTAAACTGTGGTTGTATCCCGCAGCGATGTCGATCGCGACACTGAGTTGGGGTGGGACGCCACACTGTCCAAATGTATTGTCTCCCCACGCGACGATTTCGCCCGCTGCGGTGAGCGCGAGCGCGTGACCGTCTCGGTTCGAGACCTTGATGACGTCGCTAAGCCCGGCTGGGACGTTGGCCGCGAGCTCCCCAGTCCCCCATGCAACGACTGTTCCGTCGTGGCGACGCCCGATGGCACAGTGCCACCCTAGCGAGACGTCGACAACCGTGCCGAGGTCGATCGGTACGTCTGTTCTCACACCCCATAAGAACGGCGTGCCGACTTTGACTTGAGCGCCAGCGGTAGAAGAAAGCGCCATCGAAGACGCGAGAGTGCACAGGGCGATTGAATGACGGCGTAGACGATTCGATCGGCGAAATTCGCTCATGGCGGTGCTCCTGTTGGTGCCGTGCACGGTTCAGCATGCTCATGAATCGGCAGCACACACACGAGCGAGGGACCGCTGGGGGCGTGACGGTCGGAAACGAACATTGTGCATGTTCGTTGGCGAACGACGCGTGGCGGTCTCGAATCAGCGACTGCTTTGAGCCACGATTGAGTGGGACAGCCGCGCGCTAAACGCGGACAGCGCGTCTAACAGTTTGTAGTGCCACGGTACGCACACCCAGATCTGCGGCCGCTCTAACAGGTTGCATATGACCCGCGCGCAACGCTCCGGTGAGATCGCGCGCTTTCGCACCTTGACGAACAGCTTCGTCATGCGGGGTTCTAAGAAGTACGGCGTGTCGACGATTCCGGGAAAGATGCAGCTAAATCGCACGCCCTTGGGTGCGAACTCCGCATCGAGGGTTTCGGTGAGCGCACGGAGCGCAGCCTTTGAGGCTGCGTAGCCACTGTGTCCCCATGGCCCCATCTTCGCCGACATCGATGAAACATTCACCACCGTTCCGCGACCGCGCTCAAGCATCGAGGGCAGGAATGCGCGGGTGAGCGAGAGTGGCGAAAAGTAGTTCACCTGCATGAGACGACGGTGATCGACGAGCGCATGCTCGAGGAACGGTTCATAGATTCCATATCCCGCGTTGTTGATGATGGCGTCGACAGGACCGTGCGTTGAAAGAATCGCGCTCGCGGCTGCGTCCGCGGCGGCAGGATCTGAAAGGTCGGTCACGACCGCAACGCTTGGCGCGTAGCTCGAGAGCTCCTTCGCGAGAGAATCCAAGAGGGGTCCGCGTCGCGCAAGAAGAAACGTGCCCCAGCCGCGACGTGCGAGCTCGTGCGCTACGGCCTTTCCGATTCCTGACGACGCTCCCGTCACAACCGCATGGGGACGTTCGTGATGGTTCACATGACGCTCGCGCTACTAGACGCGACTGTTAGACGCAACCGCGGACGAGCAGGAAGAGCAAGATGAGCGGAATGGGAATGCCGAGCGCCCAAAGAAGAATCGCGGGTCGCACTTTGCCCCAGCGCGGCTGTCGCGGTTGTCTGCGCCGCACGAGATAGTCCGATCGGGATGGAGACGTGTGGGTTAGGAGAGAATTGAGCACGGAGTTTCCTCTGATGGAGACGGCACGCAGAAAGTCGGTGCTCGCGACCAATCAATACCTCTCCCGACAATCCCATGCTCGCGAGACCGCCGAGTTGGCACGAGATTAGTGGGATCCCCTCAACGATCAGCCGCAGAAAACAAGATCGAGGCAGCATGGCTCGCCCGTTCGCTCATCACGGAACTCGACACACGCGCAGGTTCGTGCGCGACCGCTTTCACCAAATCGACGAGATGAGCTGAGCCGCGTCCTAGCAACGCAAAGTGAACGGGTTTCCGCTGCACCGTTCGAAAGTCTGGAGAGACGCACCGGCACGGAGCAACCGTGACGACGGCGATGACTTACATCGCGATCGCGGAGCATCTCGACGCCAACAGCGCGGACTGGATGAAGCAAGTCAACGACTAGGAGTGCGGAACGGAGTGGTGCACGGATGTGCTCCACAAGATCGGCACTGTGCCTGAGCAAGCGCGAGTCCTTACCCGGTCCAAACACGCCGCTCACATGGTCAGGGTCTCATCGCGACCCGATCGCGATTCCAACTGCGGTCGTTCCGCCAGCGGTCGTTTCGATCCCCTGCACGTCCCTTCGAGGAGAAGTTCATGTCCGTACCGGTTGTCGCTTCCGTCGCCTGCGGCCTCGCCGCGGTTCTCGCATCCACGTCGTTCGCTCAGGTCGCCTTTACCGGCTCATACACACAAGACTTCAACGGCCTCGGCCAGACCGGCGCGCAGACTCTCGCGGGCAAAGGGCCGCACGCGATCCAGGGTGTGCTCGGCGCCACCGGCGTGCTCGGTTGGTACGGCGCCAACTTCCTTGGCAGTAGCGCGAACACCGAGTTCAAGGCTCACAATGGCAGCTTGGCGGGCAGCGCTGGCCGGGGTGTAATCTCCTTCGGCGCGAACAGTTCGAGTGATCGCGCGCTCGGGGCGCTTCCGACGAGCAATCAGATCTCGTCTATTGGACTGGTACTAACGAACAACACATTGGAGACCTTCGTGTCGCTCGACATTGCCTACACCGGCGAGCAGTGGCGAGCCAGCGAAGCCAATCTGCCCAACGTCCTCACCTTCGCTTACGGATTCGGCACCTCGCTCGAAGCCGCCACAACCACCATCGCCGGACTGAGTTTCACCGCACCGAATCTAACCGGTGGCGAGGTCGCGATTGACGGGAACGCTCCAGAGAATCAAACTGCGTTCACTGACGTGCTCCGAGGACTCTCGTGGCGCCCGGGCCAGTCGATCGTTCTCCGCTGGAACGCGACCGAACTGTCAGGCCAGGACAACGGCCTCGGCATTGACGACCTCGTCCTCTCTGCCACGCCGGGCATCACTGTGTTTGATCTCGCCGACTACGAACTCGTTGCGACCTTTCCGTTGCCCAACCCCGCTGCGCTTGAGGCCTCGGGGGTCACATACAACCTAGCGACCGGCACGCTGTTCGTGATCGGCGACGAGGGTTTGGCGATGGTCGAGGTGACGACAGAAGGACAGTTTGTTAGTCAGATGGCGCTGACTGGATTTGAGGACACCGAAGGCATCACCGCAATCGGCGGCGGACAGTTCGTGGTTGCCGAAGAACGCATCCAAGATGTGTACCTCCTGAACTATGTGGCTGGCGGCACGGTCGACCGGAGCGCGTTGCCGACGGTCTCTCTCGGCGGCACGGTGGGCAATTCGGGCCTCGAGGGCGTCAGCTTTGACCCGATCTCCGGCGACTACGTCACGGTCAAGGAGAAGAACCCGCAGGGGGTTTCTCTCGCCACAATCGACTGGGCGCTCGTCCAATGCTCGACCACTCCGTTGTTCACACCAGCGCTCGGCGTGCTTGATCTTTCCGACGTGCAGACGCTGACGACGGTGCCGAGTCTGGTCGGCACTGCGGATCAAGATCAACTCATCATCCTGAGCCAAGAGTCGGCCAAGTTGCTTGAAGTGACTCGCACTGGCGAGGTGCTCAGCAGCTTCGATCTCTCCGCGATCGCCGGCGACGCTGAGGGAGTCACGATCGGACCGGACGGAACGATCTACGTTGTCGGCGAGACGCCCGCGCTCTACGTGCTGAAGCCGATCGCCGCCCGGGCATGCCCCGCCGACCTCAATGGCGACGACCTCGTGAACGGCGCTGACCTCGCGATCTTGCTTGGTGCGTGGGGCCCATGCGTCGGATGCGCTGCGGATGTCGATGGGAACGGCGACGTGAATGGCGCAGATCTGGCCATCGTCCTCGGCGCATGGGGCGGCTGCCCGCGCTGACGCGCCGATGTTGAGCAGCGTCGGTTGAGGCGTAGCGGCCGACTCGCTCGGCCGCTACAGGCGCCAAGTGGGGCTTTAGAGCATCTGCGGGAACACTGCCAGCTGGCTACTACGTTGAGTGCCGGTCTCGACGGACGGTCCGCCTGCGATCGTCGAGCGGGTGGAGTGGAAGTGCTGCGACGCAGCGCGATCGAACTCAGCCCGCGCGTTCCACTGTCCGTGACAGCTGCGCGCCAACCTGGGGACCGATGCGGTCAGACGCCGGCATTGGCACTACGAAGACGACTTCTCCACGCGGCGCTTCCACGAGCAGTGCATTGCACTCCGAGCGCTCGCGATCAAGCACGCGAATGAGATGCAGCTCTCCGTTTCCTCGGCAGGTCCAGCGCTCGGTCTTTCCGCGACTGCCGAGGGCGTCGCTTACGAGGCGCCACGTGTGAGCTTCTGGTGAGTTCGCGCGATTGCCCGGCACCAGCGCCAGGAACGAATATAGCGCACGGTCATCGCGGCGACGAGTGATCGCCTGCACGGCTGCAACCATTGGCGTGGGTTCAATGCGGCGCGACTCGTGGCACCAGTCGTCGGGCCGCGCGAGCATGGGACAAGGGCGATCGTGCGGACACGGTCCGACGACGTGCATGCCGCCCGCCACGAGCAGGCGATCGCGCAGTCGCTGCAACGCGCGGGTCGTTGTTTTGAGCGCTGGCTCGATCACCGCGACGGGCACGCCGCGCGACCAGCGCAGCAGCACCTCGAACGACTCGGCGTCGTACTCGCCGTCGCGAGCTAACCGCTCGTTGAATGCGGTCTGGCAGAGGACGAGGTCGCACGTCGGTGGCAGTGGAACCTGAAACGCATCGGCGCACACCGTGCTGAGTGTGACGTCGATCCCCGCTAGCTCGGCAGCCTTGGCGACGACGCGGGTCCAGATCGCGAGCACGGCAGCTGAGTGATCGATGCCGGTGAGCGAGAACGGTCCGCGCTGTCCGCGTTTCGCACACCAGTCGAGATAGCCGACGCTCGTGGCTCCGACGCCGCATCCAACGTCGACGATGGTTCGGGCAGTGGCGAACGACGGGTCGCGCCGTGCGCACTCATCGAGCACTAATCCGACCTTCGGCGCATCGGACGCAAGAAAATAGAGCAGCTTCGCGCCGAGATGCTCGCGGTCACCTTGACGCCGCGCGAGTACGCCACGTTCGACGGTGTAGAGGTCAGACAGCTCCACAACCCACTCAGCGACGGTCGCGACGCGGGCCGCTGGCACGAGGTCTCCCGACCACAACCATACTTCCAGCGCTGCTAAGAGAGAGCGGCTCACGGTGCTACCAATATGGACCGGCATCCAGAGCGCGACGAACTCGCGCTGACGGTTGAAAACGCACTTGGAGGGACTTGAACCCCCGACCCTCGGTTTCGAAGACCGATGCTCTATCCAACTGAGCTACAAGTGCTAGGACCGGAATCATACGGGATGGAACCGCAGAATCGCCGCCGAAATCGACGGGCACGGAACCCGATCCGCGGACAGACTCGGCCGTATCCTGCCGTTATGTCCGCCACCGCCACGTCGCCGTCACTCGCGCCCGCCACCACGCTTATGGCTGGCAAGCGCGGGCTCATCGTCGGTATCGCCAACGATCATTCGTACGCGTACTTCATCGCTGAAAGCCTCCGCAAACACGGGGCTGAGTGCCTCTTCACCCACTTGCCAGGCGAAAAGATGGAGCGCCGCTGTCGCAAGGCAGTCGAGCAACTTGGCGTCGCCGATCCGTGGCTCGTGCCGATGGACGCGGGGAGCGACGAAGATCTCGACCGCGTGTTTGACCAAGTGAAGCGCGACTTCGGGACGATCGACTTTCTCGTTCACTCAATCGCATTCGCCGACAAGGACTGGCTGCGCGAGGGTGCGTTCACCGCCACGCCGCGGCTGGTGTTCACGCAAGCCATGGACATCAGTGCGTACACGTATGCCGCAATGGCAAATCGCGCGGCACCACTGATGGCGAACGGCGGTTCGATGTTAGCTCTGTCGTATTACGGCTCGGAGAAAGCCGTACCGGGCTACAACGTCATGGGCGTCGCGAAGGCGGCGCTCGAAGCGACCATGCGATATCTCGCACTCGAGCTCGGACAGAAAGCGATCCGAGTCAACACGATTTCGGGTGGCCCGCTGCGGACCATGAGTGCGCTCGCCGTAGGTGGATTTAGCGACATTCTGGGTTGGGTCGAGAAGAAGGCGCCGCTGAGGCGCAACGTCACCGGCGCCGACGTCGGCGATACAGCGCTCTGGCTTCTGAGCGACCTCTCGAAGGGTGTAACGGGCCAGAACATCTACGTCGACGCGGGGTATTCGATCGTCGGACTGTGAACGGAGTCGATGTCCCGCGCCCCGGAACTGGACTTCGCATGCGACGACAGAACAACCGACTTCGGACCGAATCTCGCCGTTTATTCGTTCCGCCTATCTGTTCACTGCTCGCGCTGACTGTGCTCGCGGGTTGCCGGAGTACAGCGACACAGACGCAGATGCTCGTGCCGGGAACGAACGGTCGCGCCGACACGATCGTGGCACTCGAGCCAGGCTGGGCGCAGCGCGCGGTGCGAGCGCTGCGTGATTCCCCTGGCTGCCTCGGTGTTGAAGCATCACAGTTGTCGGGTAACCGCGCCGCGATTTTTGCGATGTTTAGGGACAAGGCCTCGGCTGTGACGTGGTATCGAGGCGAGGTGCATCAATCGCTCGTCGACAAGGTGCGTTTCTACCGCGATCATGAGCACGGTCCGCTCTCCGGCGTCGCGGACGGCACCGGTCCGATCCTCGCCATCGCGACGCTCTCGCGGCGTGCGGCGGCCGACGGTGACACGCCGCCGTATGTTCTCCTCAGCGTGGAACTCTTCACGCCGCTGGAAGGTGGCGTGAGCTTTGGTGGCGCGTCGTTCTTGCCAAAATAGGGGAAGAAACTCGCGCTGGGCCTGACTTCTCGAGGCTGGGTACACGTCGCTCCTCCGGCGAGTCTCAATCGTCATCGCGGCCGGACACGGGACACACGACGAGAGTGTGCTCGAGCGTGAGCCATCCGACATGTGAAGACTGGGCAAGCCAGTCGCGAAGTGCGAGGAGGCCCCTTGCTCGCAAAGGTTCACTTGTCGGATGTCTGAGTTCGGCCAACACGGGACACACGACCAGCGACTAACGAAGCACGCAGAAGCAAGGATCGATGCCAACTGCGTGTTTTCGAGTTGGGCGGTACGCGGCGCAAAGCATCGATGAGCGCTGGCGAGAAGCTAACACTCGTTGGAAATCGAGACGACTGAGCCCGCCGTCGGCGTGGAGCGGCAGCGTGAGATCATCAACGTGCGGGCCGTCAGACAGCTAGGTGCTGCTCGCCTCCGCGCCGAGCGGATTCACCAGCGCCCTCGACAGACGATCCTTGAGTGACGTCGTGCTCACACGCGTCTCCGCTAAAAGACGCATGCACTGCGCGAGCCACACGGACTCGCCCGATGCACCGAGCATGACGATAACCCCGTCGATGCCAACACGGTTCTTCGGCAGCTCGACGCGAGTGCCAACCCCGGGCACGAGCACGCTCGGTCGCGGATCGACCTCAGGGCGTTTCCGGCCGACGCCTGCGTCGACGCAGGATTCCAGCTGCGGATGGTGCAGTCCGGCGACGAGCCTCTCGACTGGAAACCCCTTCGGGGAGTCGGGCACGGCGCGATGGAGATACGGGTCCGTCGGGGCGGAGCATTTCGAGTCGTCTACGTTGCCAAGTTTGCTGACGCGGTATACGTGCTTCACTGCTTCGGAAAGAAGACCGAGAAAACGAGCCGGACCGATATCGACCTAGTGATACGCCGATACGGCGAGATGATGGCGCTATGGAAAACCGAGGAATCCTGACAATGAGTGCGCGACGCAAGCAGACAGACCACAACGTGTTTCTCGACCTTGGCCGCACGCCGCACGAGGCAGAGAACCTTCGCGCACGCGCCGACCTCATGATCGAGCTGATTCAAATCATCCGCGGCCGGAAGCTGACTCAGGCGGCGGCGGCAAAGCTCGTCGGCGTGAGCCAGCCCGCATGAGCGACCTGATGACGGGAAAGATAGGCCGATTCAGCATCGACGCGCTTGTCGAGATGCTGACTCGCGCCGGTCGTCGGGTTGAGTTCGCGACGAAGGCTGCCCGGCGGGTCGCCTAACGACCATTGAGCTGTGCTGCACGCGACGTGCGTGCAGCCGAGGCGTAGGTCTCGCGACAATCATAACGCACGCACGCCGCAAATCAGCACACGCGAGTTGCTAGGTTGCCGCCCTTGTACGCGCAGGCCGCGCCCCGACCACCGCGAGATACGGACCCGCGCCGAGGAACTGCGAGCCCTCCGGCGAGCGCGGCGTGCCCGCGTTGCCGCCCGACCCCGACGATCGCACGAAAGTTCCCGAGATCTGACCGCCTCGCGTTGGCGTCTGGCCATGCCGAGCCGATAGACTCGACGCGACAAGAGACTACCCCATGGAATTCACGATCGAAACAGAATCGGAAGACGACGGGCGCTGGATCGCCGAGGTGCCGACGCTCTCCGGAGTGATGGCAGACGGCGCGACCCGCGACGAGGCTCGCTTTCGCGTACACGCGCTGGCGCTGCGCGTGGTCGCCGAGCGACTCGAGCACGGCGAAGGCGGATCCGAGTTTCTCACAATCGTGTTCCGTGCCGCATGAGCGACTGGCGAAGCTCACGGGCGCGACGGATCTTGGCGGCGCTGCTACGCATCGGCTGGCGCGAGAAGCGATCGTCGGGATCCCCCGGACTCTGGCTCGCGATGGCTGGCCGGACTACGTGTTCGCGTTCCATGACAGCGAAGAGATCGGCCCGAAGATGCTCGCGAGAATCAGCAAGCGCACCGGGCTGACGCCGGAAGAACTCTGACTCGGATCGGGCAACCTAACGACCATTGAGCTATGCCGCACGCACGTGCGGCCGAGGCTGAAGGCCTCGCGACAATAGTAACCCGCACGTGCGTGTCGGCTTGAGCGAATTGTTAGACAGTGCCTTTCCGGAGCGGTTGCCACTTCATCGCGAGCTGCCGGCCACTGCTCGCGCAATCGCGGAGATAGAGGTTGATTAGGCTCTGGTACGGCAGCGCGGTCTTCTCCGCGAGGCGCTTGAAGTACTCGATCGTGCCATGGTCCAAGCGGATCGTGATGGATCGCTTGAGTCGCTTGGCGTAGGGATTCCGCTTTGCCCGGGAGAAGTCGTAGTCGCTCTTCATGGCGCGTTCCTTTCGGTGTACTGGCGGCGCTCGTGCCGATTCGCGCGGCGAGCCGAGATGATTCGGACGACATCGTCGTACTCCCGATGAGTGTGGACGACGACCAGGAGACGGACCGAAGGACCCAGCCCGAGGAGGACGAACCGGTCCTCGTCCCCGGACTGCTCAGAGTCGGCCATGAACAGCGCGAATTCGTCGGCGAACACCATGCTCGCCTCGTCGAAGGTCACGCCATGCTTGCCCTTGTTCGCCGCGGCTTTGCGCGGATCCCATTCGAAGCGGAGTTCGGCCACGGCGTTAGTGTACCTACGACGTAGTGACACTGCAACGCCACAGTTTTGGCCGCCGACGCCTTGGGCCGCCTAACGATTTGCGAGCTGTGCTGAGGCCACGACGGCGGCCGCAGGAAGCGAAGCCTCCGGAGGTCGCCTGACGGCCGCCGCCGCGGCCGTCAGAACTAGCGAACTGTTAGGAAGTTTCGGGGCTGGCTCGCGCAATTGGAATGACACTCTCGATTTCTCCAACGCCAGGAGACTTTGGCGGACCAAGCTTAGGAACAATTGATTCCAGCCAAACAAGGATCGCCGAAACGTTGACCAAGAGCTGCAGTAGGCGATCGAACGTGAGCGGGCCGGTTTTGGCTACGAGCTTGCCCTCATGAACGAATATGTTGCGATACTCGTACGGTTCGGAGAACGCTTGCACAACTTGGGGTCTGACTTAAGCCCTTTCCCCGCAAGAATCGCGAGAAGCGAGTCGAGGTACTCGCGCAGCGATGGTTCCCGCCTGTAGTCCCCACCGCGATCTTGAATCCAAGGCCATAGATCAGGCGGTTGCATTCGCTCGGCAGCGATCGCGGAAACGACGGCGTGAACCGCCGTCTCGATGGCGCTAGCTGCCAACACAACCGCTGGCCCTAGGTGTGAGTTGAGCGACTGGGCATCGAGAAACAGCGTTCGCCAAGGGGCTGACTGGAAGTTGGGACCCAGTTCTTGGCAACGAACCAACAGTTGGGGCCGAACCGACCAGAGCGCGATATTGCAGCCGGCCCCGCCAGCTCCTCGGATGAGTGCCGGATCCATGACGAGCTCGCTTCCATCATCAGCTCGGTACTCAAGAGTCCAGAACTCCACGCTTCCCAACGGACGAACCTGCGGAAGATTGGTCAAGGCGCCATTCGTTCGATCCAAGTGTTCAGTGCAATTAGTGCGGCTGATTGAGGAGGATCGTTTGATTGTCGTGATTCAATGATGGACTTCTGCCGGTCGAAGGCCCGTCGCCGAAAGTGCACCTCAATCGCATTGGCATGGACTGCTGGCACGCCGTCAATTCGAAAAGATGGATCCGCGCTCGGGTCCGACACTAGCGCCATTGCGGCTGCGGCGCGCTCCAAGATGGGCATGCTCGGATCTCCTGCTCGTGTGCCCGCGACGACGCACGGTGAGTGGATTGTCACCTCGCAGTCGTTCCAAGACTGGGTTAGCAAGGGCATTTCCGCCTTGTGAGGCACCGGGATCGTGAACGGAAGCAGGAGTCGGAATTTCGCGATCATTCGAGAAGCTGCCTAACGATCCTGAGCTTTGCCGCACGCACGTGCGGCCGAGGCGTAAGCGTCGCGCAGAATGTACATCACGCGCGTGTCGGCATGAGCGATGGGTTAGGCCTTGCTGGACAGCTGTCCGCATTCCGGGCATGTGGAGTGCCTTGCAAGGACGTACCCGCAGTTGGGACACAGGCCAGCACGTCCACGAAGCATGCGACGGAGGCGGAGCGGTGCGAAGACCAGCAACCACCTGACGGACGCCCATACGAGCACGTCTGCCAGAAATCCCGGCCAAACGGGACGGATCGGAAGCATGAGTCGGAGGAACCCCTTCCATTGTGGGGCGGGATGAGCGCTGATCTGCCATCCGCCTTCGACAGTGCGTTTGACGACTCGCTCGACTCGAATCACATAGCCGAGAGCTGCAGACGGCCATCCAGCTCGCGATTCGACGGTGAACAGCAGCTGGTCGGACTTTGGAGGGTTGGCAATGTGCGACCACGGAGCGATGTCCGAGGGATTTGCTTGCCCTCGCGATGCAACGAACGCACGGTCAGCGACGGAATCGCCGGTCGCGAAAAGGCTGCCTTGGGGCGGAGGCACGACCATGGATTCGCGGAACACTGCCGCCGCGAAGACCGTCTCGCGCCCAAGCGACTGCTAGCGAGAAATGGCCCACATCGGCGCGTTGTGCCCAGTGTTGGCGTGTAGCACAGACGAACGAGTTGGACCCGCGAGCGAGGTGAAGGCCCAAGCGAGCGCCACGGTGACGGCCACGCCATTGACGTCGCAGATGAGAAGCGCTTTGAAGGTTTTTCGCGGCTGCACCGGGTGTGTCCAGTATGAGGCACCATGCCGTAGGCATCGCAAGCAGTATAACCCGCACGGGCATATCGGCATGAGCGAAGTGTTAGGCGAGCGCGGATCGACTTCTGCCGCATTCCGGGCAGGTCTGAGATCCGCCCAACAGATGTCCACAAGCGACGCATTGGTCACGCCGCTGGCGAATTCCCCGCCGCGCGACAAGGGGCAACTGTATTAACAGGAGCAGCGGGACCGCGATGGATGCGGAGCTGATGGCAAGTGAGATCCAGATCGGAAGAATTGGCAATGCGGCTCTATCGTCAAGCTTGAATAACCAGCCGGACGGTACCGGAACCTCCAAGCAACCTCGAGTTTGACTCGCCTCGTTCCGAGGGTCTGGTCCGTCGGCGACCACTTCGTACATGGAGAGCACCGCGATTGGCCATCCGAAAATCTCCTCACGGATGTAGATGTTGTGTGGGTAGCTCGAGAAGGGGTCGTTGTTGGCGTAGAAGTCGGGGTTGTCGGTGAGACCGAGGTACTTCTCGCAAGCGCCCCAGCAGTGCGCCTGACCCGCATCCGAAACCTGGAGTTGATCGCGGGCGGCATTTGGGATCGCCATCGCAGCGGTCGTCGACTCGACGGCGATAGTGCGCAGTCGAATTCGATCTCGCATGCTGAGGGTGCGGCGACTGCTCAAGTAGAGGTCTCCCAGTCCGTTCCGCGTTTGGGAGAGTACGGCGGCCGCGACCGCAGTCATCAGCGATGCAAAGAAGCCAAGTCCAAGGCAGACAAGCAGCACAACAGGCCACGACGCCGATCTGTGTTTTCCCTAGGCACTGGGTCGCTCCGCCCAACTCTCAACTATTCCGTCCGGAGTTTCTGGAAAGTGCGGTCGGCAGAAATCGGCACTATGAGTGACGCGAGAACCGTAAGTCGCGAAGGTATCACGGAATCCAGATGGGGGAAGAGGCTGTGTCCGATTTATGCCGCGGGCGATGCGCCAAAATCGCGGCATAGCTCGGTCGCCCGCTTTCTACTGGGACTAGCCCTTGCCAGCTTGTTGACTCGTCTGCCTCGACCTCAGTCCGGATTCCGGCACCTCGGGCGCCGTCGGGTGCCGCCAGCGCAGCGCCTAGCAGTCCGCAGATCGCACTTTCACCGCGATATGTCACGACCCGCCGCGTCGGTTGCTCCGCTCGTCGGGGTTGGCGCCTCGTCCAAGCGGGGATCTCACATCTGTCACATCGTCGATTCGTTTATCGCGAGCGCCGGACTCCTTCGAAATCTTACGCGGACAGCCGGTCGAGCGGGCTGACTACTCCATGCCCACCGCGGTTCAGGACATGTGTATAGATCGAGGTGGTCGAGGCATCATTGTGGCCTAACAGCTCCTGCACGGTCCGAACGTCATATCCCGCCTCAAAGAGGTGCGTCGCGAATGAGTGGCGCAACGTATGCGGTGTCGCGGGTTTCGCAATGCGTGTGCGGCGCACCGCGTCTCTCATTGCTCGCTGAATCAAGCTTGCATCGAGCATGGTCACGCGATCCTTCGCGCCTTTTCCATCGCGGATACGGATCTCAGCATGATCGATGTCGATGTCCTTGACGCGCAACGTCAAGGCCTCGAAGAGGTGCATTCCAGTGCCATAGAGAAGTTCACACACCAACTGCGGAACGTCGTCCATAGCGCTAAGCAACTCTTGGACCTCACGGACAGTCAAGACGATCGGCAGCCGCTTGGGTCGCCTCGCGCGCACGATCTCTTTGATCTGGAGGAGCGGCTTCTTCAGCACGTCGCGATAGAGGAAGAGCACCGCGCACAGCGCCTGATGCTGAGTCGAACTGGCGACATCATGCTCCGTCGCGAGGCGTGACAGGAATTGCTGCACCTCGTGCTCTGCGAGTGTCACCGGATGTCGTCGGTCGTGGAACACGAGGTATCGCCTGATCCATCCCAGATACGCCGACCTCGTGTTCGGACTCAGATGTCGCGCCGCCATGAGCTCGACGATCGCTGAATAGAGCGTCGGCGTGTCCGTACCCGGTACCAGCGGAAGAGGCATCGGCCCGCTCCGCCCACTTCCGTCGTGGAAATTCTGTTGCGACTTATAGCTCCCACCTCCGACGCGAGAGCCTATAGCCATGAAGACTCCGCACCGAAAATCGCGGCCGAAGTCTGCCCCGTGGAAATTCCCCCGCGCCGCGAAATTCGCTGTGGAGCAGCCGACACCCAATTCGCAAGCGAACGGGTGATGCCACTGTGCTTCTCGGCGTTCGTCGCCAGCGCCGCGCGACGATGAAACCAAATCCATCGCCAAATCCATTGCCAAATCCATTGAATGCAAAACGCATCGACCCGCGTCTCTCGTTATGCACTCAGCAGGCGCTCGTCGAAAATCCACGGCCGCGGACTTTCGATGTCAGCCTGCGGCACAAGGCGTTCGCGCATCAGCGCCGCGAGTTCGACGAGACCCTCGCCAGTTGTCGCGCATACCTCGATATCAGCGGCAGGTGACGGAAGCGTGCGCCCGGCCTTCAAGTCTCGTTTTGTTAGGACGCGCAGATCGGGCGCGCGTCCGAGATCGGGCCACGAGGCAGCCTTGCCACTCGAAGGATCGGCGGGCTCCGCGACGGCGATGACAAGATCAGCGCCCGCGATGACGCTGCGTGCAAGTTCAATCGCTGCTCGCTCGATTGGGTCGCTTGTCTCGCGTATGCCTGGCGTGTCGAACCAGTCGACCACGAGACCGGCGACATCGATTCGCGCCGCGACGTAATCGCGCGTCGTGCCCGCTTCGGGACTCGTGATCGCGATGGTGCTTCCGACGAGTGCATTACTCAGCGTGCTCTTGCCCGCATTCGGAAGACCGACAACCGCAACGCGCGGCGGCACGAGCAATCGGCGCAGGCGCAGTGAGCGCGGCCGATCTTCATCGTTTGGCGGATTTATCTGCCACACGGTGGATTGCTGGAGCAAGAGTGACACGGCGAGCGGGCTTGCCGCTCGTGTGAGCGCAGCGAGCGCGTGTGCTTCGATCCGATCAGCGGCTTCTGGGAACACCTCAAGCGGGTCGATGTTTGACGCATCTTCAAGCCAGCCAATCGCATGGGCCGCGAGCCAATCGCGCAGCCGCGCGAGGACACGCTCGCCGCCGTGCGGGCAGAGTTGCGCGCGATCTTCTGAGAGCAGCGCCACGATCCCGTCGTCGAAGTCGCCGAACCGCCGATGGGAAACGCTCGCAATGGCGGGCGACGAGCGCGGATAGAGCCGACTCAATCCAGCGCGCACGTCGCCTATGAGGTCGACAACGGCTATAGCCCCCGGGCCGCGCGGCGTCGAGAGAACCGCAAAGCAGTCGGGGTCTGCAACAAGATGCTCGGTTGAATCGGTCATTCGTCGTCGCGCGGAGAGGCGTCGTCTTCGCTGTCACTCGCACTGCCGCTCGCGGGGCCTCGCTCAAGCGAGCCATCAGTCAGTGCGTAGCGCACTGCGACAGCCATCCCTTGCAGTGTGAGGTCGGGCACGATGCGATCGACGAGTTCGTCGTTCGCGAAGAGCACTTCGGCGTCGCCACCAGTAGCAATGACCGGAGGAAATGCGCCGTAGCTCTCGGCGTAGCGTTCGACGAGTCGCCAGACCAGTCCGCGCACGCCCTCAAAGACTCCGCGCAACATCGCCTCACTCGTGTTGCGGCCGAAAGCGTCGGCGGTGGGGCGGCGGAACTCGATGAGCGGAAGCGCGTCGGTGTGCTCGTGCAGCGCCGTCAACTGGAGACGGACGCCAGGTGCGATCGCGCCGCCTTGAAACGTGCCAGCTCCGTCGATGAAGTCGACCGTGACGGCGGTCCCGGCGTCGACGATCACGCACGCCTGCTTCATGCGGTCCCACGCCGCCGCGGCATTGAGCAAGCGGTCCGCGCCGACGATCGTCTCGGGATCGAGGGCCTCGCCGATCGGCACTGGAATGTCATCCCCGATGCGATAGACGTCGACACCGAGCTGATCTTCGAGCATCGAGACCAGTGAGGACGAAACCTTCTCATTCACGCTGGCCAGTGCGATCGCTGCGTTTCCGTCAGCACGGAGGTCGTTCCACATGCGCGTGACGTCACTCAGAATTGCCGCGAGATCGGTGGTGGAGAACCGGTGGCTTTCCTCGAGTTTGTCGTCGACGAAACGACCGAGCTGAACGCGAGTGTTACCTACTTGAAGTGCGAGGAGTGATGGAGCATTCATGCGTGGGTCCGAGGGACTGGGGTTAGTTGGAGAGGCGAGCTCGGCGCGAGTCCCGCTGCTGCTTCGGTTCCGGTCGCGCGGGCGATGCGTTGGCGCAGAGCTGCAAAGAGCGAGCGGGCGGCGCGACCAGGCGCTCCATCGCCAATCTTGTCGCCGTCGATTTCGACGACAGCACTCACAAGACGACGGCTTGATGTAATCACCACCTCGTCGGCGCTTCGAAGTTCTGAAAGCGACAACGGTCGCACTCGCGCTTGGAGACCGGCATCGGCCGCGGACTCGATGACTTCCATTCGAGTCACGCCATGCAGAATCGGTGGATCGTCGTCGACCGGTGGCGTGATCAATTCGTCGCCTCTGACTATAAACACGTTGGTATACGCGCCCTCGGAGACCATACCTTCCCGATGCAAGATTGCTTCACTCGCTCCGTGTTCGTCGGCGTCGAGCAGCGCGAGGATGTTGCCCATAAGGCTCAGCGTTTTGATCTGGCACAGCGACCAGCGCAGATCCTCGCGCACGACGGCACGCACCGAAGCAGGTTCGGTGAAGCGTTCGATCGGCTCGCACGCGGTCGCGCTCGCGAAGACCGTGGGAACGAGCGAACCGACCGGAATGTGCGAACGGGCGGTCCCGGCACCGCGGGTCACTTGAAGGTAAACCGCTGCGTCATCGAGGTCGTTCGCATCGAGAATCGCTTCGCAGATGCTTGGCAAGCTGCCAGCGTCGAACCCGGAAATCCGCGCGAGCGCCAGACTCCGACGGAGTCGCACGATGTGAAGATCCATCCCAACGCCAAATCGCCGCTGGCCGACGGATGGGCCGCAACGAAAGAAGCGGACGAGCTCGTAAATGCCGTCGCCAAAAAGAAATCCACGATCGAAGACGCTCACCGTGGCTGAGCGCTCATCGACGAGCTTTCCGTTGAGCCAAACCTGCCGCGATTCAGGCATCGGCGGAGTATACGGAACCCTAACGATTTGCTCGCGCCGCCTCGATGAAGGCGCGCACTCGCGCGGGATCGATTGGGTTGTCCCAGCGTCCACCGCGTTTGGTGTCACTTCCCACGATGACGGCGTCGGCATGATCGAGCAGCGTCGCAACCGTGGCCGACGTCGCGCCGCTGCCCACGACGATCGGAATACCGCAGCCACGCCGCGCTGCGTCGAGATCACCAATCGCCGTGGGCTGGCCTGTCGCGGCGCCCGTCATCACGATCGCGCTCGCACCAAAGAACTCCGCAGCTGCGGCGTTTTCGGCGACTGAAATGTCGGCGGTAATCGCGTGCGCTGAGTGCTTCTTCTTGACGTCCGCAATGACGGCGATGTGGTCGGCACCGATCGCGCGGCGGTAGCGGAGGAGGGGACCAGCGTCGGCATCGGCGATGAGCCCTTCATCGGCGACTGACGCGAAAACGAAGCCTTCGGCGCGGACGAACTGGAGATCCGCTGCGAGTGCGATCGCCAGAGCGGCATGGTTGGCACCAGCCAGAACCTGAACGCCAATCGGGATCCCGGCTGCCTCGCGCACGGCGCACGCCACGCGCGTCATGGCCGCGACAATCTCGGGGCCTACATCGCGCCTGAGATACGGCACGTCGTGCATGTTCTCGAGAATGATGGCGTCGAAACCCGCCTCGGCGAGCGCGACTGCCTCAGCTCGCGCGTGCGCGGCGATCGCGGCCACCGACTCGCTCGCTCGCGAGGTTCCGGGCAGCGCGCGGACATGAACCATGCCGACCAGCGCGCGGTGGCGTCCGAAGAGTGAGACCGTGTGTTCCGAAGCAGACATCGTCGCGCGAGTCTATCAATAGGAACCCCGGCAATAGGAGCTCCGGCGAATCTGAGCCCGACGGGGGGGCGGCAACCAACCGGCGGTGGAGCGAGGCACTGGGCGGTACGCTGCTCCGCCCATGGCGCGGATCCTCAAAGATCTCGTGTTGGTCGTCACCGGTGCAAGCTCAGGAATCGGGCGTGCGACTGCGCTCGTGGCCGCACGCGCTGGCATGGACGTTGTCGTTTCTGGGCGGCGCGCGGAACGACTTCAGCGCGTTGTCGAAGAAATCCATGCGATTGGACGGCGCGCGGTCGCTGTCGAGGGCGATGTCGCCGAGCCAGGATTTTCGTCGCGGCTGCTGGACCAGGCCGAACGCGCGATGGGCCGATTTGACGTCGTCTTCGCGAACGCCGGCTACGGTGCCGAACGCCGCGTGCTCGACTTCTCCGACGCTGAGTTACGGCGAATGTTTGAGGTGAACTTCTTCTCGGCGACGGAACTCGTCTCTGAGGCAGCGCGGCGCATGATTGTTCGTCGGACTAGCGGGCACGTCTTGATGTGCAGCTCGTGCGTCGCTCGATTCACGCTTCCGGGCTACGGTCCGTACGCGGCGACGAAAGCGGCCCAAGCCATGATCGGGCGATCGATGCGCTACGAACTTCGAGAGCATGGGATCGAAGTCTCAACCGTTCATCCGGTCGCGACCTCGACTGAGTTTTTTGAAGTTGCCGTGCGCGGGGAGGGAACCAATGGGGCCTCGGCGCGAGGCGCGAACGGTACCAAGGGGGGCACTGGCACTCCGACCACTGCGGGACACGTCCCGAGCTTCATCGTGCAGTCGCCCGAGCGCGTGGCGCGAGCTGTGATCGCGTGCCTCCGCCGCCCGCGCGCCGAAGTGTGGACGTCGTTCCCCGCTCGCGTCGGTGCCGGACTTTTCACGACGTTTCCGTGGCTCGCTGACTTCTTCCTCGAGCCGCAGTTGAAACACCTGCCTCCAACTCGAGGACAGTCGGCCGAGCGGTGACGCGGGGTTCGTGACGCGTTGAAACGATCCGTTGCTGCGCGGGTAGCAGGGTCGTATCCTGCGTCCCCTTTCCGCAGCGTGTTGCTGGTGACCTGCTGTCGCCAGTCGTCAATTGGTTTCGGGAGCGTCTCATGGATATCAGAGTTGGAATCAACGGATTCGGTCGCATCGGTCGCCTCGTCTATCGCATTGGAATGTCGCAGGGCGGCTTCGAGTTCGTTGGTGTCAACGACCTCGTACCCGCCGACAACTTGGCTTACTTGGTTCGTCACGACACGTCGCATGGACGGTTTGCGAAAGACGTGCGAGTTGATGGTGACGCGCTCGTTTGTGAAGGAAAGCGAACGAAGTGCACGTCGATGAAGGACCCGGCGACTTTGCCTTGGAAGGAACTCGGCTGTCAATATGTGCTCGAGGCCACGGGCCTGTTCACGTCGGGTGACGACGCGCGGAAGCACATCGCGGCTGGCGCGAAGCGGGTCTTGATCTCGGCGCCAACGAAGTCTGACGACGTGCCGACACTCGTCTACAAGGTCAATCACGAGAAGTACGATCCGGCGCAGCACGCCGTCGTGTCGAACGCGAGCTGCACGACGAATTGCCTCGCGCCGATCGTGAAGGTCATTCTCGACCAGTTCGGACTAGACGAGGGATTGATGACGACCGTGCACGCGGTCACGGCCACACAGCCGACCCAAGATGGTCCAAGCAAGAAAGACTGGCGCGGTGGTCGGAACGCGTACATGAACATCATCCCGTCGTCGACCGGCGCCGCGAAAGCGGTCGCATTGTGCTTGCCGCAAGTGAAGGGCAAGTTGACAGGCATGGCGTTCCGTGTGCCAACCTCGAACGTCTCATGTGTCGATCTCACCTTCCGGACATCGAAGCCGACATCGATCGAGGCTATTAGCGCAGCGATGAAAGTTGCGGCGGCTGGACCACTCAGCGGTGTGCTTGGTTACACCGACGAGGAAGTGGTGTCGAGCGACTTCATGAGCGATCCGCACTCGTCGATTTACGATGCTGCGGCTGGTATTCAACTCAACGATCGCTTCTTCAAGATCGTGTCGTGGTACGACAACGAGTATGGTTACGCGAGTCGTTGTATCGACATGCTCCGTCTCATGGCCGACAAGGACGGAGTGCGGTAAGGCAGATCTCACGTCGAAGCTCTCGCTTATCGCTACTGCCCGGGGCGAAGATTGTCGTCGGTCTCCGAGCTGATCGCGGATCTTGCTTCACGCACGCTTGTCCACGAGGTAGCATCGATTGAACGTGAGTAGCGCGCGCCATGATCGCGTCGGACGACTTTTTCTCGAGGCGGCTCGCCTCGACGAGCAGGTTCGCCGCGCATTCCTCGATTCTCGCTGCGGCGACGACCCGTCCATTGCTGACGAGGTCGAGGCCTTGCTACGGCATCGGGAAAGCCCGGCAGTTGCGATTGCGACCGGCGCTATCAACGTCGGCGCGGTGCTCGACGGCGCACTCGACGCCGATAGCGCTCGACCATCGCCTGGCTCTGCGTTCTCGAGCGTCGCCCGATACAAGATCGTCCGCGTTCTCGGCGAAGGCGGCATGGGGACGGTGTATCTCGCCGAGCAGGATCAGCCGCGCCGCACCGTTGCGCTCAAGGTGATGCGGTCAACGATCAGTAACGCCGAGCGGCTTCGCAAGCGCTTTCGGCTTGAGGCGGACGTGCTTGGTCGACTCGAGCATCCCGGCATCGCGCGCATTTACGACGCCGGCACAGCGACAGTAACCACGGCCGATGGCACCGCGACGGTTCCGTACTTTGCGATGGAGTACGTCGATGGTCTGCCGCTCACCGAGCACATCGCGAAAGCGAAGCTCGGCACTCGTGATCGCATGCGCATCATCGCGCGCATCGCCGAGGCCGTCGGTGCCGCGCATCGCATCGGCGTGGTGCATCGCGATATCAAGCCCGCGAATGTGCTCGTCGATCAAGCCGGTCAGCCCAAAGTGCTCGATTTCGGCGTTGCACGAGCGACTGACAGCGACGTCGCGCTGACGACTGTGCAGACGGATGTGGGGCAGTTGATTGGCACGCTTGGTTACATGAGTCCCGAGCAGGTCGCGGGCGATCCGACTAAAATCGGCGTACGAAGCGATGTCTACGCGCTGGGGGCGCTCGCGTACGAGGTGCTCACGGGACGTCCGCTCGTTGATGCCCGCGGTAAGACGGTCGCCGAGGTTGCGCGGATTATTCGCGACGATGACCCGACAAAGCTCTCGTCGGTCGATCGTGTCTTCCGAGGCGATCTTGAAACAATCGTCGCGAAGGCGATCGAGAAGGATCCGGAGCGGCGCTACAGCGACGCGAGCGCATTCGCGACGGACGTCGATCACTATCTCCGCGATGAACCAATCGTCGCTCGGCCGCCAACGACCTTCTATCAACTGAGCAAGTTCGCGCGCCGTAATCGAGCGTTAGTCGCCGGAGTGATCGCAACCTTTATAGTGCTCGTTCTCGGGCTGGTCGGGACGTCGATCGGATTCGTCAACGCGCGTCAGCAAACCGAGCTGGCGCGTGCTGCCCAAGCGAAGGCAGATCGACGCTTCGACGAGGTCCACAAGCTCGCTCGCGCGTTCGTCTACGACGTTCACGACAAGATCGTCGATCTTCCGGGCTCGACCGAGGCACGCAAGACGATCGTGACGATCGCGCTCACCTACCTCGATAGTCTCGCTGGCGAGGCGACCGAAAACGTCCTGCTCGCCGGGGACGTCTCCGAGGCATACCTCAAGATCGGGCAGGCGCAGGGATATGGATCGCGAGCCAACCTCGGTGATCGCGCAGGTGCCCGCAAGAGCTTTGAGAAAGCGCTCGAGATTCGCGAGCGCCTCGTCGCCGCCAATCCAACCGACGAGAAGTTACCGCTCTTGGTAGCCCGGGCGAGGAACCAGATTGCGAATCTTGACTGGGCCGAGGGGCATTGCGAGGAGGCGATCGCCGGCTTCCAACTCTCGCTAGATGTGCGCGAGGCCTACCTCGCGAAATCGCCAGACGATCCGCCGCGGTTGCGCGAGGTCGGCATCAGTGAACAGTGGATCGGCAACGTTCACCGCGAAATGGCGACACTCGCGGAACGTGCTGGCGACGAAGCGTCCTCACAGAAGCACTTGGACGAAGCGCTCGTGCACTACACCCGCTATCTCGACATGATGCAGCGCATCGCGACCCCCGAGAACCGTGGTTCACAGCGAGATCTGAGCGTTGCGGTCGAGAAGATAGGCGACATTCTCAGCGACCTCAAGCGACATGACGAAGCGCTCGTGCAGTATCGAGAGGGACTTGAGATTCGCGAACGTCTGTACGCGGCGAACCCCGACAACGCTGAATCGACGACCGACCTCGCGGTTGCGCTCGGGAAGACCGGATCGCGTCTCATGTCCCTCACACGGCTCGACGAGGCAGCCCCGCTGTTGGAACGCAGTCACGAGCTATTGGTCAAGTGCTCAGCTCTCGATCCGAGCGACGTGTTCGCGAAGCAGAACATCGCGGTCGCTGAGATGCGACGCGGTGAACTCGCAGTCAATCGATACGACGCGCAAAAGAAGGCGACCGGCACGCGTGACGCGGCGCTGTTAGATGAATGCGAATTGCGGGCTAGGAACGCGCTTGCGGTCTTGGGCGAACTCGCAGCGATGGGCAAGCTCGATAAGAGCAAAGAGGCCTGGCGCGCAGGATTCAATCAGCTACTCGGCGAAGCGTCCACTAGGCGATCGGCGCCGGACTAACAGTTCTCGATCGCGATTCTTCGCTCCGCGTAGTGACTCGCGAGCGCGTCATCGCTTTCAGCTCGATAGAGGAACTCAAGTCCTTCGCAGACATACCGGTCTGGAGCACCGACAGCGTCGCATTAGCGTTCGAGTTGCAACTGCGCTTCGATCGCTTCGGTCACTCTCCCGAGAGCTCGCGGGAAAGCCAAGCCCGAGCGATGGCCCAGTCGTCGGAGACGGTCGAGCGGACGACTCCTAGGACGTGGGCCGTCTCTTCAATCGACAGGCCGCCAAAGAACCGCAGTTCGACAACCTTCGCTTGGCGCGGATGAAGGGTCTGGAGCTTTCCGAGGGCCTCTTCGAGCGCGAGCAGATCAACATCGTTGCGCCCGCTGTCGGCCTTCATGTCGTCATGCAGGCTTGTGCGATGTCGGCCGCCGCCACGCTTCTCGGCGTTCACGTTGCGAGCGTGATCGACTAACACATGGCGAATCGTCTGCGCCGCGACAGCCATAAAGTGGGCCCGGCTTTTCCAGTCGGCGTTCGTTTGATCGATGAGGCGCAGGTACGCCTCATGGACCAAGGCGGTTGGTTGAAGCGTGTGGTCGTTTCGCTCGCGGCGCATCCAGTGCCGCGCCATCGCGCGGAGATCATCGTAAACGAGCGGAAGCAGGCGATTCGCGGCCGACGAATCGCCGTTGTTCAACGCGTCGAGGATGGCAGTCGCTTCCGACGTGCGCTCGGACATGCCGCGATGGTAACAGTGACCGCGATGGGTCGCGAAACAATAAGCTATTTACGGTTTCCGCCCACGGGTGCTTGATCGGGGCTTTACAGCTTTCGGAGCGGACGCGACTGCTGGCGGCGACGGTGCAGCGAGTGCGACTGGCTTCGCCAGTGCGGGATGGGCCAACGGCTGAGGCACCGTGTGCTTCGACGAGCGCGTCGCTCGCGACGCCTCAGTTCGATACACAACAACCAAGAATGTCGCGGTCGCGGTCTCATCGACCGCGAGATGGCCGACGTAAGTTGGATCGAGCTTGAGCGCCTTGACGATCGCGGGCACTGTCGCTGTAGGAACGCCGCTCGTTGAACTGACATGAAGGGGCATCGAGAGTTCTCCACAGAGGGTCATTCAGGGACATTGAGCTGGTCGACGACGATACCGAGATCCTTAACAGAGGCGCTCAGGATCCAGACAGCTGGCGGCGCGTCGTCCTTCCAACGAGCAACCAGCAACTTGCGCATCTCCGCAGTGTGCTCGGATCCGTCTTCCGCATCGGTGAGCCAGGTCAGAATGCGGTTGCGGAATGTCTCTGCGGTCGGACTAACAACGAAGAGGCGGATCGCAGGCTGATCTTTCAGGGCGCGGGGGTCTTCAAGCTGAGAGATTGTCGCGACGGGCACACCGAGCGAACCATCCTCGCGAATCGGGAAGTCGTAGCCGAGATAGCCGATCACGAGCGGGCGATCGAAGTTCTCCTTCATCGTGACGCTGCGTGCGGTGGCTTGGACGATGCGAAGCGAGCCGCCCGGCATCATCTTCGACCCTCCTTCGACCATCGGGACCGAAGTCGGTCGCAACGAACCGCTAAGCGCGTCAGACGCCTTTTCGAAGTTCGCGCCGGTTGACGCACCGCTAGCGATATCGAGCACGCTGACTTCTGGGGCAGCGCCGACATCGATGCCGGTTGAGCCAGCCGAGTCGCTAATGAGTGATACGACGACGCCGCCCGTGAGGTACACACGCTGTACGACGCGCAGAAAGAGTGGCGTAGGGTAATTCGCTGCCCGAAGGCGCTTGAACACATCCTGCCGGTCCGGATTGCCAGCCCACTCTTGCAGCTTGCGGTAGATCGCCTCGGGCTCGCCCGCGTAGGTGTATGCATCCGAGATCGTCACGCTGCCGGTAGCGCTGTCCGAGCGCATGAAACCGAAACCGATGGGAACGCCTTGCACTGGGATCGCCAACTTGAGTCCAACGCCGCGACGGACCTCGAAGGTGTAGCTCGGGAAACCAGCGCGAGGCGCTTCGACGATAGGGAAGTCTGGCGGTGGATCGTCGCCGTGAATTGCGCGCGTGGGTCGATGGTGGGGCAACTGCGCGTACGTGTCGTCCCAGTAGTCCTCGGCGTAAAACTTGTCGTAGTCGAGGTCATGAAGTCGCACGACCATCTGGTCGAGCGGAAGAAAGCCGCGGCGCTTGTACTCTTCGGCTTGGGCTTGAATCGGGCGCTGAACGAGGAAGACGTCGCCGGGCTGGAGGTCTTCGGTGAGCGGGTAGACAGGAACGACTTGACTCGCGCGGATGGTTTGGCACCAGTCCTTCGCGACGCGCTCGAGTTCTTTTTCCTGTGACGCGCAACCCGCGATGGCTCCGACTGCGGCGCAGACGAGCGCGATCATGAGCCCACGTTTGTTCGATGGCATACTGGTGTTCCCTCTGTGTATCGGCGCAGCGCCATTCGACGCGTGCCCAACCGCTAACCGTAAACCGAAGCCAACGGTGCGCGAAGACCACGACCGCGAATCAACGGGACGAAGGAAAAATCGAGCGCAATTCTGGCGCTGTCGTGCTCAGCGGGGACGCGCGCCGCGCGGCCGATTCCATGATCGCGCTTCGCTGCCTGGCGCGCGCGACGGACTGCTCGGCGAAGCGGCTCCGGAGGAAGCCTGTCCACCGCGGTGGCTGCTGTTCGCACTCTTCATTCCACTTCCCGCAGCGGGTTTCCCGCGTGGCCCGCTCTTGGACGAGTGACCTGCAGGTGACGACGAGCGCTGCGGTTTTCCCGCGCGTGAACCGGCTGATGAGGACGAGGCGTGGCTCCTTGGCGGCGCGCCGCGCCGATCCTCACGCTCAGGGCGCTCGAGCCGTTCGTGGGTCCTCGCCTCGCGCTCAGCGGCGACCGTCGTCGCGGCGAGCGCTGGCATCGGCTTGACTTCGATCTTCGACCCGACAAGCCGTTCGATCGCCCGAAGCTGGTCGCGCTCACTCGCGTCGCAGAAGGCGATCGCGTCGCCTGCGGCACCCGCGCGGCCGGTTCGGCCGATGCGGTGGATGTAGGCCTCTGGTTCGTCAGGCAGGTCGAAGTTCACGACGTGGCTGATCGCATCGACATCGAGGCCGCGGGCGGCCACGTCGGTCGCGACAAGCACGCGGAGCTTCCCGCTGCGGAAGCCGTCGAGCGCGCGGGTACGGCGATTCTGTGCCTTGTTGCCGTGAATCGCGTCGGCGACGACGCCGCTTGAGATCAGTCGCTTTGCGACCTTGTCGGCACCGTGTTTCGTGCGCGTGAAGACAACGACGCGATCGAATGACTCGTCGCTGAGCAAGTGCTGAAGGAGCGCGAGCTTTTGCTGCTGCTGGACGAACACCACCGATTGCTGGATCTTCGGCGCGGCGCTCGCGACCGGAGTGACCGCGACCTCGACCGGGTTGTGCAGCAGTGAACTGGCGAGCTTGCGGATTTCAGCCGGCATGGTGGCTGAGAACAGCATGGTCTGTCGACGCGAAACGAGTGCCGCGACGATCGTGCGGATCGGCTTGATGAAGCCCATGTCGAGCATGCGATCGGCCTCGTCGAGAACGAGGATCTCAATCGAGCGCAGGTCGACGAGCTTCTGCTGCATGAGATCGATGAGGCGACCTGGCGTTGCGACGAGCACGTCGACGCCGCGCTTCAACGCAGACACCTGATTCACCTGACTAACACCACCGAAGACCACCGTCGAACGCACGGGCGCGTGCCGACCGTAGGTGCGAAAGCTCTCATTGATCTGTGACGCAAGTTCGCGCGTGGGAGCGAGAATGAGGGCGCGTGGAGTGGTTGTGACGCGCGGCTGCGAACCGGCACTCTGGGCAGCCGCGCTGGCGGCGAGCCTCTGCAAAATCGGCAACGCAAACGCTGCGGTCTTACCGGTGCCAGTCTGGGCGCAGCCGAGGAGATCGCGGCCTTCAAGAGCAGGCGGGATTGCCTTTGATTGGATTGGAGTGGGGGTGGTGTACCCCTCGTCGGCGAGAGCGCGGACGAGCGGAGCGGACAAGTGGAGAGATCGGAAGGCCATGAGAAAAGCGAAAACCCTTCTGTACCCCTCTGACGGCGGCTCACAGGGAGAACGCTTTCCAGCGAGGCATTTGAAACAAGTGGGGTGACACGCGACGCGACGAACGCACCGCACGCCGAACCCCTACGAAGTTACAGGATACGGCCACGCGAGAGGTTGCGCAGCGGAAACTTTGAGAAACGGTGTCGCGGACCGGTTCAACGAGGTTCTCGGAGTCCGTGCTAGGAAACACTGCCGCCGTTTCCACGCCGCAATTACCCTGATGCGAGATTCACGTTCGGGCTTCGCAGAGTGATCGTGGTCGGTCGCAGTCTCGGTCTCCAAGGAGCACGTCATGTCCCAGCGTCAGCGTGGCTTCGTCGGTGTCGTCCTTGTGATGTTCCTAGCGCTTCTGGTGGCTCACGCTGCGACGCGCGCCGATCAGGCCGAACTCGGGTTCGAGAGCGACCCGCTCGTTGCCAACGGCTGGGTCGTCCCAACGCCGGGCTGGACGGCAGAACTCACCGACGAGCAACCGAGCGCTGGCACGCACTGCGCCAAGCTCGGGAAGAAGCCTGAGTCTGCGTCGACGTTCGGCAATCTGATGCGAACGATCGACGCCGCGCCGTATCGCGGTAAGCGTGTCGCGCTCTCATCGAAGATTCGTGTCGTTGGCGATGGCCGCAGCCAGATGTGGATTCGCATCGATCGCGCGAACGACGTCATGGGTGGATTCGACAACATGTCCAACCGCCCCGTGTTCGGGAACGGTGAATGGACGACCGCGATGTCCGAGGTCGATGTCGCGGCCGACGCGCTCGCCGTCAATGTGGGCTTCATGGTCTTCGGTGCCGCGACGGCGTTCGTCGACGAGGTTGCGCTTGAAGTCAAGGGCGACGCGGCGCCCGTGCAAGCGGCTTCGCCGCTGCGAGCGCTCACGGCGCGCGGGCTTGAGAATGTTCGTGCGGCTGTACAGCTTTTGAACTACGTCCGTTTCTTTCATCCGAGCGATCAAGCAGTTGGGGTCGCGAGCTGGGGGCATGTTGCGATCGACGTCATCGAACAAGCCGAGCCTGCCGTTGACGCTGCCGACCTCGCACGACGACTGTCGACAGCATTTGCTCCGCTCGCGCCGACACTCGAAATGTGGGCGGGTGACTCGGCGGCGGCCCCCGCGCTACCTAACGCGCTATCGAGTGCGACGAACGTGCGGTCGTGGCGCCACGTTGGGGCAGGAACGATCGCCGCTCCAAGCCGAGGCAACGCGTACTCAAGCGCGGTCACCGAGCGCACCCTCAGCGCTGCCGTCACGCCGACGGACTGGGCAGCGTCGTTCTTGGTGAAGCGGCTTGACGGCGGCGTCTCGTTTCGCCTTCCTATTCAGGTCTACGGCGACGAAAAGGGAACGATCCCGCACGGCTCGACGCCACCGGCGCTCATGAAGGACGCAGCGCGGCCAGTTCTCGAGTCGAGTAACCGCTCGACGCGCCTCGCCGCGATCGCCATGGCGTGGGGCGTGTTCCAGCATTTCTACCCGTACTTTGAGCCCGATGGCGATCTCACTCCCGCTGACTGGGACAGCGCGTTGACGGCAGCGCTTGAAACGGCCGCGACCGACGCTGACGCTACAGCCATGCTTGCGACGCTTCAGACACTTGTCGCAACGCTCCACGATGGACACGGCAATGTGTCTGGCGGAGCCGCACCGCGAAAGGCGATGTTGCCCGTCTTGCTCGAGTGGGCAGGCGACGAACTCGTGGTGGTGGGCGTGCACGCTTCCGCGGACAAGAGTGCGAACGTCGGCGACGTTGTCCTCGCGATTGATGGTCGCACAACGGCCGAGTGTTTTCGCGATGCAGCGACGCGGATCTCAGGCGCGACCGACGGCTGGATTCGTTCGCGTTCCACGATGGAGATAGCGACTGGTGCAGCGGACAACGATCCCGCGGTCCTATCGCTGCGTGGTCAAGACGGTGTGGAACGAAATGCGACGCTGCGACGGATTCCGCTGCAGCAGATCGCGGGCGGAAGCGCGCGGCGACCCGAGACCGGAAGCGAACTTGCGCCCGGCATCGTGTACTTCGATCTCAACGCCGCAGAGCTTCCGGCGCTGACCGCGGTGATGCCGAGGCTCGAGACCGCGAAAGGCATCGTCTTCGACATGCGCGGATATCCCGGAGGCGCGGCCTATTCGCTGATTCAGCACTTGATCGACGCACCAGCGACGAGCGCACGCTGGAGGAAGCCGGTCGTCACGATGCCGGATCGAGAAGGTTGGACGTGGGACGAGAGCGGCCGCTGGAGTATGCCGCCACTCGCGCCGCGGCTGCGGGCACCGATCGTCTTCGTCACTGACGGGCGTGCGATTTCTTACGCTGAATCCATCATGGGCATCATCGAGCACTACAAACTGGGAACGATCGTCGGCGCGACGACCGCCGGCACCAACGGGAACGTCAACCCGTTCGAGGTGCCCGGCGGGTTTTCGGTCTCATGGACGGGCATGCGCGTGCTCAAGCACACCGGTAGCCGCCATCATGGCGTGGGTATCGCGCCCCACCGTCCGATCAAGCCGACCGCAAAAGGCATCGCCGAAGGACACGACGAGGTGTTAGAGAAAGCAGTCGAAGTGCTGCGAACGAAAATCGAGACTCAGGACGGGTGACGGGCTGTTAGCCCCATGCGCCGAGAAGAATGCCAAGGTCGGCGGGTGTAACGAGTCCATCACCGGTGAAGTCGGCAGGACAACCAACGCACTCGCCCCAGGAACCGAGAAGAATTCCGAGGTCGGGCGGTCCTACGACGCCATCGCCGTTGAGATCGGCCGGGTTCGGCATCGGGCACTCGTCCGGGATGCCATCGTTGTTGAGATCAGTCTGGGTCCCTTCGATGATCTCTTGCCAGTCGGGCGTGCCGTCGTTGTCGCAGTCAGCCGTCGGATCTGGGATGACGCGGATGAGCAGTCCCGTTGACAGCGTGTCGCCGCCGGAGACGAACAGCGCCGCGCTGATCGTGTGAGCACCGCCGGGGATTTCGCCGACCCACACGCCCTCGGGTGGGAGGATCCGCGGAAGGAAATCGTTGTCTGCTGGCGGGAAGAAGATGTTCCAGGTGGCGTAGATGAACGTCGGTCCGTCGACGGTGAACTCGACGGAGTATTCCGCAATCGCGCTCGGGACCTCGCGAGGAACGGTCGAGAACGCATCGGCTGTCGCGCTCGATTCGATGGCGATCGCGTTGTAGCTCAGGGTCACGCCAGCGAACTCGCTGATGGTTCGCGACGCGCTCTCGCAACTAATGAAACACGTAGTATCGATCGGTGGCGAGCAGGTGTCGCTGCATCCGGTGCCGATTGAGATCGACGCGGTCGCACTCGTGACGACGAGCGATGAAGCGTTCGCTTCGCTTACGAGCTGTGGACTCGTCAGGACGAGCGCAACTGAGACAGCAGACGACAGAGCGGTGAGGCACATCCGCGTTGGCACAGTACGACTCCGGCGAAAGAGGGAGAGGGCGACCCCGACTATGCGGCGCGCCATTCTTGGGGGGGTTGGGGGAGAGCGGCTCTATTCTCTCCCACACTGGACTGTTGTCCAAGGGAAATCACCCTTTCGGAGACGCGATCGCTTCGTCGATCTAGCCGTAGGGGCAACGCGACGCGGATGGTTCGAGGTGTGATCCCCATTGCCTTCGGTGGCAAGGGTGTCCGGACATGGCCTGTTTTCGCCATCCCTCGTCCGGAAACGCGCGAGGTCGGGGCTGCGCGCTGCTGAGTATTAGCTGGGCGGGTCGGTCCACGGCGACTCGCGCTCACTTTGCTGGTGTCGCGTCCGCTTCACCGCTCCATTTGACGCGCTCGGCGCGCTTGACCACACCGTTCTCGATGAAGACGTCCCATGGCGGCGTAATGACCCATGCTTTGATGATCGCAGGCATGTCGACGTGCAGGGCTGGGTTCGGAACTTCGTTGACGAACAGTCTGCCCGTGTACGCAGTCGGCGTCGGGAGTTGAATCAGCACGTACTTCGGAGCGCTCGCGGGATCGGCCTTCTGCTTCTCCGCGAGTTCGCGCAGATGATCTGCGCAGTGATTACACGAGGCGTAATAGATGATGAGTGTCGCGTCGGGAGGGAACGCTGACACATCGGTCCACCGTCCGAGTTCAGTGTCAACGAGTCGTCTTCCAACCCAACTAATCGGGCGCAGAATGACTTGGTCGGGAATCAGGTCGGGGAGCTGCCAAGGCGCACTCGCTCGCTCCGGAACTGATGCGACCTCGGGGACGCGCGTGGGCGATGGGGGCGCGACAACACTGCGACTAACAACAGAGCGGGCTTCGACAGGTCTGAGCGGGCGCATGCGCGCATCGGAATACCAACCCAAGGCGAGCCCCAGCGCGAACCCAAGCGGGGCGGCGATCCCCGCAAGGCGATTCACCCGCCACGGACGGCGCTGTGCAACGACGATCAAAACGGCGACGAGCAGACTGATGTCGATGGCGAACACGATCCATGCAGGCATCGGAAGCGCGCCGCCGAAGCAGCCGCACGTGGCCGCACCGGTTCGTAGATGCAGCACGAGGATCACCGCAAACGTGGCGAGGAGCGCGGCGAGTGGTGGCCATCCGATGCGCGGGACGAAGAGGGCAAAGAACGCGATCGTCGTCTCGACAACCACTGCGGCAGAGATCACGAGGAACGGATCGATCTCAAGCGCGAGAATCGGAGCTGGAAGCTCCTTCGGCGTTCCCGCAAACGCTTTCGCGAAGGCGCCTGCGAGAACCCAGAGCGCTGCGATGCGAACGACCCAATACACAAGCGCATGTTGCGACGGCGAGACGGCAACTTCGACTGCCTTCTCAGCCCGGGCTGCTCTCTCGACGTTGACGGCTGCGCGCTTGGACATGCCGCGACAGACTACCGCAGTCTGAGCGCTTGGGTCGGTGAGCGAGTTACTCAGGCAAGCGCGCGGCGTCGGACTTTCGGTCGCCACGTCCGCTTGAATGGGGACCCACATCGGCACGCTGCCGACACCTGCGGGGGACGCTTCAGGGTTTACGAAGTACTGGGATAAGAATAACCTGAGGTGGCAGAACGGTGCGGGCTGGCACCCAGATGCACGGGGATAGAAGATGCACGAGGATAGAACGGGCAGATCGTGTTTCGCTCGCAGTTTCAGTTGCTGTTCTGATATCGCTCTTGTGGGACTGATAGCGCCTCGCAAGCCGGAACGAGATCCAGCAACATGCTCTTTCACTTTGAACATCGATCGCAGCCTGTCATCGAGCGAAGGAACTTCGTTCGTCGGATCGCGACAGGGTTTACCGTGGGGTCGTCGCTGATCTTCGTGTCGCTGCTCGTTGGTATGCCGGGCTATCGATACTTCGAGGGGCTCTCCTACGAGGACTCCTTCATCAATGCCGCGATGATCCTGTCGGGCATGGGACCGCTGTGGTCACCAGTGACCACCGAAGGGAAAATATTCGCTGGCCTGTACGCGCTCTATAGCGGGCTCGCCGTCATCGCGATCGCTGGCATCGTGTTCGCGCCGTTCCTGCATCGGCTGCTGCATCTCTTGCACGCTGATGACAAGAACTCAGCCGACTGACACTAGCAGCTAGCCCCACGCGCCAAGCAGGATGGCGAGATCAGCGGCGTCGACGATTCGGTCCCGGTTCAGATCGCTGGCACCGCTAGTGGCGCCGAAGTCTCCAAGCAGAAGCCCGAGATCGACCGCGGCCACTATGCCATCGCCATCGAGGTCGCCGAGGCGGCGGAGAAAGTGAGTACTCACGTAGTCGCCGACCGCAGTTCCGACTTGATTGCCGCCGTCGGCGTCCATCTGGAAGTGCACGCCGAGGTAAATGCGGCTGCGTGCGTTCTCAAGCGCAGCTTCCCTCAAGCTCGTGAAGCTGCGGTAATAGCCCGGGGTGTCGTCAGACGTCGCGGTGAAGCTGATCGCATCGGTTCCGTAGAAATGCCGAACGACTGCCGCGTGCGAAGCGCCGAAGGTCGCATGGCCGGAGATCCACGCTGGGAACGGCGGCGTATAGATCGTCAGCATCGGAGAATAGGAAAGCCCTTCCCAACCAAGATCGGCCACAGTCGCCGGATTGCCGTCAGCGTCGCCAGCCCGGATCGCAGTGATGGGTCGCCACAGGTCGATATCAGTTGAATACTTGCAGTCCCAAGCCGCGATACCAGCGTCGGCCATGCCTAGCGCGACGAGCGCGAAGAGCCGCGCGTTCGCGAGGAGCGAATTGCCCTGGCCTTGTGCGATGACTTGCGTGATGTGGAAGAGCTGTCCGGGCGGCTTGAAGGTTCCGTCTTTGTCGTTCGCCCAGAAGATCGCGAGCTGGGTTTGATCGGCGGTTCGCGTCACGCTGTCGAGCGCGCCGCTTGTGCGGACATCTTCGTAGTCCGCGGCGTATTGCGGGCTCGCGAGTAACTCCGCCGCCGTGTTGTAGCCGTAGGGGCCAGAGGTCGGCCGGAACTGGTCGCCGCTCGTCATGCACCACGGCGTCACATTTGGCCAGTGCGGACTCGCGGGAGCACTAAAGTTAGGCGGTGTCGGAATCCAATCGCCCGGAATGCTGCCGGGTACGTAGGTGACGAAATCGTCCGCGCCGTCGTTCGCTCGCGCAGCGGCGCATGCCCCGGCGCACGCCTTGCCCAGCGCAATACCCGCGTCTTTGGCGCGTCCGTCGCGAAGAGCGGCGAGCTGCGATGCATAGAGCGCGTCGAATTGCCGGTGCAGCGAGGGACTTGCGTACAGCTCAGACATCGCCTGATGGGCCGCGGTCGCGATCGCGGCTTCCATCGACGTGCCGGGGGGGCAGGGGACGAAGTTGAGATATGGCTCGTACAGACGATCGATCGAGTTCGCAGCGTCGAACATCGCGACGTGCACAATGGCTGCCTCGCGTGAGATCGGGCCGGGCGGGCCACCGGTCTCACGGATCGCCTGTTGAAGCTGAGTGTTCCAGTCGGTTACGACATCGCCGAGGACGGTCACCGATATCGCCGCAGTAAAGAGCGTCGGCGCGAGCGAGCAGCGCCCGATGAGTCTGTTTACGTTAGGGTTCATGGTTGTGCCCCTAGAATGGAATGAAGCGGATGGAAACATACGACGCATTCAGCTTCGCACCACGCAAGAGAGGGAGCGACTCTCGCCAAACTAACGCGCTCTACCGTTCGGGCCTAAGAAAAACTGCGAGAAACGGCGGCGGCAACCAGTCCGAGTTCGAGGAGCTGTGCACGGCCGATGCCCGCCCAGACGCTCGGTACGCTCCCATGCGATGCCACTGCTTGTCAGACCCATCGAGCCGCGCGATCTCTCCGATATCCGCGCTGAACTCACGGCCCACTGGGGTTCGTCACAGATCTGGTCGCTTGGTCGCCGGCACAACGCGGACGATCTCCCCGGATTTATCGCCGAGTTGGGCGGTCGATTCGCCGGTCTAATCACGCTGCATGTTGATCCCGGAGGCTGGCAGTGCGAGGTCATCACGCTCAGTAGTCGCTCCGCGCAGCGAGGAGTCGGTGCGGCGCTCCTCGCCGCAGCGGAGCGGTTCGCCCGGGATCACGGTTGCCGCCGCGTGTTCCTGACGACCACGAACGACAACACTCGAGCGATTCGCTTCTACCAGCGACGCGGTTGGCGTTTCGCCGCGCTGCACAAGGGCATCGTCGACCGAGTGCGCACGTACAAGCCCGAGCTTCCGCTGCTCGGGTTAGATGACATCCCGATCCGTGATGAGATTGAGTTCGAGTGCTGGTTGGATGGCACGCCAGACTAACAAACGAGAGATCCGTCGAGAGCAGCGAGAGAAGTGAAAGGAGGCCGAAGATCCGCTGTCGGACCTTCGGCCTCTGGTCTACTTTCGTCGTTCACGAGACGATCACTGTCCGCACTGGCAGGCGGCGACGCACTGGTTAGCCGCCTCACCTACGCAGATGCTGTCCCAAGTGTTGACGCAGCAGAACGGATCGAGGTTGCAGACGCAGGCGGCACAGCCGGGCTGATCGCAGCTGCCGCCACCGTGGGAGAAGCAGCAGTTACTCGCAGCGCACGGCCCCCAGCCGCCGAGCAAGACTGCGAGATCGGCTGCGTCGACACGGCCGTCGTGGTTGAGGTCGGACGGACTGCCTCCGCCAGCGTTCCATGCTCCGAGCAGGATGGCGAGGTCGCTCGCGTCAACGCCGCCGCTGTTGTTGATGTCACCGACGCAGGGAACTTCGATCAACGCTGGGCGACCCTCCAGAGTATCGAGATCGTTCCACTGGCCGCTCGCTCCCATTTCAACGAAGTCTTGGTTGCCTTGATTGTTCGGCTCACCTGGGAACCATGGGAACGCGAAACCAATCGCTTCGTGGGTCACAGTTTGGAACTGCCCCTCGATGAGCTGATCAGTGAGACCGATGAACGCCGAATTGACATCTCGGAATGGATCGAGCAAATTAAGCTTGAGCCACGTATTCTCCGCTGCGGTGTTAGGCACCGCGAGATATCCACCGAGGTTCTCGGCTGCCTTCTGAGCCTCCGTCCACGACGCCGACTGCGTCACCCAGTAGCGGTGCTTTGAGGCGGGATTGACAAACGGTCCATGCAGTGCGAGCGGCTTGCACCACGCGTTGGCTTCGCCGACGCACGTACTGTCCCAAGAGGTGTTGCAGCAGAACGAATCCACCGCGCACACGAGGTTGCAGCACGACTCAATGTCGCAACCCGGGCCGTGAGTGGAGAAACACGAACCGCCCGCAGTACCGCACAGACGAACGCTGACTTCGGTCACCGCACGAAGCGAAGTGAACGCAAACAAGTCGTTCCATCGCCCGCCGCTCGCCTCGAGCTTGACAAAGTCCTCGTTCCCAAAGTTGTTAGGCTGGCCGGGTAGCCAATTGGTGTAACTCACTGGTGCGCCGCTTGACCAGACGAAGTTGCCTTCGGACGTCGCGTCGTTCAATCCGATCCAGAGATCGCTGTTGCCGACGGTTGGGACGGCATTGCCAAGGTTGAATCGAATCCACTCGTTCTCCGTACCGGAGTTGACGGTCAGAGGATCCGAGCCTTGCGAGACCGCCTCTGCGCGAGCGAATTGCCATGCGGAGGGGGAGAGCAGCGTATGGACGTGACCGGTGTGCGGATTGATGATCGGGCCCGCTTCGACCTGCGGATTGCACCAGAAGGCGGCCTCGTCGACGCAGATGCCGTCCCAAGAAATGTTGCAGCAGAAAGCGTCGACAGCGCAGACGAAGTTGCAGCAATCTGTGTCATTGCAAAACGGATTCGAGTGCGTGCTGGTGCAACTTCCCGCGTCGGGATCGCCGCAGAAGAAGACCTCGACTTCAGCGATGGCTTTGCGCGTCGCGGTTGGCGGAAGATCGTTCCACTTGCCTCCCGCGTCGAGGACGTGCACGACGTCTTCCAGACCGCCAGCGTTGTCGGGTTGTGTCGGGGCCCAGTTCACGTAGTTGACCGTTTCGCCGTTCGACCAAACGAAGTTCCCTTCGTTCGTGATGTCATTGAGTCCGATCCAGTAATTGCCAGCTGGCTGGAGATTCGCCAAGACCCAAGCGTTCTCTGCTGCGTTCGAGAGCGTGACGAGGTGGCCGCCGAGCGTTCCAGCCTTGTCGCTCGCCTTCTTCCACGTTGAATTGTCGAGCGCGTAGTACTTGTTCCCATTGGTCGGGTTGACGACTGGACCGCTCGTCACGTTCGATACGCAGAAGTCATTTGCCTCACTGACGCACTGATTGTCCCAACTGTTGTTGCAGCAGAATGGGTCGAAGGCGCAGACTGCGTTACATCAGTCCGTGTCGTTACACCCCGGTCCGTGGGTGACGAAGCAATCGCCACCCGCTCCACATTGACCAAACGTGACCGTCGCTGGCGCGAGCAAACAGCTTGCTGCCAGGACCACTTGTTTCCAATTCATGGGTATCTCTCCTCAGATCGACATCCGCACCACCACACGAAAATGGTCACCGGGGTGGTGGCCTTAGCGGCGGTACCTGTCGCCCTCCAGTAGATCACCAACGTCTGCTCGATTGCCTGCCAAGCGAAGAACAACCACCGCGCCGAGGTCTCAGCCCTTGCGAACAAGACCACACCCGGCACCCCCCAATCTCTCAATACGCGGCCGCGCCAGCCTCAGCCACGGCATGATCCTGGTCGCCCGATCCGCCGCTCACGCCGACCGCGCCAACCACCTTGCCGCCGCGCTTCAGAGGCACACCGCCAGCAAAGATCATGATGCGCCCGTCGTTTGACGCGTGAATGCCAAAAAACTGGCCGCCAGACTGGCTGTGCAGTGCGAGGTCTCTCGTCTCGATATCGAACGCCCGGGCCGTAAACGCCTTCTTCATCGAAATGTCGATCGAGCCGATCCACGCGCCATCCATGCGGATGTGCGCCACGATGTTTCCACCGGCGTCTGCGACCGCGATGTTCATGGGCTGACCGATCTCCGCTGCCTTCTTCTCAGCAGCGGCAATGACACGGCGGGCATCGGCAAGGGTAACCATTGGGGACGATTCCTCGTTGTTGGGCGTTGCGGAGAATTCAATCGTGACGGCGACCGCCGCGTGGCGGATTGTGACTTGTCGCGAGCATTGTGCAACGCGATGCGGAACATCCAACGCGACGCGGTGCGAGTCACTCGACTAACAAGCGACCTTCACTCGTCAATTTTCGTGGCGAGCGGCGGACGTCATTTTCGTTTCAATGGAATTTCCCCGTGGAATACTCTGCAAGCGTCGCTACACTGCGGCCCTCGACCGCGCCGCGCGGTCGGCACGCACAGATCACACGTAGCCCGCTTCGACGGAGATTCGGCGCAAGTCAGGCTCTCCCGAAGCGTGTTCCGAGCGGAACCGGACGTGAGTACGAGGCCCGACGTGAGTATGAGGATTGAATGACCCAAGCCGCTGTCCGCAAGGACGCAATTCCCGACGTTGCGATTCTGCCGACTCCGGTCTTGGCGAACTCTACCACTCGTCGCAAGAAAGCGCACATCGCGCTCCCACTCCCCGACGCGGTGGTCCCAGGTGACATTGTTTGGACGTACGTCATCGCGATCAGTGCGGTGCATCTCATCGCGTTGACGGCAGTGTTGCCGTGGCTCTTTAGCTGGTCCGGTCTCATCTCGATGCTCGCCGGCGTTCACGTGTTCGGTTGGGGGATCAATCTCTGCTACCACCGGCTGCTCGCGCACAAGAGTGCGAAGGTGCCGAAGTGGCTGGAGCACACGTTTGTCGTGTTCGCGCTCTGCTGTATGCAAGACACACCGGGAAAGTGGGTCGCGACGCATCGCTACCACCACAAGCACTCGGACGAGACAGCAGATCCGCATACGCCGCTCGTCGCGTTCCTCTGGGCGCACGTCGGGTGGCTGCTCGTCCGCAACCGGGCGACCCAGAACGTCGGAACCTACCGGCGCTTTGCTCGCGACGTGCTTGAAGATCCGTTCTATCTCGCACTTGAACTTTCGTCGGCGTGGATCTGGATTTATCTCGGCCATGCGGCGCTCTTCTTTGCTGCTGGCTTCGGTGTCGGTTGGTTATTCGACGGCTCCGTCGCCGCTGGCGTGCAGTTCGGTTTGAGTCTTCTCGTCTGGGGAGTGTTTGTGCGCACCGTCGCGGTGTGGCACATCACTTGGTCCGTCAACTCGCTGACCCACCTCTTCGGCTACTCGAACTACGACAACGGCGACCACAGCAAAAACAACTGGCTCGTTGGGATCGTCGCGGCGGGTGAGGGCTGGCACAACAACCATCATCACGACCCTGCGAGCGCATCGAATCAGCATCGCTGGTGGGAGATCGACGTGATCTACTACGAGATTCTGCTCTTGCAACTCCTCGGACTGGCGCGCGACGTTGTCCCGCCGAAGTTCCGACGCGACGCTGCACGGGCAGAGCGGTCGCGAACGCGGCGCTAGCTGAGTGAACCTGCCGTCGGTGATTGAGGAGATTGCCCAGACTCCGCGCGGGCTGGTGCTGGTCACGGGTACGACGGGCAGCGGAAAGACCACAACGCTTGCCGCGATCATCCACTCCATCAACCAGAAGCGCGGACACCGCATCATCACGATCGAAGATCCGATCGAGTTCGTGCACACCTCGAAGCGATCGTTGATTGCGCAGCGCGAACTGGGGAGCGACACACCGTCATTCCTCGCAGCGCTGCGAGTCGCTCTTCGTCAGGATCCGGATGTGATCCTCTTGGGCGAGCTGCGCGATAGCGAAACGACGCGCACGGCGCTACAAGCCGCAGACACCGGTCACGTCGTCTTTTCGACGATGCACACCACGAACGCGTCGCAGACGCTTCAGCGCATCATCGCGCTCTTTCCATCCGATGAGCGTGAGCTCCTCCTCATGCAACTCGCCGGAAATCTTGAGGCGGTGATCAGCCGACGCCTCGCACGGACGTTGAACAAGAGAGATCGCGTTCCGGTGGTCGAGATCATGCGCAGCACGCCGGTGACACGGAAGTTGATCCGAAAGGGAACGCCGAAGATGCTTCCGCAGGCGATCGCGAACGGCGATGCAGGCATGCAGCTCTTCGATCAACATCTCGCCAAGCTGTGGAAAGCTGAGTTGATCAGCGGCACTGAGGCGCTACGGATGGCGACGAATCCGGAAGCTGTCGCCATGATCATGAAGGGATTGTCGGCTGGCGACTTGGCGACCAGCGTGTTTGGTGCGGGATGAGTCGTTAGAGCGATTGCTGGAGCGCCTCGTGCAGTGGATCGAGCATGGTGCCAAATCGTGCCGCGCGTCCGATGGACTTGTCACTGATCGGTCGCGCGGCTTGCTCGCTGCCGAGGGTAGGCGGCGCGTGCTCGCCGCGCCCAGTCGTGGTGGGACTACGCGGCACGTGGTGTTGCATGCACGCGTCGTTCCACGGGAGTCCGATGAAGTCGAGAATGCGGCGCGTCTGCGCTTCTTGATCGCGCACGAGGTCTTCGTACTGCACGGTGAGGATTGGCATTCCGCTCACCGCCTTCCAGTGCTCCATGAGCGCATCGGTGCCGCGAATCGCGAGTCCGATGTGCTTGAGATCGGCGCTCCAGGGGATGGCGCTCGGCTCGATTCGTTCAAAGCAGGAGATGCCGTTATCCATCGGGTCGCGCTGAAGGTGAATGATGCGCGCGTCGGGCAGCGCCATAGCGACGAGTCCCACCATCGTCCAGTTCTGGAGATGCTTGTCAGAAATGCGCAGCGCATTCGGGCCGTATCGGTTCGTTTCCGCGAGGTAGCGGTTCGCGATGCGATCGAGATCCACCGCACCGAAGCGACGGGCGATGCGCGGCCAGGCGGAGTCCGGATCTTTCGAACTCCACTCCGAGGCTTGTCCGCGCAACGCTCTTGTTTCGCCAGCACCACCGGCCTGTGGGTGCGATGCGATGATTCGATCGAGCAGCGTCGTGCCCGAGCGCGGCATGGCTGCGATGAAAACGGGACGTGAAGTTCGTACGGTGGCCTTCGCTGATTTGCGGATCGCTTCGGCGGAGAACACCTCACGCATCAGCGCGACTCCAGCTCGAAACCCAGCCTCGTCAAACTTCACAGGGATGGAGGTGTTTGCCGCCGTGTACGACCGCATCGCATCGGCATACTCACCCCGCTTCTCTTGCGCCTCGCCGATCGAATGAAGGATGTTGTAGCGCGTCATCGCCGGAAGCGCAGCATTCGAGACGTGCGGCGTGAGGACGTCGATTGCTCCGCGCGGATCGTCCATGTCGAGCAAGGTTGCAGCGATGCCGCACGCAACGGTCGCGTCGCCGGGGATCCGCCGAAACGCTCCAAGAGCCTTTTCGAATCGTCCTAGCCGGCGATGAGCCATGCCAGTCAGCAACGTCGCTTCGACGTTCGGCTGATTCTTCAGTATCTGCGCGCACAAGACGATGACATCCTCGTCGCGTCCCTCGCGCCAATTGAGTTGCGCCCGCGCCAGCGTTGCACCAACGTGAAAGGGGCGAATCCGATCTGCGGTGTCGAGCGCGCCCCGTGCGTCATCGAAGCGCCCCACCTGGGTCAGGACGCGACCGAGTGCGATCCAACCCTCGAGGTACTTCGGTGCCGCCGTCGTCACCGAGCGCGCCGCCGATTCGGCGAGTCCAAGCTGCCCGTTGTTGAGCGCGGCGATCGCTCGCTGCACCATTTGATCGGCCGGAAGTGAGATCACGCAAAGTTCTCCGGGCGCAAGAAGGCAATTTCGATCGCGCCGAAAATGTAAGAGGGGTTAGACCGACCACGCGCCGAGGAGAATCGCAAGATCGCCGCCATTGACGACGCCGTCGCAGTCAATGTCGGCGATGCCGCTGAGTCCCCAGAGTCCAAGGAGTATCGCGAGGTCTTTGCCGTTGACGAGCCCATCACCAGAAAGATCGGCGAGCCCCGGCGCAGATGGCAAAGCGGTGCAGACAATGGCTTCGACGACGGCACCACCCACGAGCGTGACATCGACGTGTGCACACACGCGGCACTGCCGAGGCAGGTCGAGGCCGGGACCAACAGTGGTGTTGGCGGTGAAGTCGGAGATGGTTCCGTCGGCGTTTCCGTCGCCATCAAGGTCGACGTCGTCGCCTACTCGCATCAGAATGTTGAGATCGTTCGCCTTCGGTCCCGGCGTGATCACGAAAAGAAGTTCTCCGGCGCTCGAGTTCCAGATGGCACCGACTTGGCCGAGATCGTTCAGTCCGACGGCGAGCGGGTTGCCGGTCAAGGTAATTCCGAGCCCGAGCACAAAACTTTCGCGGGCGACGGCAGTGCTGTTGAGCACGAGGAAACCGTCTTCGGAAGTCCCGGCATCGGTGTCGCCGGAGAGCGCCCAGTCGCCGGCGTTGTTGACTTTCATGTCGCCGAAGTTCTGCCAGTTGCCGCCGAACCCGGTCGGGAAGCTCTCGCGCGCGAGGATCGACCCTGAAAGGATGACAACGTCGTTGCTAGTTGAGGGGGCGGAGATCGTGACCTTCACGATGTACTCCGATCCGTCGGTCGAGAAGTCGTACGGGAAGCCGACACTCGGACCACTCGTGATGAGCTGGCCGTCGATCGTCTCGCCGCTCGCAAGCACTTTGACGCCGCCTTGGTACAGAGCACGCGCGAACGCGCCGCCACCCTGGACCGGGGAAGTGCCTGAAACCCACGTCGGCGTTCCGTTGGCATCCATCTGCGGTCTGGAACAGAATGTTAGATATTGGCCGGGCAACCCGGGAGCCGGGTCCGTCTCCTTAAAGAGCGACGCGCCGTTGACCCAGACCGCGTCGAGTGAATCTTGCGACGGGCTGTAGACCCAGTCGCCGTTGTCACTGATACCCATCGTCGTCTCGCCACCCACGAGGACGACGGGAAGGGCATCACTGTTGAGCCAGACGATGCCGCCATCGAACCAAACGAAGTGGTTGTTGCCGGTGCCCGGATCGATCGCACCCACAAAAGCGACGCGGCCATCCCGGGTGAGGAAGGGGTTGTTGAGGACACTGATCGGAGCACCACCCGAGCCGAGCGTCGGCTGTCCAGTGACAGCGAGTCCCGTGATGGGTTGGTTCACGGGGCTACCGGCGCCAGCGAAAGCAGAGGGGATGTGTGCGAGCGAGGCGACTATCAGAGCGCGAGCGAGTGTCATCGAGGTCTTCTCCTAGCGGTCCCAGCGTGACGAAGTCGTTGACCGGAATGGCCAGCGTACCGCGGTGGGCTGCGAGAACGGGCGAGTCGCGAGCATGCAGAGGAGCGCACTCAGAGCGCCTCAGGATGAGAACGACCGGATCAGACCGACCGGCGTCGCACGAAGCGAGAGCTGAACGTCAAGCGCTCTGTGAGGGCGGCCGAAGTGCGGGGCATGACTGCGCAGCAGACTTCGATCTACCGTACATCCGCTATCCGATTCGCCTTCCAATCGCTGGCGCTCGCTGTCGCCGCCATCCCGTTCTCGGGCTGCGCGACCTCGAACGTGTCTGAAACGCCATCGGTCGCGCGCTCGGATTCGATGCCGCCTGTCTCGCCAAAGGAGGCGATGGACCGGCTGCTCGTCGGCAACCAACGATTCGTCAGCAATCAGGACAACGGAACGCAGCGTGACCCGAGTCGCCGCGCCGAACTTGCGAAGGGGCAGCATCCGTTCGCGATTGTTCTAGCGTGCTCCGATTCGCGCGTTCCGCCCGAACTCGTCTTTGATCAGGAACTCGGAGATATCTTCGTCATCCGCGTCGCGGGGAACACAGCCGACGACGTCGCGCTCGGATCGATCGAGTACGCGGTCGAGCATCTCGGCGCGAAGCTCGTCGTCGTTCTCGGACACGAGAGGTGCGGCGCGGTTTCCGCTGCGGTCAAGGGCGGCGAGTTGCCCGGACACCTGCCCAAGGTCGTCGCCGACATCCTGCCGCTCGTGGCAGCATCCAAGGCGCATCCGGGCGATCCCGTCCACAACTGCGTCTGGCACAACGCGGCGACCGTGGCCGCGCGGATACGCGAGTCGGGCCCGATCCTGAACGAGTTCGTCGAGCGCGGCGACATCGTAGTCGTGAGCGCTGTGTACGACCTCGACACGGGGATTGTGCGCTTCCTGCCGAAGACGCAGGAGGGCTCAAGAGCCGGGCGCGTCGCCGACGCCGCCGGTGTCCGTTTCATCGGGCCCTGACCGGCAGGTGAAGTCTCGGCAGCGAGTTTCGATCGGGTGCCAAGCGCGATATCGTGCCGCACCTCGACCGTGATGGGCTTTGCAGATTCAACTTCTGGATCGACCGAGCGACGTGACGCAACACGGGGCGCGTGGTCTCGTGGTGCGAGCGCTCGCCCGTTCTTTCTCCGTTTCGCCCGACTGTGGACCGTGGCGTCGCTCTTCGTTCTCGCTTCCTGCGCACCGCTTGGTCCGCGTGGCGTCTCCTTCCAACTGGACACGATCGAAGGCGTCGAAGCGCTCGATCCGTCTCTGGTGCCGCTGCTCAAGTCGGACCCGGTCGTCCTCCTGGCCATGTTTCATCTCGCGAGCGCGGCGGACGTGGGGGGAGAGGTCGAGCTCCCCGAGTACCTCCGCGACATGGAGCCGGAGGTGACGATTGCCCGCGAGCAACTTCGGACGATGCCACCTGACGTTCACGCTCGATTCGTCGAGCAGATCCGGCTGGCTCGCGAACTGGAACCAGAGTGGAACGACGTCCACTACAACTGGGGCTACACGTTTGGCGTGATGGGTCTCTCGCCGGAGCGGACGTTCGACATCTTGGACGGATGGGAGCAGTTCGAACACAACACTCCGATTGGCAAGGGACTCGGTCTCTCGATGAGCGAAGGTGCGTTCGGCTACCTGTGGGATCTCGAACACGGGATGGCGGGATACGCGGCGGGAGCTGCGGAGTCGGAAGAGGAAGCGCCGACCGTGCGTGCCGGTGCTGTGAGCGAGGCGTCACCGACGCGATCGCGCGTCGAGGAACCCGTGCAGGATACGACGCGCTCGTCGACTGAACGGCCTGCTGCGCCGCCGGTTAGCTAACACTCGCCCGCTAACATTCGCCCCAAGCTCCGAGCACGATCGCAAGATCAGCACCGTCGACTATGTTGTCAGCGTTGAGGTCGGCCGTGCAGGCGCCACCAGCGCAGCCCCAAGCACCGAGCACGACCGCGAGATCGGCGCCGTCCACATTGCCGTTGCCGTCGAGGTCGCCCAAGCAATCGGGGATTTCGGTGCCGAAGACTTCGAGATCCTCCGAGGGGATGTTCGACCAGCCCGGCTGATCATGCTCCGATGGCACTAGGTTGGAGCGGCTGCGCGACAGCCGCAGCACCGTTCCCACTGGCTTGCCGACGAACGCCGACGCGTCGGCGGGCACCCACGATCCAGCGGAGCCGCGTTTGAAGGCGAGGACTCCCGCGTTACACACGACGTGCATGGTTCCAGAACTATCGAACTCGACACACGTCGGATTCACGATTGACGGGTGCGTGAAGAATTCGATCGCAACGGTGCCCGCTGCGCTCTTGTAGATGCCGAAGATCGTGTTCGATGCGTCGGACACGATCCACACCTAGGCTTGGATCGGGCAGATTGCTATCCGCCGGTTGCCTCCGAGGGGAACTAACGTCGGCACGTTGAGTACTTCCCATGGCTCGACGCGCGAGGTGATGTCGCGCGGAATGCGGAGAATCTTTGCCGGGAGCGACGACGAGAGCAGAACGACTCGGTCGGCCGCATCGTCGTACGCAAGAGCGCTGTACGCACCTGGCAGCGCGGCCGTCCATTCGGTCATTGGCGTTGCGTCGGGGGCAAATCGGCGCAATGTTGGCGTCGTCCCACCCAGCACATAGAGGTCGCGTTGCCGGCCCGTCGTAACGCGTGTGGCACCACTGATCGTCGCAATCTTCGTGGAGACGCCCGAAGCGGGGTCGATGCGATGCAGCGTCTTGGGTCCGCCGGCCACGGCCGTGTTGTTGAGCGAGAAGAGAGTCGCGTTGTCTTGCTGCACCGCGAGGTCGATGACCGCGAGCCCCGGAGTCGGCTGCCACGAACCGCTCCCGTTTCCCGGCGCGCCAGCGAAATTCGAAACACCGAACTGCTGCACGTTTGTCGCCGTGAAGCTGAAACCGGCGCGCGGCGTGATCGTCAGAACCGTGTCGAGGATTTTCCACTGCGCGTCGCCGGACGACCAATCGAGCGTCGTGACGGTTCGCAGATGGATATCACCGCTCGAATCTTGAATCGCGGCTTGGAGCGCGAGCGTGTTCCATCGTGAGTTCGTGAAGGGCTCCTGGGTGAGCAGGCTCGATGAGTTCGATGGATTCCGGACGTCCATCCAATGCTCGAAGTTGGCATTGCGAAACCCAGCGGCGTAGGCGCAGCAGTGTCCGCCATCGCGCTTGAGGAGCGGCAGCCCGGACGACGAGCCAATCAGGTCGTAGCGGCCGTAACACACGGCGATGAGCGGGTGCGACGGCGTTGCCGCGACCTGCGCGACGACGCTGTCGCTCGGGGACCAGCCGCCAAAAGCCGCGAATATCGCGGTATCGAGTTGGTCTTCGGTGCCCGAGTCGTGGATCCAACTTACGACGCCGAACTGCTGGTTCGTCGTGTTCGTTCCGCAGCCTTCGGGGTCGACGCCGGAACCGGTCGACATGATGATGCCCATCAAGTCGATCAAGGTGGTTGCTTGGTTGTAGGTTGCTGGGCTGTTCCAGTTCGTCGGCCCTGGAATCACGTCGCCAAACCCGTGATTGGCTGCGTAGGTAAGTAGATCCATCGCCGAGGTCGGAACGCAGTGGCACGAGCCGTTACCGTCGAGCGTGATCCGCTTCTGGTCGAAGTCCGGAATGCCAACGCGGCGGACGTAGTAGTCAGTGGCGCTCGTGTAGCTGGACGCGACGACGTCGGCACCCGCTGCGCTCACGATTCCTGCGGTGATCACGCATCCCGCGATCAATCGGTCAACTCTCTGCATGACGATCCTCCGGTGGCGAAGCCGCTGGGGCGCGAACCGCGCTGTCACGTATGCTCGCGGTCGCTGCCGTCCATTTAGCGCGAGTCGAATGAAGGATGCGCCAGTTTTTTGGATGTTTGGGATCAAAGCCGAAAGTCGGCGCGATAACGATGGCTCGCGCCCGTTCACCCCGCTGGCAGCCCCGTCGACCGCGCAGTGGTGCCATTCGCATGTCACTGCGGCGACGGTCCGCTGTTCCGCCGGAACCGTCGGCACGCGAGCTTGCTGCGACGGTCGGTGTCGTCGATGGAGAGCCAAGCGCCGCGGTGCTTCACGGCAACGGCTGCGTGCTGGGGGAAGTCGAAGCTGAAGACATGTCCGCAGATTCCGCAGATTCGCGCAGATTGCGAGGCAGCGAACTGGATGCTCGTGGTGACCCTCACGGTACAGCGATCATGGTGTTTGTCGCTGGCCGACGCATGGCGGTTGAGCGTCGGCTGAACCCGCGTCCAGCGCGCGACTCGAGCAAACATCGTTTTCAGGCGCTTCAGGCTTTCGTGTGGGTACGAAGATAGGAAGACGAGTTTTCAGGCGGCGCAGCGTGCGCTCTGGCGCGTTCGTTGCGTCTGTTGAGCGGTGGTTTCACCACATTTTCCCGCAGCGCCCGATCGAGCGGCGGCACTACCAAGCCGAGTCTGCGTTTCATTGCGTCCACAGCTGAAGCCACACTGATTCGAGTTCTTGTGACCCGAGCTGAGTTGTTCTCGTCGTTGTAGCCGTCTTGATGTCGACCGCGCGTCGACCGTCGGGCGATGCGACCTTCGACGAGACGATCGCCCCGTCCTCGGAGACGATCTCTCCAAGGGCGCGCGAGATCGAAACAGCGCCAGTCTCGAGATCAATCTCGACACCGACGACCTCACCGGCCCACCGTGCGGAGGGGCCTTCGAACGCCAGCCGCCGGTCGTCGACGATTCGGGCCCGTCTGATTCCCCCGATAGGCACGAGGGCATCCCCCTTCAGCTCAATCTGACGGACTTCCCCCGCGGTCCCCACCATGAGGTGCGTCAGAAGGGCACGCTTTGCTGGCGTCGGCATTGGCGGCGGACCCAGCGTCACCGTCGCCCACTCAATCCGCGGTCCCGCGCCGACTGCGGCGGTCCCTGCCTCAAGTTGCCAATTCGCTCCGGGACCGGGTTGGCCGATCGCGATCGCTTCCGACTCAGCGACCACGCGCACTGCGCCGTTCGACATGTCGACCACGACGATCTCGACTGGGTACGGGGCCGTCGCCGCGCTGGTTGCCGGTCCGACGAGCCGGTCACGTCGAGCGACGATCGAGCGCCCGTCTGGAGTGAATCCGCAGACGCGAACGAAGCCATCCGCGTTGCTGCCGATCACCTTCGTGTGCGACTGCTGCGCGACGGTGTCGAACCAGCGGATCTCTTGATTCCAACCGCTTGTCGGGTCGAACACCGCCCACGCGAGTATGCCGCCATCGTCCGACGCGACCCACTCCCCAGCTGCCGGTTTTTGGATGACGCAGTGTGACAGATGCCGAAGTTCGTTCGACGGCGGACAGTCGATGATGTCAACGCGGGTAGCGAGGGCAGCGTAGGCAAACTGCCGAGGAACGCGCCACAGCGGCCAGCTTGCGAACCGAACAAAAAACGCGTTCGGCCACGCTTCGAACGGTCGGAACGGCGCTAGGGTCGACCAAAGCAGCGTGCCACGTATAGCGAGCGCGCCAGCGAGCGCGATGGCGATCGCAGCCAGCGGGAGCGGAAGCAGGCGCCACGCGAGTCGTCGCCCGATCACGCGTTGCTTTTGTCCAAGCTGCGATCCGCACTCTGGGCAGCGCTCAGGAAGGCGAACCGATATATCGAGTTCCTGATTGCATCGTCGGCAGTAGGTGCGACCAGCCGCGCGCGGGCGACGCACGGTTCGAACAGTCCACCACGATGCGATCGCGAGCCCAACGACGAGGGCAATCACGCCGAAATCAGCTCGATGGTTGTCAAGCCAAGGCCACGGACGTGCGTCGACGAGTCGCTCTACGAGGATGCGTTGGCCGTCCATCGTCCACGTCGGCGTCGGCGAATCGAGCGTCGCCCGCGCGTCGGGCAACTCGATGCTGCCTGCGAAATTCTGAACGTCAGTCTCTTCGATCAATGGTGAACTCGCAGTGCGAGGCGCGGGTTGCCGCTCATTCTACGCAGAGTACGCGAGATACGGTCGAGACTCACACGAACGTACGCCCGAGCGGAACACCGCGCCAAAAACGCAAACGCCCCGATCGATCGATCGGGGCGTCTGTGCTCGATTGATAGCTCTCGAAGAGCCGCGAAACCCGCTGTCCAGTACTACTCAGCACGGCCCCCAGCCACCGAGCAGCACTGCGAGGTCAGCGGCGTCGACGAAGCCTGATCCATTGAGGTCTGCGGCACCGCTGCCGCCCCACGCACCAAGCAGCACCGCGAGGTCGGCGGCGTCCGTCATGCCGTTGCCGGTGAGATCGGTCGGACAGGGGACGCCTTCGAATTCGTAGCAGCCGCGATCGAGGTAGCTCACTGGGCCGAGGCCCATGTTGGCGGACGCGGCGTCGTCGATGAAGCGCTCGGTGCCGTCGAGGTCGGTGGTGTACGCGCTCGGCAAGAGCCAGTTCGACATCGCGTTGTCGATCGCGTTCGATGCCGCGAGCAGGCGATAGTCATCATCGGCGGTGCCGCGAACGAGGTCAGCGCCGAGCGGATTCACGAAGGCGGGATCGTTGCCGTCGTTGCCAGCGCCGCCGAAGCCACCGGTCCACCCGAGGACGGACGTCGCCGCAACGTCGAGGAGGCCGAGCGACGTGAGCTGTCGTTGTTCAAGCACGCCCGCGAGTCCGGCGTTCTTCCACAGAATCGAGTTGCGCAGTGTGAGAGCTGCTGCCGGGGCGATGTACACGCCGCCGCAACCAGCTGCGGTCGAGATGTTGTCGACGATCGTTGAGTTGACGATGAGTCCGTTTGCAACAGCGATGAAGCTCACAGCGCCGTTGCCCGCGCCGTCGTTGCCATGCACGAGCGTGTTGACGATGCTCGGCTGTCCGCTTGAGAGAAGTATCGCGCTGCCAGCGCCGGTGCTCACGTTCATGTTGAAGCGGCAGCTTTCGATCGTCACGTCACTGGTCAGCGCGAAGAGGCCAGAGCCACCATCGAGCGACTCATTCTGTCGCACCCAACAATCGCGAATCACTGGCGCACCGTTCTGAATCACGATGCCGCCGCCGAAGCTCCGTAGTCCCGCAGCGGGGCCGTTCGCGTTGCCCTTCTGCACGATGAAGCCAGACATGCCACCGGTGGCATCGACGTTCAGCGCGGCGACAACGTTGTAGGAATTGTCGCCGCTCCCCGCAGCACCAATCGCACCGGAGAGTACGGTTTGATGCGCCAACGCGTCGCGTTCGCTGATGTCGACTTCGCCGCCGGCGAAGCCGCCGATCAACTGCGTGCCGCTGACGAGCGGGAAGCGCAGATTACGATTGTTCGTTCCGCGATCGGGCTGATACGTCCCTTGGGCGACGAGGACGTACTGAATCGGCGTAACCAGAGCGTCGTCCATCGCGTCTTGCAAGTCGGTGTAGGCGTCCGTCCATGTCGTACCGTTGTTGGCGCCCGCGGCCGCAACGTTGACGTATCGAACGTCGCAGACGGTTTCGATGGCGCCCATGTCGACGATCGGTCCAGTGCCAGCACCGGTGTCGAGAACGCTGACTTCGTTGACGTAGCGCGCGTTGCCGTCGAGATCGGAGGTCACCCACGCCGGTACGAGAGCATTGCTGCCAGCGTCGATGCAGGGTGAGGTCCGACGAAGTTGCAGGTCGCCCGCCAGAGCGTCGACGAACTGCGGATCGGTATCGATGTTGCCAACACCGGGCCAGCCGCCTTGGACGTTGCTGCGGGCGACGAGGGTGGTCACGCCAGCGCCGGAGACGTCGATCGAAGTCGTGTTCGACCCAATGATCGAGTTGGAGACGAGCGCGAGCAGCGGGAAGCCCAGGTCGTTGAGTTCGATCCCAGCGGCGCCGCCGTTGTAGATCGTGCAGTTAACGATCGTCACCAAAACTGGATTCGAGATCGACAGGGCTTCGACCGCTACATCGCCGCTGAAGAAGATGCTGTTACTCACGTAGAGGCCTTCGCGGGTCGAGAGGACCTCGCCGTCCTTGTCGTCGAATGTGCAGCGATCGAAGAGGCCGGTCCCGCTGAGCACGTTGGCGCTGCTGACGCTCGTTGCGTCGTTGTCGAGAAAATCGCAATCAGCAAAGGTGCAAATGCCTCTCATTTCGACTGCACCTCCGCCGGTCGCATGGTTGGAATCGAAGAGACAGTCCTCGACTGTGACGTTGCCCGTGATGGACATGGCACCGCCGCCGGTCGCCTCGTTGCTGATGAACTGGCAGTCGATGAACGTCGCGTTGCCGTTGACGTACGCGCCACCGCCGAGGGTGGCGTCACAATTCTTGATGATGCAGTGCTTGATCTCGGGGTCGCCCGTGATATCGAGGCCGCCGCCGGTGGTGTCGCTTCCCTGCTTGATCGTGAAGCCGATGAGTTTGGCGTCTGGTCCAACGCCTCCATCGATGCGAACGGCGGTGTCGATAAAGTCGGCGTCGATGACGGTCAAGGTGGGATCGGCGAAGCTCGATGCCTTCACGGTGATCTCCTTCCCGAGGAAGTCGATCTGCTCGTGATAGGTGCCAGCGGCAACGAGCACGGTGTCGCCAGCCGCTGCGGCGTTGATGGCGTCTTGGATCGTTGGAAACGCCGCAGGGACATTGCGAACAACGGCGCTGGCGGTGCCAGCGGTGAAGAAGAGCGTGGTGGCGAGGGTGGATCGGACAAAAGAGGCGGTGCTAGTCGTGACGAATCGCATTGGAGGGTCCTTGAGTTGACTTGGTAAGTGACGGACAGTCCCGTCAAGCCCTCATGCGACGTGCGGGCCACGGCTCCCTCATCTGGCGACGAAGAAAGTTGAGCGAACGCGACAAGTCGCCGTGGGCGACCCTTCGCTGGCCTCCTTGGCCTTGGTCACGTTCATCACGCCGCTGGCGAGGAGTAGTAGGGCCAGCAGTACGCCGACTTGCGACACCCCATGCCCCATGATCGACGCGCGTTACGGCGCCCTTCGTGAACCTTTGACGAAAGTCCGAGTTTCGCCAGCACGGGTTCGACGAGCGCTTCTGAGACTGGAAGTGGTTCGGGCCCGGGAAAGGTCCCGGAAAAGATACTGCTTGAGCAACACCGTTGGTTTCAGGACGAGCGGTGCGCAGCGAATCCCGCGCAAAAGATCGTGGTCGGGCCACTCAGGTTCGCGTCGCGCTGGCTGCGATGTATCTTCGATCGTCACGCAGCCCGAATGACCATGGCCACGGGTTGCTCCGCCACGTCCGCCGGAGCCTCCTATGGGCAGATTCATCGTTCTTCTTTATGCGCTTGCGTCGCTGCTGGTCTTCGTGATTGCGATGCCCGTGCACGCTGGGCTCGTCGACTCGTTCGTCCTCGCGCTGGAAGAACCTGTGTCGAACGGCGTTCCGGTCCGTGGTGCTGGCAACATCGAAGTGGCCGGTGCCACCGACACCTACGAACTCACGATCGATAAGCCGACGATAGTGTATTTCGACGAGCAATCGTCGAGCTGTGCTCTCACCTGGACGTGCGTCGGGCCAGCGAACGTCGTCGTGTTTGGTGCGAATCAGATGTGCGGGTTAGATCCAAGTCAACAGTACCTCGCGCCGGGCGTCTACACGATCACGGTGACAGGGCCCCAACCTGGAATCTATGCGTTCACAGTTTGGGCGCTCAATCCGCCAGAACAGTTTTCGATCGCGCTTGAGCAGGGAGTGTCGAACGGCGTTCCCGTGGCCGGCGCTGGCAACATCGAAGAGCCTGGCGCCAAGGATCAGTATCAGCTCGCGATCGCCGCGCCGACTTCGGTGTACTTCGAAGAGCAGAGTGGCGGTTGCGCGCTGATCTGGTCGTGTGTGAGTCCCTCCGGGGCACTGGTGTTCTCGGATAGCGCGATCTGCGTGGGTGACCCGGGAGTCTTCGCGCTCAGCGAAGCTGGCCCCTACACCATCACCGTCGCGGGCAACGGTAGCGCGACCGGAACGTATGCGTTCACCGTATGGCAACTTGACGAACCTGAGGTCTTCACGATCGCTCTCGATACGACGATTTCGAGTGGTGTCCCCGCCGCTGGCGCAGGCGTGATCGAAGAGCCCGGCGCGACCGACGTCTATCAGCTCACCATCGCGGCACCGACTGCGATATACGCCGAAGAACTAACGGGTGCGTGCAACATCGCATGGTTGTGTACCGATCCGAACGGCGTCGTCTTGTTCTCAGATTCCGCAATTTGCGTCACTGATCCCGGCTCGCTCACGCTCGCGACTCCCGGCACCTACACCATCACGGTCGTCGGCGTCGGCGGCTCGACCGGCACTTACTCGTTCAAGCTCTGGACGTTGAGTCCACCTCAGGTATTCGAGATCGCGCTGAATGACGTGGTGGCGAATGGCATTCCGGGCACCGGCGCTGGCAATCTTGAGACGCCGGGATCCATTGATGTCTACGCACTCAACGTGGTGTTTCCGACCACGGTCTATTTCGATGAGCTCCGTGGCAACTGTTCGATTTTCTGGGGCGCTGTCGATCCGAACAGCACGTCGCTCTTCGCCAACAACGTGATCTGTGTCACCGATCCGGGGACGTTCACGCTGCTATCTCCCGGAGTGCATCTCATCACGGTCAAGAGTCCATCGGGCGGGATTGGCACATACGCATTCCGAGTGATCGAATCGATGCCTCCGCAACTGTTCGACATCGCGCTTGGCGACATCGTTGCGAACGGCATTCCCGCGGCCGGTGCGGGCAACATCGAACAACCCGGATCGCTCGATGTCTATCGATTCGACGCCGAGGCTGGGGACGTCGTGTGCTTCGACGAGATTGCTGGCGCTTGTTCGCTCGCATGGCAGCTCACCGATCCTCTCAACGCCGCCGTATTCAGTGACTCAGCGATGTGCGTAAACACTCCCGGGAAGCGAACGCTGACGACGACGGGTACCTACACGATCAGTGTGTACGGACCGGGTGGCACAAGTGGCGTCTATTCTTTCGGGATCTTCCCCGGCAGCGCCGCAGACCTCGATGGGGATTGCCACGTAAGTGCCCCAGATCTCGCGATCCTCCTTGGCGCGTGGGGAGTGTGTCCGAGTGGCTGCGAAGCTGACCTTGATGACGACGGCGTTGTGAGCGCGCCGGATATTGCAATCTTGCTTGGCGCTTGGAACTAACAGGCCGCTGCTGGATTCGTAGCGAAGCCCTCACCTACCGCCCCGGCGCGGGCACCGTGCCGCCGCCATCGCCACCTGAGTCCGCGGTCTCACCGCTTCCGGTAAACTGACCGCTGCCATTGGTGAGTTGATAGGCGAATCGCCAGCCACCGGGTGAGTACATCCCCGAGTTCTGCCAGTCGTCAATCGTGACCGTTCCCGACTAGGCGCCCGTCGATACGTCCGACGTGAAGGTTCCCGCCGCGCCAGCTTGCCACCCGGTTTTTTGGTTCCAGTCCGCGTTTCAATTCTCGCGTCAAGTCCAAACGCCTCTGTCCGCGAGGCGCTGCCACTCGATTGCTGCGTCGGCAGCTGGGCCAAAGATCGTCGCGTCGGGCGACATGCTGACAGCATCGAGTGCCACCGAGAGATCGGGGCCCTGCGCCGCGCAAGCGGCGAGAAAAATCGAAGTGCTGGCGAGGGCGAGGATGCGGCGGGAGCGAGGTGCGGGCATGCGCGGAGTTTACGTGTCACGGGCTGCTAGACGCAACACATTCACGAGCGCATGGGCTGGAACGGAACAGAGTTCTGCGGATGCCGACTCGACCTCTCGTATCCGCCAATGGGTTCGACGATCCTGCTTTCGTTCAAGCTTCCCGAGGCGCCGACGAAAAGCTGATCGCCGCTTTCGAAGTGTTCGTTAGTTCCGCGCGGAGCGGCTTGCCGTCTTCTTGACCGTCTTCTTGATGGTTTTCTTGGCGGGGTTTTTCGCCGGTGTCGTCTTGCTCGGTTTCGCAGCGGTTGCTGACTTCTTGGAAGCTCGGGCGCCGCCCGCTGGTTCGGCTAGGCGCGCGACATAGCGCGCGACGTAGGTCTTCGCGGGCACATGCCGAACCGCTTCGCCGACGAGCGCCAGCGGCAGATCGTCGAGCTTCTTGAAGCGAATGCAGCTCTTGCCCATGTCGAGCTTCTTTCCTGTCTTCTTCCACTCACTCGTGAGCCACGCTGCTTCGCGCTCGTCGCCGTACATGCACATCAGGTACAGCGACATGTGATTCTTCTGCGACGCGAGACCCGCGAAGCACAGCGGCTGACTCGGATCGCAGTGGTACCCTGCGGGGAATACGCGGTGCGGCACGAAATAGCCAATCATTCCGTACTGCATACCCTCCTCGTAATCGGAATCAAGGTTCTTGATGATGACGGCGCGAACCGCTTCGATGGCAGCGCGGCGATCAGCGGGAAGAGACTTGAGATAAGACTCCACGGTTGTCGAGTTTGATTTCATGGCTCATGAATTGTTGCGGAAGTCTCGACGCAGCGAAAGCATTCGGTGGCTGGGAGACTCAAAAAGAAAACTGGGACGCCTTGCGGCGTCCCAGTGGTACTCGGCACTCGTTTCGTGGGTGGGAATCGAGGAGCGTCGTTATCGCTACTTAGCCACACGCGCCCCAGGCACCCAAAAGGCCAGCCAAGTCAGTAGCGTCGACGAGACCGTCAGAGTTCACGTCACCGGGGAAGCCCGGTACTCCGCGTGATCCCCATGCTCCAAGGAGTACTGCGAGGTCGCCAGCGTCGACGTTGCCATCGCCATTGAGATCCGAGGGGCACGCGGAGCCGCAGACGATGAGATCGAGCTGGAAGTTGTCAATGCCCGCTTCCGTCGTCGAGTCGTTCGGTGAGTCGGACACACTGAAGCGAACCTGGATGTTGGCGGTGGGCTCGACGTAATCGCTGACCCGGAAGAACTTCGAAGACCACATGCTGGTGGTAGTGAAGATGTTCATGACGGAAGTCCAAGTCGTGCCGCCGTTGTTACTAACCTCAACCACCATCTTGTCAGCGCCGGCGACTCCGAAGTCGTCGCAGAAGAACCAAGCGGCAAACGAGATGAGTCCGTCCTGGCCTGAGAGATCAAACGCGGGGGACGTCAGGATGGTCGGACCAAAATCAACGTCGGCAGCCCCGGGCGCGCCGCCTGCGGTACCGTTCTGGGTCACGAAACACTTCGTACCCGTACCGTTCGTTGCGTCATCCTCGGGCGACGCAAGCTTGCCCGCGACGACGGTGCCGTTCGGATTCGCGACGCCCCACCCGCCGCCGGTGAGCGACGCGTGATTCGTAATAATCCAAGTCGAGGTGTCGCCTTCGAATTCCTCGCGAAGCGCGATCTCGGTTCCGACGGCGGATAGCGCGGAGTACGGCGCGGCGGCCCCGCTCGGCGGGTCAGCGAAGACGCCGTTCCCGGGGAGTAGCTGCGACGTGATCCACCATGAAATGTTCTCGGGGCAGGGCACGCCCGGAAGCGTTGCCTCGTAGGCGCCGGCTCCAATAGGAATCAGCGGCTGAACCTGCTCTGTACCGCCCTTCGTGATGTAGTGGAGCGTCGGCGAGTCGGGCACGATTGTGCCGCCGCCGAAGGTCGTGAGATTGACGCCGAAGATATGCGGCGCGTTCGGAGTGATGAACGCGGGCAAACCCTGCGGATAGCTCGTGACGATGCCGATCGGCGGAACATTCATCCAGATGCGGGTGCCGCTGCAACGACCAATGACCAGATCCTTCCAACCATCGCCATTGATATCGAACACAGCGACATCGAAGGTACCGTTCAGCTCGCTGGTCGGGATGCCGCACGTCCCTTGATCCTGGATCGTCACGCTCGGGACGTTGCCGAGGTTGCGGTAGAAGTGAAGCCGACTTCCGCAGCCGAAGATATCGACGTCGAAATCGCAGATGAGTACGTCGTTGAAGCCATCGTTATTGATATCGACGATCCGGCTGTTTCCACCGAAGCCGTCGTCGCCACCAGATTGGAACGAGTAGGTCTTGCTCTCGAAGTTTGCCATGCCGTCAGCGCCGTTGCCGACGTTCAGCAGGAAACGATCAGAGCCATCGTCGCTCAGCACCGCGTCGAGCTTGCCGTCATTGTTGAGCTCGCCGACGGACATGTTGTAGTGCGCCCCCGAACTCGCCGTCTCGTGCTTATTGAAGAAGCCGATCTGCGCGGGATTGTTGTAGCTCACTTTGAACGGGCCGTTTTCCGACTTGATGACATCCCTCACGCCATCGCCGTTCATGTCCTGAATTGCGCCAGCGGTGCCGAAGCCCGACGAGATCATCTGCGGAGTCATTCGCGCCAAGGTCAAATCGGCAAAGTAGCCAAGCCCGTCGTTGATGAGCAGGCGATCACCCTGACCGCTGTTGTAGTTCACGATGTAGATATCGACCGAGCCGTCGCCAGTGACATCACCCGCAGCGATTCCGCAACCGTTCGGTGCCTCGGGCATCTGTGGAATGCGGGACTCTTCGTACTTGAAGCCCTTCCACAAGCCGCCGCCATCGAGTCCCTGATTCATGTAGACGCGCGGATGCGAAATCGTCTTGGGGAACGACTGGTTGAGCGCGGGGCATGTGATGAAGTCGCGCCAGCCATCGTTATTCACATCAGCGATGACGACATCGCGATCATTTGTAACGTCGAGGAAGCCTTGTCCCCCGTCCGTCGCGGCCGTCGCATACTCGGTCGTGCGATCGACGAGCACGCCACTTTCATTCATGAGGAGCAGGTTCCGTTTGCCGTTTGGCGTCGTCACGGGTTGCTTTCGCATCACGACGAGATCGATGTCACCATCGTTATCGAAGTCCGCGTAGCCGTAGTCCTTCTCTTCGGTATCGGCCGATCCGAGATTTGCTGGCGCGACGAGGCGCGTTGCGGTCTGGTTGACGAAGGTCGCCCATCCGTCGGCCATGGCGCTCGTTGCCACCACTCCAGAGACGAGTGCCATCGTGGTGATCGCGCCAGTCGCGATCGTTCGTGTCGTCATTCTCATGCAGGTCTCCTTGCAGGCCCGAACGGAGGCGGGGCGAGATGAACACGCAAGCACCGGATTGGTCGTGTGCGACGCGCGTTGCGGATGCCGTACCACCCGCATTAGGGAGCTTTGAGAGAACGTGCCACGGCGTTCGTAGCGGCGTTCGTAGTGAGCGAGTGAGTCAGGTTGTGGGACACGGGCCCCATGACCCCAGCACGATGCCGAGATCAACCGCGTTCGTCGTGCCGTCGCCGTTGATGTCGGCACCAGCGGTTCCCCACGCACCGAGCGCAATGCCGAGGTCGGCGGCATCGACTCCGCCACTGGCATTCAGGTCAGCGGCGCACGCGGTGCAGGAGTCGGGGATGCCGTCATGGTTCTTGTCCGTCGCGCCGAGGAGCACCTCTAGAAGGTCGCTCGTTCCGTCGTCGTCACAGTCCCGATTCGACGGCTGGTACCGAGAAAGGAAAACGGCGAAGTCGTTGAGGTCGACATCGCCGTCTTGGTCCGCGTCGTGAATGGCGCAGGGAGCGTCGGCGTTCACTCCCACATCACCGAAGCACCCCATGAACGCGTCGAAGTCGAAGAGATCGATGGCGTTACTTCCATCAGCATCGAACGCGAGCCGGCCGAGTGAATCGAGGAACGCAACGAGCTTCGCTTGCTCGGACGGGGGGAGCGCGAAGAACGCCGCGCCGATGTCGCGGGCCTCGCTCGCGACGACGTTATGCCACCAAATCGCGCCACCGTTCCCAGCGACGCGGTCAAAGAACGAGCCACCAGCGGCGCGACCGTCGTGCAGCATGGGGTCGCGAGATCTGAGGTTCCAGAGCGTAGGCGTGCGCATCTCAAGCGCTTCCGCGTCGCCGTCGACGAAGCCGTCGCCGAGGAGTCCCATGTCGTGCAGCAGGAAGTCGGAGTAGGGGCGGATCGTCTTGTTGCGGAGCGCGTCCTCTAGGCCCCGAGCATCGGCGGTCGTCCATTGCGCAACGTGGCACTTGGCGCATCCGATCGCGTTGAAGATGGCCTCGCCTGACATCCCGGATTTCGGCGTTTGCGGCGGGGGACTCAGAAACCGCTGGAAGTCGGTGACGCGATCGAGGAAGTCCAAGCCTTCAGCATCGGGACCGTCCTCGGGATCGGCGACAGAGTCGCATTGCGCGAGCACCGCGGCGTCGCCGTTCGGGGCATTTTCTTCTTGGAAGAACCGATTCGTGAGGCCCATCTCGTTGACGGCGGCGTCAGCAGAGAACGAGAGCACAGTGGCGACTTGGGCTTTCCAGCCAAAGCGACCGATGCGTGGTACGCCCGGCGCTTCGACCGATTGAACCGTGCGAGCACGGCCGCTCACGAGGTCGCCGTCGAGATCGAGCGGATCGGCATTGGCCGCAATGGCCGCGTCGGGGATCGCTTCGATCATGCCGAACGCCATGGACGAATTCGTGAGGCGAAGGATGATCGTGTTCGCCCCGACGTACACCTCTTCGGCGCACCCCTCACTCAGCGAACTCACTTGCAACAGCGGTCCGCCAAATTGCGTGAGCGGATCGAAGCTGCCCTTATCAGCAAGTCCGAAGTTTTTGACCGTGATCGAACCCCAGCCACCAACGGGATTCGTATGACACGTTGCGCAACTCGACTTGTTGAAGATCGGGCCCAGACCCTCGGCTTCCTGAAGCGGCGTTTGGTAACGCTGTTTGCCGAGTTCAAATCGTGCGAGTTGCTCGGCGGTCAGTCCGGGGAGCGGAGAGCCGGCCTTCTCGTAGTCGGGTCCGCTGGCGAAAGCGCCGGGAGGAGTGGCGACAAGGCATGTAGCGACGGCAAACCCGTTCGCGAACATCATGCGGACGCGTTGTGTGTCGTGAGTCATACGGCCGTCGAGGCTCCTATAGAAGATGGTTCGGTTCAGTCTGTACGCTTGCTTCGCCACGGGGTGCTCGGCGGAGTCCGCCGCACCGCCTTGAGGTGAGCGTAATCGACGACAGCCGTGATGCCAGCCAAATCTTGCATTCGAGTTCGTTCGTTTGTGCAGTCGCTGGTCCTGTCGCGCTCTCTCGAAGAGTTGCGACTGGCATCCCCCGGCTGGTGTCCCCCGATGCGAGTCGCCACGTTGTTACTCGGCGGGCTTGGTTGTTTCATAAGCGCAGGGTGTGAGCGCGGCGGCCCGTCCTCTGGACCAGCGCCTGCTCCGGCCGCCGCCACTGCCGTTACGAGCGACGGACATCGCACCGCGTTTGACGCGGTGCCCCGGCCCCCGGGAAAAGACCCTCCGTTTGTACTGGCGGACGACCGCATCCAGATCGCGAAGGCAATGCTCCGGGCCAACCGTTTCGACGATGCTGAACTCGCTCTGAAGACGGTGCTCGCGCGGCGCCCGGACATCGCCCAAGCCGAGTTTTTCCTCGGTGTGGCGATTCAGAAACAGAAGCGCTACGCCGACGCGAAGCCACATTTCGAACGCGTCATCGCGCTCGGGTCCGCGTTCCCCGAGATCGACTATGTCTTTCACTTTCTCGGATGGTGCCTGTATTACCTCGGCGATCTGCCCGGGGCGCAGATCGCGTTTGAGGAGCATCTTCGCCGCGTTCCGACCGAGGCAGATACGCAGTTCGGACTCGGAGTTGTCGCGTTCGACGACGACCGCATTGACGAGGCGGAAGCACACTTCAAACGCGCGATAGAGATGCAACTGGGCGACGCGCGTGCGGCGCGCGAGATCGCGAAAGCGGAGGCGCGACTCAGCGACGTCTATGTTCGTCGCGATCGGATCGTTGAGGCTGAACAAGTGCTGCGGGACTCGGTGACGCGGTATCCCGACCACTATGAAGCGTGGGCAAAGCTCGCGCGGGTGCTCGATCGACTGGAGCGCACGGACGAGGCGACGTCAGCACGCGAACAGGAGCAGGCCGCAATCAATCGCGCGGCAGGGCGAGGCGACTTGAGTGGCACTAACTAACACATCTGGCGCGACGAAAGCCGCCCGTCGCGCGGTGCGACGGGCGGTCGGAATGTTGCGCACTTCTGTGATACGTTGACCGGACTCACGGGCACCACGCGAGGGACCACGCGTCGATCAGCCACGGTCCAACGCGATTGTCGGGTGAATTGCCGCAGGTATACGATCGCTGGATCGTGCCGATTGCGCCATTGAGGTAGAGCCCGCCTCCCGAGCCGAGCGTCGGAGCTGCAGAGTTTCCCGACACGAAGCAACCACGGTCGAGAGCACAGATTCCGCCGAAGACTGCGATAGCGCCGCCGTGGTGCTCTGCGTCGTTGGCAATGAAGGTCGACTGCGAGATTTGTGCGGCGCCCGCAAGAATCGCGATCGCGCCGCCAGACGAGCCGAGCGCAGGAGTGCTGAACGGGTCAAAGTGCGTTACGTTGTTCACGAAGGTGCAGCGATCGACGATCAGCGTGCCGCTGTTGAGAGCAATCGCGCCGCCCGAGCCCCCGTCGGGGCCACTGAGGACTCCGCCGGTCTCGTTGCTGTCGAAGTTACAGCGAACGAACTTGGCCTGTCCCGCTCCCCAAATGCCGACCGCTCCGCCGCCAGCGTCGATGTAGAAACCGTCGGTAGAGACGTTACCCACGAAGTCACAGTTCTTGAACCTCGCCTTGCCTTCGACGCGCACGGCGCCGTCGGCGTCGCCTCCGAAGTTGTCGTAGAACTGACACCGCTCAAACACGATGTTCGATCCGAGCACGCGCACCGCCCCACCGTTTCCCCAAGTTTCGTTCCGCAGAAACGACGAGTCTCGCACTGTGCCAGCGCCGTGCAGGTTGAGCGCACCGGTGCCGGTATCGGTAGGGCCATTGTCTGTGAACTGGCAATTCCTGACGAGGAAGTTCGGAGAGTTGACGACACCGACGGTCGGAGCGCTGTTGTAGCTTCCGTTCTGCGAAAACGACGAATTGGTGATGGTGCACGCTGGGCCGCTGATCTCGATCGGGTATCCCCAGTTGCGGCCGCCGTGGTTCGTAAACGTGTTGCGGGTGAGTACGGTCGTCGCGTTGATCGCCTTGAAACCCACCGGGCCAACAATCGCGTCGAGTCGCGAATCTGTCATCGTGACGGATCCGCCGCCGAAGCGAAGCACCGCATCCGGGAAGTCGAACCAGAAGTTCTGAAACGTCGAGCGCGAGATTGTTGCAAGCGATCCGTTCGCAACGAGGACGGCTCGCGATCCGTACTGCACGTCGACGGAATCGAACACCACGCTGCCACCTTGTACGGTGAACGCCGTCAGATCATTCCACCACACTCCGATGTCAGGGATCGTGGTGTTCCGAACGGTGAGCGCTGTTCCGACTGCCGAGAACTCCGGCGCGTTGCCGCCCGCGTCGACATCGATGAGGCAATCGACGATGAGCAGTTGGCCGCCGCTGAAGGCGTATTGGTTCGCGCCGCGGAGCGTGACACCGTTGAAGGAAATGAGCTGGCTCGGCGCGAGTACTGACGTCGACTTGGAAGCGAAGCCAGTGCTGGTCGGAGCGACCACGCAACTGCCCGGGTTCGCCGGGTTTCCGCGAATTGTGACGGGAAGCGCGCCGATCGAGAACGGCGCGGTATCCGTAAACCCAACGGAAAGTTGAATGATGTCGTTCGGAGAGGCGGCGCTCAGCGCCGCGGCGATCGAGGGATACGTGCTGGTACCGGAGTTTCCGACGAAGAGTGTTGCGGCGTCGCTCGTCGACGCGATGAGTATCGGCAGGGCTCCGGCGACGACTGCGGTGAGCGATGAGCGGCGGATTGTCGAGATGGTGCGCATGATGTGCTCCTTGAGTAACCACTCGGTATGCGAACGCCGGCATCCCGTCTCTCTGATGGCGATGAACATTGCGGGACTTTTCAGAGCGACATCGCCGCTACAGTTCATTGCCATGGCCGAGCAGCAGCAAATGACGTTCGCGACGAGTCGACGTAGTGCGACTCTAGAGCCCGCGCGACTGTCGGTACATCGCTGCGTTGTTCCGCACCATGCGACGGAATTGCCAGTACGAAGGTGTCGTGTACGACGTCGTAGACGTCTGTGGAACCGCGCGAGCGCGAAGTTCGTCATAGTGCTCGCACACCTCGCTGAACGCGCTCGGTATGCGCTCTCGTGCTCGCCGCATGTTGTGCTCGACGGTCTCGCGCAACGTCGGTCGAAATTCGATCGGGTATCGCTGCTGGAGCAGAATGTCTCCGGCGTCAATCTTTCGCGCGACTTGATGAATGGTGAACCCAGTGTCGGGAACGTTTTCGTAGATCGGCCAGATGATGCTCTGAGCGCCTTGGAACTGCGGCAAGATCTCGGTGTGGATGTTGACCATGCCACAGCGCGGGATCGAGTAGACGGTCTCGGCGATGTATCCGTTGCCGAGCGAGAGCCCGAGGTCGGCGCGCAGCGTTCGGAAGATCTCGCGCGTGGGCTCAGAGTTCAGGAACTCCGTGTCGAAGAGCGGAACGCCGTGGGCCGCGCACACCGTTCGGATCTCGGGGGCATCGAGATCGACGTACCACGCGCGCATGCGGACGCCATTCAGTGCGCCGAGCGGTCCGATGCGCCAGAGCTTCTTGAGTTTCCTCCGAAGTACGCGCGACTGACCCGGAGAGCCGCCGTGTGCTCGGACGACTCCGACGACCTCGATGTTTCGATTGGCGCAGAGTTCGGGGAGGCAGCGCGAAGCGATGTCGCGCGGGAGACAGGTGAGGACGACGATACGCGGGCGCTGACCTCTATTCATGGTCCGGGCCCCAGCCACGTCTTCACGCCCGCAGTTTCCTCCATGTTGCCGCGCGCGAAGTACTCGACGTGCGCAATCGGCCACTCGGCCTCGAAGTGATGTCGTGGAATAGAGTAGCGGTCGGTGATCGCTGGGCGGATCGTGCCGCGGAACGCGCCGAAGCAGGCGCGGTATCCAGCGGTTTGCGCCATCGCTAACGATGTCTGGTCCGCATCAGCGCGGCGACCGAATGGCCACGAGATGTACTTGCACTCAACGTCGAGACGCCGCTCGAGTTCGCGTTTCGAGCCCGCGATCTCGTCCTCAAGCCGGCGCGGATCAGACGAGATGTCGGCGAATCGAGCGTGTGTCCGCGTATGGGAACCGACGTCGTAGCCTTGGGCGTGGATCGACGCGACGTCCTCCCAGGTCATGACCTCGATTGTCGCCGGGTACGAGATCGCCTTGCAGTACTCACGTGCGACGCTGCGATTCGCCTCAATCATGGCGGATGGCACAAAGAAGATCGCAGGAATCCCGTGTTTCCTCAGTAGCGGTAGCGCGTTGGTGACGTTGTTTCGAAAGCCGTCGTCGAGCGAGAGATGGAACGTGCAGCGGTCGATCGGAGTGTCGCCGCTCAGCATGCTGATGCAGGTATCGGTGGGGACGAAGGTGCCGAGGCGCTTCAGCGCAACCAGAATCCTCTCGAAGGCATCGACTTGGTCATCGAAGACGTAATGGCAGAAAAGACAGCGGAGAAATCGATCGTCGCACGCACGGTTGGTTCGTGCTCGCAGGCTAATCGCTGCGTGGCGCAGCATGCGTTTCGTCGACGCATACAGACTGCGCGGGCGCTGAGCGGCTTGCTTCCATGCGGTGGCGTACTGAAACTCGTCAGGCATCGATCATTGTCCGACGGGATGGTAACGCCCTCACGTCGGTACATCCGCCACGATGAGGGCGCGCATCGTCTCGGGCGTCACGGCCATAGTTCGATTACCGTCTCGGCGGTCACATGGCCAGCGCCGACGAGATCATCCGGAACGATGACCCGCGCACATCGACGGTCTGCCTCGCCTGCGGCTACTCGCTTGCGGGTCTGCCGACGGACGGGCGGTGCCCTGAGTGCGCCACTCCGGTTGCTCGGTCGCTCCGCGGAAACATGCTCGAGTACGCGAACCCTGACTACGTGCGCAGCCTGCAACGTGGCGTTGAACTCGTCATGGTCGGCACAGTGGTCGCAGCAATGTGGTGGGTCGCAACACCGATCATCATGTCGGTCTTCGTTGGACAAGGACGGCTCACATTTGATGGCGGGATGAAGCTCGTCGTCGGGGCTGATTTCCTCGGTGCGGTGCTGCTGTTGGCGGGCTACTGGTTTCTGACGTCGCCAGACCCTGCGCTGCGAGATTCGGCGAGTGACGTTCGGAGTCGCCATTGGCTGCGCGGACTGATCATCTTTATCGCCGTCACCACGCTCGTCGGGCTCTTCGCGATCTTGACGCCCGGTCTGAAGAACTCGGGCCTGTCGACGATTCTCGGCAACGTTCAACTCGGTCCGTCAACGCAGTGGACAGCGCTCCTCATCGTCGGACTCTTCTTGCGCGTCGTGATGGTTGTGGCGAAACTTGCTCGATACTTCGTTGGACTGATCTACCTCCGCTCGCTTGCCGAGCGCATTCCGAGTGTCGAACTTCGACGTGCCACGAACCGGCAGCTCTGGCTCGTCCCGCTTCTGTGCACAGTCGGACTTCTCGCGTTCGCTCTCGGTCCACTCGTCGCACTTATCCTCGTCCTACGCCTCCTCTGGCGCTTTCGAAGTGCGCTCAGAGGTGTTCGGGCGCGAATGCTCGCTCCCGCCAGCTAACAAACGACGCATCGACGTTCCGTGGCGGCGCTGCCGGTCAACACGGCCCCCACGAGCCAAGCAGCACGCCGAGTTCTGCACCGTCGACGACTCCATCACCGTTGAAGTCGGCGGCACACCCGACGCACGCGCCCCACGAGCCCAAGAGCACAGCGAGATCGCTGCCTCCAACGTTGCCGTCGCCATCGAAATCAGCAGGGCATTTCGGAGCGTCGCAGCCGTCGGGAATTCCGTCGCCGTCGGTGTCGACACCGTCGTCGAAACCTGGGCACACGTCGATGCAGTCGGCCACACCGTCACCGTCGCTGTCGACGTCGGACACGCCGCAGCCGCACACTCCCGGATCGATCTTCGCCGGATCAGTCGGACACCCGTCGTTGCAGTCGTCCACGCCGTCGCCGTCGCTATCAGTCGCGAGTCGTAGACACGTGCATTCGCCGACAGGTTCGACCGTCAGCGAGGCTGTGTTCGACAGCGTTGACGTGCAGCCGTCTGAGACAAGTACGTCGTAGAGCCCTGCATCGGCGCGCAACGCTGGCGCGATCACGAGATTCGCCGTCGCCGAGCCGGTGATGCGATCGCCGTCCGTGAGTGCACGTCCGTTGCGTCGCCATTGATAGGTGAACGGACCTGCGTCAACCACGCCCACGGCGAATGCCGCGTCATCGCACGCGACCACCGCGAGATCATCGGGCTGGTCGGCGATGACGATGTCGCACGGTCGCTCGTTGCAGTCGGGAGTGCCGTCACCATCAGTGTCGGTGTCGGCGACGCCGCAGCCGCACAGGCCAGGATCGGTCTTCAGAGGATCGGTGGCGCAGAGGTCATTGCAGTCCGGCGTACCGTCGCCATCGGTGTCGACTTCCTCGCTGCCGCAGCCGCAGGGACCAGGGCTCACCTTGTTCGGGTCGTTCGGGCAGCCGTCGTTGCAATCCGCCGTTCCGTCGCCATCGCTGTCGGTGTCAGCGACACCGCAGCCGCAGGTGCCGGGCGCGATCTTGTTCGGATCAGTCGGACAGAGGTCGTTGCAGTTCGCCGTTCCGTCGCCGTCGCTATCGGTGTCAGCGACACCGCAGCCGCAGGTGCCGGGCGCGATCTTGTTCGGATCAGTCGGACAGAGGTCGTTGCAGTTCGCCGTTCCGTCGCCGTCGCTATCGGTGTCAGCGACACCGCAGCCGCAAGTGCCGGGCGCGATCTTGTTCGGATCAGTCGGACAGAGGTCGTTGCAATTCGGCGTTCCGTCGCCGTCGCTATCAGTGTCAGCGACACCGCAGCCGCAAGTGCCCGGCGCGATCTTGTTCGGATCAGTCGGACAGAGGTCGTTGCAATTCGGCGTTCCGTCGCCGTCGCTATCGGTGTCAGCGACACCGCAGCCGCAAGTGCCGGGTGCGATCTTGTTCGGATCGCTCGGACATCCGTCGATGCAATTCGGCGTTCCGTCGCCGTCGCTATCAGTGTTCGGTACGCCGCAGCCACAGGCACCAGGTGTGGTTTTGTTCGGGTCGTTTGGACATCCGTCGATGCAATTCGGCGTTCCGTCGCCGTCGCTGTCGGTGTCGGCGATGCCGCAACCGCAGGTGCCCGGCGCGATCTTGTTCGGATCAGTCGGACATCCGTCGCACGCGTCGCCGACGCTGTCGCCGTCGGCGTTCGCCTGCGATGCGTTAGGCGTGTTCGGGCAGTTGTCGTTCGCGTCGCACACGCCGTCGCCGTCGCTGTCGGGGCAGGAGGGACTGCATGCAACAAGAAGCGAACCGGTGCCAAACCCTGAGATGACGCCGAGTCGGATGAACACGAGCTGTCCGGTGGTCACGGGAATCTGCACGAACGACGATCCGAATCCGCAGTTCACGGTGTCGTCATCACATCCAAGCGGCACGGTGGCCGCGCTTGGGCACGTGTTTCCCGGGTAAACGATGAGGCGCGTGTTCACCAACGTTAGTCCGCAGGTCGAGACGGTCAACGTGCCGGTGCATGTCGCGACGTGCGTGTACCAGAGGTCATTCACGAGCGTCGTGCCGTTACTCTCGCTGCACGACGCCGGCGCGCCGGGGAGGCTCGTCGTTGCGTTGGTATTGTCAAACGGCGTCACCGACTGCGTAATCGCCGCCGCGCCCGAACATTCGTCGTTTGCGGGACCGGGGACGAAATCGACCTTAATGTCGTCGATGTACCAGTCGTCGTTCGTCTCGTTGACATCGGTGCGGAAGCGGATGCGGAACTGATCGTGCTTGGCATCTGCAGACAGGTTGTGGGTCCAAGGAACGAACGCTGTCTCGTCAGTCCCGTTGGATGTAATCGTGTTGAGATTGATCCAGTCACCAGCACTGTTGAAGTAATCGACGAACAGCTTCTCGCCGTTCTCGACGCCCTTGTGTTCGGTGAAATAGGAGAGCTTGAGCGCCTGCGGAATCGACGCCAACAGGAAGAAGTGGCTTCGGACTTCATCGTCGTCGTAGAGCCCACTTCCGGTGGCGTCGAGGTTGAGCGAATTGGGCGCACTCGGTTCGTTTGTGGCGACCGTGCTCGTCGCGCCACCGTTGCTGAAGACCCACTTTGTCGTCGAGACGCTAGCCGTCGTCCAGAGCTCCGCGAACGGGACGGTGAGCGGTGCGGCGAGCGCGAGATCGCAACTCACAGAGTTCCGGTACGCAACGATGTCGGCCTGCTCAGGCGCGCCGAACTTCAGATTGGTTCCGCCAAGCCCGTCGCAGCCCCCGAGGCCTGAGCACATGATGTGGCAGTCGCCTTGGCCATCGCAGTGGAGGGCGCCCCAGTTGTGGCCGAGCTCGTGGCAGGAAAGGGCGATGCGCTCGTTGAAGGTCACGCCAGAGAACTTCGACTCGACGAGCGAGTACGCCAAGTTGCCGTTGACACCGCAGTCGACGCCCGAAGCGTTGCAGGTCACGCCCGTCCAGGCGATGCCGATGACCGAGCCATTTAGATTCTTACCTGTGAAGAGGTGCGCCACCTCGCGCTGAATCTGATTCTCGGGCGACGCATTCCACGTCGTACGGAATTCGCAGAGGAGATCGCCCGCCACGGTTGTCGTATACGGATCACTTGCAGTATCGCGAACGATGAACGCGACGAATTCATAATTAATGTCAACGTCGCGGTCGTAGATGAACTCCACTTGGTTCATCACGGTCTCGATGTCGTTCACTGTCGCGGTGACGGAGCTACTGTTCTTCTGAAAGAACTCGAAGTCGGCGTCAAATGCAATTTCTGCGAGAAACTTGGTGCCGCCAGCGACGCCACCCTCGCCATCCTGTCCTTCGGCGTCGTCCTTGCTGGCGGGTGTGCGCGACTGCTCTGGCTTCGCGAGATCGACAAAGTCGTTCCCGCACACTCCGCCGCTGCGATTCACATCGACGGCCCGGTAGCTCACGTGCGCGCCCGTTGGTGCGAGCGGAGCACCGCCCGCGGGGATGCCGACCAGATTGACGAGCGGCTCAACGTGCCAGCGCGAGCCGTCGGCGCGCTCGACAATCGCCACGAGACCGCCATCAACAAGCGAGGCGGCCACGGCAGAGCCAGGTTCGCCGGAGATGGTTCCGCGGTAGGTGCGCGCTGGCGGCAGGGGCATCGACTCGACGTTGCCGCCACCGTGGTCGACGAGCAGTTGCATTGATGGCGATCGGAGGTTGTGACGCGAGAGGTGAAGCGTCACGGCCTGATCGTCGAGCGTCGTAGGAACGTCGAATACCTCAGGAAGTCCGTCGGGTAGCTCAAGGACCTTGATTTGGCGGGCGCGGAGCTGCGGAATAGCGATCGATTGCGGGCTGGGTTGGCTCGTCGTATTCGTGGGCGCCACCATCGCGTTGGCGGCGGCTCGAATCAGTGCGATCGTCTGAGCCTCTGAGGACGGAATTGCAGCGAGCGAGGTCGCTGCAGCGATCAGACTGACGAGCGCCGAGCGAGTCGGCGTGCAGGGATAGCGTTTCAAATCCACCTCACAAAGTTCGAGTCTGTCTCAACGATGACGCGCGAGTCTGCACCTTGAACGAACCACCGCCGCGCGGGCGCATGGCGCGACGGTACCAACGGCTCCGGGTCGTCGCAAGGATTTCGGCGCCGACGCGCTACGTTGTCGAGTTCGATCGATGGAGATTTCGATCGAGAGTCGACGCGGACACCAACCAGTACGGACATCGCCCCATAAGCTGTCGGGGAGCGCGGTGCCGCGCGGTCTCTCGAGCAAGTCCGCGCGATCGCACTGGGTCGCGCATCAGCGGTGTGAAACCGACAGTTCGTTGGTGCGACTTGTCAGGAGCGCGGTACCTTGCTTGGCGAGGATCTTCTCTAATGAGCCACACAAATCAACTTAATCGTGCCGGTGTCGTCGTTGGCGCTCTCGCGCTCGCGTCGCTTGCCATCGCTGTCGGTCAACTCGGCGTCTCGTCACCCCATTCGACTGGACGCGCTGCGATCGGTGGCGGGGGTGTTGCCGCTTCAAGCGGGCCTGACGTCGTCGTTGGCGCGCTTCCGAACGTCTCGAAGTACGGGACGGTCGACGGCATCTCTGCCTACGCGCTCGGCACCACCTCGTGCAATGTCGGTGACTCGATCTTGCTCTGGTGCGATACCAACGTTGCTGGGCTCTGCACCAAGACCCAGCATCCGGTCATTGGGCAGAATCTCTATCGCGTGATGAGCGGCCGAGTCGAGCAGATCGGAATGAGTTGGCTGAAGCATGGCTTCTGCGCGCTCTCTGAGAACCTTTGCAACACCTGTCAGGTCGACCCCTTTGGCTGCGACGCGCTCGGAATCGGCTGCTCCGACCCGTACGACTCGTCGCTCAACGGTTCGCAGGGCGGACTTGGACCGCGCTCGCAGGTCAATGCGTCGACCGGCATCTTTCCGTATCCCTTCACCGCGCCCGCAGCCCCTGCGACGATTGGTCGGCGCATGCAGGTGCCGATTGCGGATTTGGTTCCCGCCGACAACCCGGGCGCGCTCTACTTCGGCGAAGGCCACTACGTCACCGCCGACGATGCTGCCGCGAACAACGACAATAACAATGCGTCATACCGGCGCATGACGGTTGGAGCGTTGACTTCCGGGTCGTACACCTTGGCGTTCACGGGCTCGACCGTTCAGCAGACCGCCGGCATCTACGCGTGGAAGGCGCACGGTCTTGGTCTCAACACGCCCGACCCGAGTGTCACCAACGTCGAGATCGACGTTGCTGGAGACGGACGCTTCGTCGTCGCGTACAAGGCCTCTGATAACGGCAACGGCACTTGGCATTACGAATACGCCGTTTACAACATGAACTCGGATCGCTCCGGGCAGTCGTTCTCGGTGCCGGTCCCCGACGGCGTGGTGCTCACGAATGTCGGACAGCATCTCGTGAATGACCACTCTGGCGAGCCGTACTCCACTGATCCGTGGACGTTCACGAACTCGGGTGGCGTTGCGACGTGGTCCACGCAGACCTTCGCCGAGAACCAGAACGCACACGCTCTGCGCTGGGGCACGATGTTCAACTTCCGCTTCGACGCAGATCAACCCCCGGTCGCGACGAGCGGGACGATCGCACTGTTCAAGTCGGGTGCGGCGGCGAATCCGACGGTTGCACTCCTCGGACCGGACAGCGCGTGTGCGCCGGCCGACATCAATTGCGATGGAACGGTTGACGGCGCCGACCTCGCGAGTCTCCTGGGCGCATGGGGCACTTCTGGCCCCGGCGACCTGAACGGAGACGGCACGGTCGACGGCGCTGACTTGGCGACGCTGCTTGGTGCGTGGAGCTGATCGGGCGCACAGACCGCGCGACGACCGCCTTCAACCCCACAAGACAGCACGACGCCGCCGTTGCAAGACGGCGGCGTTCTTCTTGTTCATGAACTCGTGGCTAGTGGATCGCGTCAGCGCATGTTTACAGTGGCTTGACGGAGGACCGAGATCATGACCCAACCAAAGGCATTCACGCGGAGACGCGGAGAGCGCGGAGAAGAGTCGGAAGATGTTCGATTGGCGCGCGTCGATCCGAGCTCCAAGGGCCTAGCTGCCGACGCTCCGTGTCACCCCTGCACCCTGCGCGCCGCCGCGTGCATCGCCTTTCGAACCGACAGAATTGGATGACGCAGTGCACTTGGAGCCTGTCTGACTTTCAGTTGCTTCCGATGAGGCGCGCGCTATTTTGTCCCCATGCCACGGATGGTAAACATCGATCGTTCCACTCCGCTCTTGCTGCCGCCTGACCTGCGGCAGTGGGTACCCGAGGACGACATCGTGCACTTCGTGATCGAAGCGGTGGACCGCATGCCGCTGACTTCGCTCAAGGTGAATCGGCGCGGCACGGGCAGCGAGCAGTATCCGCCGCGGATGCTCCTAGCGCTCCTGATCTACTGTTACGCCAGCGGCACCTTCTCGTCGCGGAGGATCGAACGGGCGACGTACCGCGACATCGCGGTGCGCTTCCTCACCGCCGACACGCATCCGGACCACGACACGATCTGCAAGTTCCGCCGCGAGAACTTCGACGCGGTGGCGGAGGCGTTCGTCGAGGTCCTCAGGCTCGCGAAGGCCATGATGGGACGAACTTGGCGATTTCATAACGAGTTCGTGTCGATGGTCGATACATTGGGCGTAGTTCACAACCAAGGAGCTTTCAGATCATGACGACGCTCTCTCGCTCTCTCGCTCTCTCGCTCTCTCGCTCGTGATTGCGATCGCCGCGAGTGATACCGCCCACGCGAAAACCTACCGTGTCCGCCATTACACGCCGGGTGTACTGGGCGAAACTGGCCTGTCGTGGGCTGCCGCATTCAACACGATTGAAGGAGCGCTTGCTGAGGCCGAGCTGAATTCCGGCGACGACATCATCTTGGTCGCCCGCTCCGCGCCGGGTACTGCGTGGAAGCCCGGGCTAACGATCGGCGCGTGGGGAACGATCACGAGCGGCATTCCGAGCTCGAACTCGACGTTTACGATTCAGCCTGGCAACGATGGTAAGAGCGTCAATCTGCGCGGCGGCTTCGTCTACGACGCGAACGGCGGCTCCGACGACTGGTCGACGACGAACGCACCGACGGTGTTGTCGGGTGATCTTGACGGCAACGACAACGCGCTCACTGGCTCTGTCGACGACAACAGCAACCAGTCGAACGCCTACCACGTGGTCACTGTCCTTGACGTGAACGCTAAGACAGTCATCGACGATTTCATCATCGAGCGCGGGAACTCGGGTGAACAGACCATGCCCCCCGTGATTGACAACTTTCCTGATGGGCGGGGCGGTGGCGGTGTTGTGTTGACGTCGCACGTGCAACTGGATCAGTTTGGCGATCCGTTCACTGGTTGGATCGCAGAACCAGTCATTCAGAACTGCACAATTCAGCTCAACTACGGCAATGGCGGCGGTGGATTGCTCGCGACGCGTTCGAAGCCAGCGACGTCGACGACCGAGGCACTTCCGACGGTGCACATCTGGAATTGCACAATCCGTGCGAATCTTGGCAACGACTACGGAGGCGGCATCCGCGTCAAGAACGGCAGCATCGATGTCGTCAACTCGTTGATTATTGATAACACCGCAGCTCCGTATGGAGGCGGCGTGTACGTGACCGCGGGCACCAACACGGTGCCGCCAGCGGCGGCGCGGGCGAGCGCGAAGTTCGTCCACTGCACGACGGCCAACAACTCGGCTGGTTTTTCCGGGGCAGGTATCTATTGGTGCAACCTCACGCGGACTTCAAGCATGATTCTCGACAGTTCCATCATTGCGCTGAACGGACCAGCACCCTCAGATCAGACCAGCCAGTTCACTGGCGACGTCGACATCGTGACAATCAGCCACTGCGCATTCCCGATCAGCTTCGCCTCGTCGCACACGTACGACCCTGAGATCTTCGACGTCCAAGATCCGTACTTCGACAATGCGAATGACTCGGCGATTCTGAATCGAACCTATCGCGTGCATCCATGCTCTCCGATCAGAGATCGAGGTGAACCGGTCGCAGCAAACCTGCCGGTGGACATCGAGGACGTCGACCACGATGGCGACATGCTGGAGTTGCTTCCCGATCGAGAGTTCGGCGACCGCGTCCTCGATAGCGATGCGGTGACTGGCGCGCGGACCGACATCGGTGCGATCGAGCACGCCGATGAACCGATCTGCGTCGGCGATGCGAATCTCGATGGCGTCGTGGATGCCACAGACCTCGGCATACTTCTTGGGTCGTGGAACTTCCCGACGCCACCGCCACCGGCGGCGTGGGCGGGTTGCGACATCGCCCAGGCCACGACACCAACGCCGTGTCTCTGTCTCGATAGAAATCGCGATGGCTTCATCAATTCGATCGAGTTGGGCGAATTGTTTGGCGCTTGGGGCAACTTCTGTGATCCTTGGCCGCCTCAGCCGCCAAACAACATGATGCAGACCGGTGGCGAAGATTCCGAAGAAGCGACGGAGGCGGCGATGACGCCGACTGACCTCGCATGGCTCTTTGAATTCAGTTCGACCGATGAACTAGCAGAGTGGCTCGGAACGCTCTCGCCGGAAGCTCGACTCGAAGTGCTGAGCATGTTGGGGGGGTCATGAGACATCCTCAAAGCAACCTGGCGCGAGAAGTGCTGGGCGGTATCGTGGCCGTTAGTCTCGGCTTCGCGGCTGACGCGATCGCGCAGTGTTCCTACGACATCACCCTCATCTCTCAGCCCGCAGGGTGGTCGACAATGTCGATCACGGACATGAACAGTTCTGAAGTCGTCGTCGGCGACTTTAAGTCCACGGCATTTAGTCCCGTTCGAGCGTTTCGATGGGGCGCTGTCAACGGATTTGTCATGTTGGCGGCGCCGCCCGGCATCTACGACTGGCGAGCAGAGCGCATCAACGACTCGGGTATGGTTGCTGGCCACGGCAAGCTCAGCGGCATAGGAAATACATACGAACAGATTATTGTTTGGTCGCCTGCCGGCGCGCCAACGTTAGTTCCACCGCCGACGCCGATTCACGGATACGAGATCACAGCGATGACGAATACCGGCGTTGTGGGTGGATACACAAACACCGGTGTTCCCGAACTTCTGCCGTTCCAGTGGAAAGACGGCCGCTTTCTGCCGCAGCCGCCCGGCATCGCAGGCCTTCATGTGACGGTCAACGATCTCACCAGCGACGGACGGTTCGGTGGAAGCTGGGTCGACGCGAAATGGACGGTTGGCGGCGCCTACCTTGCCGATCCGCGCGGCCTCACGTTTGTCGAGGCACCCACTGGCTTTAGCCAGCCCCAATTCCAACAACTGAATCGCGTTGGACACGCGGTGCTCGTAGCGAAAACACCGGCGCAGACGTACCACACGTTTCTTTGGGTCGACGGCGTGATGACCGATCTCGGTGTCTGGCCGGGGATGACGACGTGCTACGTGAGTGATATGAACGATCTCGATCAAGTCATAGGTGCCTGTGGTTCTCAGGGCACGAGCGGTGGCTCGATGCAGTTCCTTTGGCAAGAAGGATCAATGTTCGACTTGGCGACACTGACCTCGGTCCCCGCTGGTATCAGCATCGCCGGTGCCATTCGCGTGCTAGACAATGGGCGCATACTTGTGCAAGCCAAAGCCTTCGGCAACGTAGGCATCATCGGCATCATGACGCCGAACACAGAGCCGGAAGACGTCACCGTCGACTGCAAAGTCGACCTGCACGACTTGCAATACGTATTGAACCAATGGGGACCGGTTACCGAGTACTCAGTTCGTCGCGCCGACGTTGATGGCGACGGCGTGGTCGGGCCAAGTGATCTTGGGGCTGTTCTTGGAGCTTGGACGGCGCGGTAGAGCCAGAGGCTGCTGGGCAGAATTACGCGGTTCTTGCCCTTCCGATCGAATTGATCTTGCGGGTGAACCGGCATGCGTCACAATAGGGGCACGCGTTAGCGTTGGCGGTTCTCGCCGCGCTGCCCGTTTCCTACCCTGCGCTGCCGCAGGGCGCTCGTCTGAAGGTTCGGTTTGCCTCTTCACGGTTGGGGTTCACGGTTGGGGCTTTCGTGCGGCGCTTGCCGTCGATAGGAGCTGTTATGCAATGTGATCTCGTGGGTGGAAAATTCGTCGCAAGCGATCGCGCCTGTGCCCGCCTCGGCTTCACCATCGTCGAACTGCTCGTGGTCATCTCGATCATCGCGCTCCTGATCGCGATCTTGCTACCCGCAATCGGGAAGGCACGGGATGCCGCGCTCGTCACCCAGAGCTTGGGCAACCTCCGCAACATGTCAGCCGCCAACTCTGCCTACGGTGCCGATTGGAACGACCGCCAGTTCACCGCATGCCCGGACGACGCGGGCCTCGTGAACGGAAACTGCGTGACCTACACGACGTCGATCGCATGCCCGCCGCAGCAGCTGCTCGGTTGGGCTGCCAACGGTTCGATCTGGGGGTATTTCATCGGCACGGGAAAGTGCTCTAACTTCCCTGGTAGCTGTGCCGAGAATTGGGCGGTCTACAAGCCGATTACGTTTACTGGTGTCGACGCCCGGTTCGGCTCGTTCCGCCTGCCTAACGTGAAGGCATTCACCGGGTACGTCAACAACAAATATTACGACCCGGTCTTCTGGGCTCCGAAGGACAAGATTAGTCTCGCTGGCGCCGAGAAGTACTTTATGTTTGCCGACCAATTCACGTGGGACGGCTCCGCCAGCGCGTTCAGCACATATTGCTTTAGTCCCGCTGCAATGTGGGGCACCGAAGTCTTCTCGGAGAAGGGCTTCAAAGATCCCAACACGCTCCCCGGCGGCTATCGCAGTCCGGCTGTGGGACAGTCGCGCTATCCCGATCTCAAGACGCGCATGCTCGAACATTCATGGCTCCAGAACGCCGAGTCAGCGGTCAATCCAAACTTCTCGCTGCAAGGCCCCAACGGTGACACGGGCTCGTCCGAGCCGTGGTACTTCAATCACGGCTATAACTCCGCGCCAGCGACGCTCTTTTTCGACGGACACGTGGGCATCATGAGTGTCGCTGACGCTATGGAAAGCGACAGTCGCGCGAAGTCATCGAACGCCGACACACCGGGGCTCGCCGAGAAGGGCTTGTGGCACCGTCAGCCCTTCGGAGCCGACGGCTACTACGGGCCGCAGAGCTACGACTTTCTTGTCGATAGTTCCTATCACGTTCTCACGACGAACGGCATCCTCGGGCGCGACTCGATCGGCGCGAAGTAGACGAGTGAGTTGATGTTTGAGGTGGGTGCAGCGGCTGCGCTGATGTAACCTTCGGACATGAATGGTGGCACACGAGCAGGCCAGGTCGTCATTGCTGGTGGCAGCGGTTTCTTAGGTATCTCGCTCGCGTCACATCTGGCGCGATCCGGCACGCCGGTCGTCCTGCTCTCGCGGTCTGCGCCCCGCGTCCACGGACCGTGGCGTCACGTTCCTTGGGATGCCCGTACCCTCGATGACACGTGGAGTCGAGAACTGGACGGCACCGCGGGTCTCGTGAATCTCGTCGGGCGGACCGTCGACTGCGTCAAGACGCCATCCCACTGCGACGAGATCTTGCGATCGCGCGTCGAAGCCACTCTTACTTTGGGGCAGGCCGTTCCGGGCCGTTGGATCACCGCCACCCGTCTGGGTGCAGATGAGCACTGGTCACATCTACGGTGATCCACCGCGCGTGACTTGCACGGAGGAGTCGCCGTTCGGCATCGGGTTGGCACCATTCGTCGGCCAAGCGTGGGAAGCGGCGCTCCGCGCGAGTGCGTTGCCCACACAACGAACGGTCATCCTGCGGACGAGCTTTGTGATCGGACGAAATCTCGGTGCGGGTGGAGGGGCGCTGAGCCGTCTCAAAGTGCTCGTCAAGTTTGGTCTTGGTGGCACGGTTGGGTCGGGTACGCAGGGCATGAGCTGGATTCACGAGCTCGACATGAACCGCTTGTTCGAGCGCGGCCTCACCGATGGAGACATGAAGGGCGCGTATATCGCGACGGCTCCGAACCCAGTGCCGCAGCGAGAATTTATGCAAGCGCTGCGCCGGGCGATGGACGTTCCGATTGGCCTGCCAGCGTTTTCGTGGATGGTCCGGCTCGGCGCTCCGCTGTTGATGCGCACTGATCCAGAACTCGCGCTCTATGGACGGTTCCTCGTCTCGGAACGGCTGCGCGCCGAGCAATTCGAGTTTCGATTTCCCAAACTGTCTGACGCGCTCGCCGACCTCCTTCAGCCGGGCGGAGCGCCGTCGCTCCCGAGTGGGACCGCGTAATCGCTGCTTGCGCCGCGGACCTGCAACGGCCGATACGCTCAGCACATGTCAGCGGTTGTCACAGCCTCAGGCGGCGCGCCAGAAGTCGTCGTAGAGAATCTTCATAAGGCCTTCGATGGCAAGGCGGTGCTGAGTGGTATCAACCTCACGATTCGCCGCGGTGAGATGGTGGCCATCGTCGGCGGTTCGGGCTGCGGCAAAACGGTACTCCTGAAGCACATCACCGGGCACTTCGCGCCGGACAGCGGGCGCGTGCTCGTCGCAGATCACCATTGCGAACCGGGCGACGCCGGCAAGGCCCCGCTGCAAGATCTCGAGGAGCTTGACGAGACCGGGCTCGATCACATTCGCGAGCACTGGGCGGTCGTGTTTCAACGGAACGCACTTTTGACCGGAACGGTGCTTCACAATCTCGCGGTCATTCCGCGAGAAACCAAAGGCGTGAGCGACGAGGAGTTCATACCGCAAGCGCGGAGGGCACTGATAGATGTTGGACTTGACCCGGATCTTGTTCTCCACCGAAATCGCGAGCAAATGTCGGGCGGGATGGCAAAGCGCGTGGCGATCGCTCGGGCTCTCGTGGTCGATCCGGTACTCGTTCTCTACGACGAGCCAACATCCGGCCTCGACCCGGAGATGTGCGTGCAGATCCAAGATCTCTTGCGGCGGACACACGAAACTCAGCCAGCCCTAGCGGCCACACGGCGCGGCGTTGTTCGCACGAGCATTGTGGTCACGCACGACACCGAGTTGCTCCGCCGCCTAACGCCGCGCGTAGTCATGTTGCACGGGGGCGGCGTCCTCTTCGATGGTTCGTTTGCAGACTTCGCGGCGAGTTCAGAGCCTCAGGTCCAGCCCTATCTCGGCCAGATGGCGGCGCTACAGCGTAGTCATCAGCAGGAGTAACGCTGGCTTGTGGCGATGACGCCTCTGTGCGAGTGGACGCGCCTCGGTGTGGCACTAGGCGGTTGCGCTCACGCCTGCGGTTCTCCTACTTACACTCGCCATGCTCGTCCGGAACGAGAGCGTTTGGTACGACGAGCACTCGAGCCTCTGACAAGCACGCGTTTATCGCACGAACTTCCGCGCCATCTGCGCCCTTCGCACCTCTGCTTCGAGCACGCGTTCAGCCGGAATACGTTCGTCGTGGATTGCCTTCGCGAGCGTCTCGATCATCGCGTCTTGCAGCGCCAGCGTGTGGCACGCGAGGAGCACGTCGCACCCCGCGACAACCGCATCGATTGCGGCATCGGGCATCGGGAAGTGTTCGGCGATGGCCTTCATTTCCAGGTCGTCGGATACGAGCACGCCGTCGAATTTGAGCTCCTCGCGAAGGAGAGCTAACAAGCGCGGGCTCATCGTGGCGGGACGGTCGGCATCGAGCGCGGTGAAGAGAATGTGCGAGGTCATGATGCTCGCGACGTGCGCTTTCACGCTTGCCTCGAACGGCACGAGTTCGACCCGCCGCAGTCGCGCGAGGTCATGTCCGATACGCGGCAGCGCGAGATGGCTATCGATGTCCGTGTCGCCGTGGCCGGGAAAGTGCTTGCCACAGGCAGCCACGCCACCGGCCTGAAGGCCTTCGATGAATGCGGCTCCGAGGCGAGCCACGACGTATGGATCGGTCGAAAAGCTGCGCTCGCCGATGACGGGATTCGCCGGGTTACTGTCGACGTCGAGCACCGGTGCGAAGTCGATGTCGATGCCGAGCGGGCGCAGTTCCGCAGCGAAGAGTTGTCCGAGCGCGCGGGCTCGCTCTTCGGCACCCTCCGGGTGCACGCCTAGGTCGCGCATCGCCCGGGTGTCGGTAAATCCAGGTCCGCGGAACCGTTGTACCCGGCCACCCTCGTGATCGACGGCGACCGCGATCGGACGGTCGTCTAGGCTCTTGATTGCGTGGCATAGGTGCGAGACTTGCGTCCGATCGACGAAGTTACGGGCGAAGAGGATGGCACCGAATGCACCTTGGCGCAGGATCTCCGCCGTCCTAGGCGGCAGCGTCTCGCCTTCGAACCCGATCATCAGGAAGCCGGCTGCGCTCTTGGTCGCTAACTCCGTTCGCATGGCAACGGTTTGTAGCACAGAGTGATTGGACGCGGCTCGACAGCGCTGTACCCTCGAAGGCGTTGGCGCGCCTTAGCGCGGAAAGGCGATTCCATGTTCAGTGTGCTTCCGGTTGCGATCGTGGCGTTGGCATTGTCGGGTGGCCGAGGTGGTGTCGTGCAGTTTGGGGGCGGCGGGCCGCCAGCGACCGCGCATCACTGCGTGCCATCCGCTGAGCGCGACCTCGTGAACGCCCGCATTGCCGTAAACCGCGAACGCCTGGGCTTGACCGTCGGATCGTTCGTCCCTGCGCCGATGGATTCGGCGAACGCGGGGCAGGGGGGCGTTGCGAGCGGTGATCCGTTCGACGCGATTCTCTATCGCTTCTGGCCGCAGTCGGGAACGTGGTTCCAAGACCTCCTGCCACCCGGATACGTCGATGACAACGCCGCTGCTGGGAGCTTTCACGATTACGCCTGTCATCCGTTCACCTATGACGGACATGCTGGCATCGACTCCGGCATTCACACCTTTGAAGAGCAATCGCTCGGTGTGCCGGTGTACGCCGCGCTCGACGGCGTTGTGATCGACGCACATGACGGTGAACCCGACGATAACGTCTTTCCACAAGGGACCTCTAACATCGTCGTGATTGATCACGGCCTCGGGCGCGACACCTGGTACTTCCACCTCAAGAAGAACAGCGTCGCAGTGCAGGTCGGACAGTACGTCGCGGCTGGCACGCAAGTCGGCTTGGTCGGTTCGAGTGGCTACAGCTACGGACCGCACCTGCACTTCGAGAGCCGTCAACTCAACCAAGCGTTTGACCCGTTCGCTGGCGCGTGTCGTAGCGGGGCAAGTGGATTTGTCAGTCAACCGCCCGAAAGCTTAGTGAACGCGATTGTTGACGCAGCGATCACTGATGTTGATCTCGGCACCGTCCCGGGACCGCCGCAAGCGATTCCGCACACGGGGCAAGTTACGCTCGCGACGCCGAAAATCTACCTGTGGTTGTGGACGATCAACTTACCGATCGGATCGACGTGGCACTTCAAAGTGAAACGCCCGAACGGCACTGTCGCCTACGACACCGGCGCGTATCAGTTCTTCAACACGGATCTCTACCGCGTGAGTTGGTTCTGGTGGAATTTCGATGTCGCCGAGATGCACACGACAACTGGCGAATGGTCGGTCGACGTGCTCTTCAACGAGCAATTGATGACGACGCTTCCCGTCACCGTCAATGCGGTGTTCAATCCGACGTTCAATCGTGCCCCCGCCGCAATCACTGCCGCGTTTGAACCCAGCGCACCGAAGTTCGGCGATGCGATCACCTGCCGGGTATCGGCACCAATCGTGCTCGATGATCTCGACTATGACGTCGTGCGTTACCAATACGTGTGGAAAATTAACGGTTCGATCGTCCGGAGCGCGGTGTCCGCTGGTCGCTCTGACATGTTGCCGAGGAATCTGGCGCAACCCGGACAGACGGTATTGTGCACGGTGACGCCGAGCGACGGCAAGGTGAACGGCGCCCTCGTCGCGAAGTCAGCGACGCTGGCTGCGCTCTGTCCGACCGACATGAACGGCGATGGCAAGACCGACGCAGCGGACCTCGCGATCTTGTTGGGAGCGTGGGGGTTGTGTCAGTAGCGGGGAGATTCCAACTCACTGCGCCCGCAGTCGCTCGTTCAGCCGCTCATACTGTTCGCGCAGCGCCACGTTGTCGAAACCGCGGAGCGCGGGCAAGTCCATCGATGTCACCGCGCGGAGATCGACTTCGCCCTGACGAATAAGTTCTGCGACGCCGACGCTGACGGTCATCGTGCGATACGTGTTCTCGGCCACCCGGAGCCGATCTTCGACGATGCGATTGAGTTCCTTGACCCGGGCGGCCTGCGCCAGCAGGTACGTGCGGTAGTTCGTCGTCGCTTCGCTCGCGAGCTGGCACGCGGCAATATTTTTCTCAAGGACTAGGCGACTCTGCGCGTCGGCAGTCTTGAGCAGCGTCTGTGCTTGTCGTGCGGTGTCTCCGGCGTCTTTGCCGTAGCGGTCGATCGTCGGAATGGCTGAGGTTTCGATCTGCGCGACGAAGTCGTCTTGCACTCGATCCATCACGCGCACCAACAAGACGTACATGCCGTAATAGCGCTTCGCGGTATCAGGCGATTCCTTCATCCGCTCGGTGATGCGACGAAGCTGTTCTGTCACGAGGCGGACGTTGTCGAACGCTTGCGCCATGTCCACGAAGCGATCACCAGACACGGTGGCGAGCAGCGCGTTTGCGCCGTCGTCTCCGAGTTCGAGGCCGAGGCGACGCATCTGTGAGCCAAACGCAGCGCGCAACGCCGCGATCTCGCTGTCGATCTCGGCCTGCCGCGTTCGTGCGACCTTGATCGACTCGTCCCACTCTTCCTTGGTCTTCCCAACCAACTCGTACCACTCGCGCTCTGACTTCAGTTTCGCCGCAGTGTGTTTCTCAAAACCGTCGCGGATTGTGGACTCGAGCGCACTGCGTTCGGCCTCAAGCACCCGGATCTGCTGTCGCACGTTCGTCGCCTCGCCCTCCGCGAGCAGTCCGGCGCACTCGTCGAGCAGCGCGTTGATGCGGGCAGCGTTCTTTTTCTTCGTCTCCTCGAACGGATTCCACGAGCTGTCGGGCAGTGCGTCGGTGCGATCGAAACGCTCAAGCGCGTCGGACAGCGTCGAGGTGAGCGGCGCGAAGAAGCGACGCAGCGCGTGATCGTCTTCCGGTGCGATCGCAGCGGGATCAGCCGCCGGCGCGGGCTTCGGATCATCGACCGCGACGACGGGCGAGACGAGGAGGAGCGACGCGAGGAGCTGGTTGGCGAAGAGTTGGATGGTGGGTATCACGATGAGCTTCTTAGGTCTTTACCGCGAAAGATTCGCAGGTTCGAAGAGTGCGATGTGGGCACCGGTGGGATCGGTGATGCCGGTATAACGACCGGCGCAGGGTCCATCGCCGGGAATGTCCATTGGCTCGCATAGCTGGGTGCCACCGTGACGGACGGCGGCGGCGAGAGCAGCGTGGATGTCGTCGACACAAAGATACGGGCACCAGTGAGCGAGCGACGACGCCTCGTCGGCGCAGGCCTCGAACACGCTGGCAACCGGATGCTCGCCGGCTTTCATTTCGATATAGCTGGTCGCGCCCACGCGGCAGAACTGCGGCGTCCATCCGAAGAGGTGCGCGTAGAACTCGCTCGCTCGCGCGAGGTCGCGGGTCACGAGCTCACACCACACGAAAGCACCCGGACCGATCGGGTTTGTGCCGTCAGGCGCTCCCGGCCGCGCTTGGAAGAGCGAGAACACACCGCCAGTTGGGTCGCTGACGAGGGCGGATCGACCGATCGGAGTGTCGGTTGGCCCGCAGCAAACTTTGCCGCCCAACTCGCTCGCGCGGATGCAGGCCGCGTCGACGTCGTCGACTGAGAGGTAGGGCAACCAATGAGAGGTAGCTGAACTGGGGAACTCACTCCCCATCGGCATGAGCCCCGCGACAGTATGGCCTTCGACTTCGAAGAGGAGGTAGTCGTGGTCGCCGCCCGACGGCACGCCACGCGTCGCCGCTCCCATGATCGATCGGTAGAACGCGCTCCCCAGCTTCACATCTCGCGTCGTGAGTTCGAACCAGCAGAACATGCCGGGCGCAACCGGGACGGTTTTCATCGCCATCACGCACCTCCGAAGGAGTTCGTGTCTGTCGCGCGATGCTACCGCTCCTTCGGGGAAGCGACGAGAGGAATCTGCCCGAATCGCTGCTGACGTTCGAGGACAGGTGCTCACACCTCGCGGTGCTCTTCTTGGTGAATGCTCGTTTCGTCTACGCTAAGACTAGTTCCCTATGGTGTCGAATAAGGAGACAAAATCTGCGGCGTGCCGCTGCGCGGTGCCTGCGCGGCGGTGGTTGCCCGCGTGGACCGCCACGCTTGCGCGCTTAACCGCAGCGTGGCGAATTGGCTGTGGTGTTGCGTTGGTCAGCGTCGTCGGTAGAGGCACCACGGCGAGCGCCCTCGCGGGTGATGCGCTCGATTTCGTTTCGGTCCCTTGTGACACCGCGGGCACCGCTCGCCCGATCGTTGGGGTGCCCGGCACAGTCGCGTACGAACTGGTGCGGATCCCGGGGGCGACGTGGATAAGGTTGCATTTTGGCGATGTTGCGCTCCCGAGCGCGACGGCGCTTCGTGTGACATCGCTCGCAGACGGCGCTCTGCAATGGCTCGACGCAGGCTCGCTGGCGGCGTGGCGGCAATCGTCTGCTTACTTCAACGGCGACGCTGTGTTAGTCGAGTTCGTCGCCAGGCACGGTGCGACCGGGGTCGCGCAGATCGTGATTGAATCGGTCGAGGCGGGAACGCCATCGGGTGGGGTCGCGACGATCTGTGGAGACGTCGACGATCGCGCTCCGGTGAATGACGCACGCATCGCCCGCATGCTGCCTGCTGGCTGCACGGCGTTCCTGATCGACGACCTAACGGGATGCCTGCTCACCGCTGGACATTGCGCTGCTGGCGGCGCAACCAGCGGGCTTGAGGTCGCTGAGTTCAACGTGCCTCCGTCGGACGAGTCGGGAAACATGGTTCACCCGCCGCCGAGTGATCAGTACCTCGTCGACGCCACGAGCGTTCAAAGCTCCCATCTGAGTACGGGATCGGATTGGGCCTACTTCGGACTTCTTTCCAACGAGGCCTCTGGGCTCACCGCGCGGGTGGCGCAGGACGCTTGGTTCGAGATTGACACGGTGCCCCCAGCGGTCGGGAGCGTCCTTCGAATCAATGGATTCGGCGGCGACGACAGTCCGGGCACAGCGAACTTCGCGCCGCAAACGGCGCTTGGACTCTTGGTCAGTATCGCGGGCACGACGATCGAACATGTGGTCGACTCGACCGGCGGCAATTCGGGATCGCCCGTCATCAACGAAGCGAGCGGACGTGTGGTCGGCGTTCATACCAGCGGCGGCTGCTTGGAATCCGGCGGCGCCAACGTCGCGACGGGCTTGTGGCACCCGGAACTCGAAGCTGCGTTTTCGTCGCCGAGTGGCGTGTGTGCGCCTGTGCCGCCGCTGTCGTTTTCCTATCCGGCCGGCAAGCCGCAACTCGTCTCGCCACAGGGCGGCACCGCGATCGCCGTCGCGATTTCAGCGTCGCCGCGCGAGTCGGTGCTGCGAGGCTCGTCGAACCTGTGGGTGCGCACGGCGAGTAGCGAGCTCTTCACGCCAGTTCCACTCGTGGCAGTGACGGGCGACACGTACCTCGCATCACTCCCGCCTGCGCCTTGCGGTAGCGTCGTTGAGTGGTTCGTGACGGCGGCAAGCACTTCGGGTGTCAACGTCGCGGATCCCGTCGTTGCGCCCGAGGCCACGTTCACCGCAATCGCGGGTGTTGGCGAAGACATCACGTTTGGTGACGCGTTCGAGGGAGATCTCGGCTGGACCGTTTCAAACGCGCTGACGCTGACTGCCGGTGCATGGGAGCGGGCGATACCGACGGGTGGAGGTATTCGGCGCGATCCACCAACCGATGCCGATGGTTCTGGACATTGCTTTCTCACCGAGGATGGACTAGGCGATACTGATCTCGACGGGGGATGGACGCAATTGACCTCGCCGGTCCTCTCGCCGCCCTCGGGAAGCGACCCGCATGTGCGCTACGAGCGCTGGTTCAACACCAGCGCGAGCGTTGCCGACACGCTAACAGTCGAGATTTCGAACGACGCCGGAGCGACGTGGGTGATCTGTGACTCGGTGACCGCTGGCAGCGCGCAAGCCGCTGGTGGATGGTTTTCGGCGCTGGTGCGGGTCGCAGATTTCGTCGCACCAAGTCCATCGATGCGCGTGCGCTTCACGGTGTCCGACCTTGGCCAGCCCTCGGTGACCGAAGCGGGGGTGGACGGGTTCGCGCTCCTGAACTCGGCGACGGGGGTAGTCTGCTCGAACTCGGCAGATGTCAACGGCGACGGTGTGATCGGATCGAAGGACCTTGCGATCGTCCTAGGCGGATGGGGATCCTGTGCGGCATGCAGCGCGGACATCACGGGCGACGGTGCCGTAGATGATGCAGACATCGCGTTTGTGCTCGGCGCGTGGAATGAGTCGTAAGACTTGCCGTTGGCGTACGCTGCAACGATGCTGAACGCACTCGTCACCCTAGCGATCTTTTGCGCGCCCCCGACCACGGCCCCGACTACAGCCGCAGCCGCAACCGCCGCAGCGTCGCCAGCCGCTCTCAAACTCTTCGATGGCACATCGCTCGCAGGCTGGAAGCCATTCGTCAAGGACGGCGACGCCTCGAAGACGTGGACCGTGAAGGATGGCGTCATGATTTGTGCGGGCAACCCAATCGGCTACATCGCGACGGAGAAGGAGTACACGAACTTCGAGCTCACGCTTGAGTGGCGCTTCGATCCCACGAAGGGCGCTGGTAACTCGGGCGTGCTCTTGCGCGTGCAGCAACCCGATGAAGTGTGGCCGAAGTCGATCGAAGCGCAGCTCGAATCGAAGAGCGCTGGCGACATCTGGAACATCGGAAACTTCCCCTTGAAGACAGACACCGCGCGGGTGCAGGACCGCCGCACCGTGAAACTCCACGACACGAACGAGAAGCCGCTGGGCGAATGGAATCGTTACCGCATCGTGATGAACGGCGGCACGCTTGAGCTGTACGTGAATGACCTGTTGCAGAATACGGGAACCGACGCGCAGGTCGTACCGGGCCGCATCGCGCTGCAATCCGAAGGCGCGCACATTGAGTTTCGCAACATCATGCTGACGCCGCTCGACGGCAGTGCAAAGGGGAAGTGAAAATGCGGATCGACCTTTGGTTAGGCGTTGCCGCCGTAGCGGCGAGTTGTTCGTCGATGTGCGTTGCGGGCGATCCTTCGACGCCTGGATCCTTGCACGCCGGTCGCAAGGACGTCACCGTGACGAGGCCGAACGGGTCCACGTTCATCGCCACGCTTCACTATCCGGCGACCGAGAATGGCGTGAACATGCCGTTCGATCCGAGCGGCGGTCCGTATCCGATTGTGAGCTTCGGGCACGGATTTCTCCAGCCGGTCACGCAGTATCAATCAACGCTGGCGCACCTCGCCACGCACGGATACTTCGCGGTTGCGAGTCAATCGGGCGGCGGCTTCGGTCCCAGTCACGCGGCGTTCGCGGCCGATCTTCGCAGCTGCGTCGATTGGTTAGTTGGGCAGAACGCGGTCGGCGCCGCGTATGCCGGCGCGGTCGCGACCGATCGCATCGCGTTCTCGGGACATTCCATGGGTGGTGGATGCGCGATTCTCGCGGCAAAGGACGATTCGCGCGAACGCGTGGTTGTGACACTGGCCGCAGCGGACACGAATCCCAGTTCCATCGCTGCGGCGTCGAGCGTGAACTCTGCGACGCGACTCATCGTCGGGAGTCAAGACACGATCGTGCCACCCGCGTCGAGCGCGTTACCGATGTACGCGAATCTCCCGGGGCCGCGACAGTTGGCGTCAATCACCGGCGGATTCCACTGTGGTTTCACTGACGCCGATTTTCTGTTTTGCGACTCGGGAGCGATCAGCCGCGCGGAACAACTGACGAAGACGCGGGCGCTGATGACGTTGCAGCTCGACCTTCATCTGAAATTCGACGCCATCGGTGCTCAAAGCGGGTGGAGCGAGGTCTGGGGACCCGCCGCGCCGGCCGTCGTGGGCGTGACGCTCGCGCTCGACGCTGGCGTGATGTTGACGCCAACAGCGCCTACGGCGAGCGGTCCGCTCGGTGGCAGCGCAGCGATCGCACTCACCGCGACCAACCTTGATGCGGTTCTTCGCTCGTTCGAGTTCCTCTCAGATGGCGCGACCTTCGCGCCGTCCACCACGTCGCTCCTCGCGCAGAATGAATCCGCAGCCTCAGACGCCACCGTCGGAATTCCTGCGAACGCAGTCGTTGGCGACCAAGTTGTTCTGTCGGCCCGCAGCCAACTCGACGGTGCTACCCGCGGATACGCGATCGTTACGCTGAATCCGATCCCGCCAGCAGAGCCAGCGGACCTGAACGGTGACGGACACGTTGATGCGGCGGATCTTGCGATCTTGCTCGGAGCGTGGGGGTCGCGCGGACCAAGCGACCTCGACGGCGACGGAACGGTGAACGCGGCCGATCTCGGCGTGCTGCTCGGTGCATGGAGCTAACGTACGATCGCGGCCATGCTCGTCATGCCGACCGGCCAGCCCGCCACATTCCGTATTGCAACGAAGCGTCTGAGCGCCGTTGCCGTCATTCTCGCGATTGCGTCCGCTGCGCCGTCGTATTCCCAGCACGGTGGCGTTCCGCCTGACCGAAAGCCACCGCCGATCGCGCGACAGGATCGGCCTGCGGCTGAAGGTCTTGAGCTCGTTCGTGGCTTCGACGAGACACCGGGCAACGTGGCAATCACTCCCGAGGGCCGCGTGTTCATGAGCATGCACCCGTTCGGGAACCCGAAGGCGCGCGTCATCGAAGTGCTGGCTGAGGGCGGAACCCGACCCTATCCGACGCCGACGTGGTCGAGTGCCGTCGGCGCGAACGGCGTGGGCATCCAATCGATCATCGGAATCAAGAGCGACGCTGAAGGCGTCTTGTGGATGCTCGATGCGGGCAATCTGAACGAACCCGGAGGATCGCCGCCGAAGCTAGTGGCGTGGGACACGAAGGTCGATCGACTCGTGCGCGTGATTCACCTTCCGCCGCCAGCGAGCCGCGCGTCTAGTTTTCTCCAAGACTTCGTCATCGATGCAGCGCACGACGCGATCTACATTGCCGACAGCGGGATTGGCGCTGGCTTCGAGAAAACGACTCCTGCGATCGTTGTCGTCTATCTCAAGACCGGCGTGAGTCGGCGCATTCTCGAAAACGCCGAGTGCGTTCGCGGCGATCTCTCGGGGACGATGACAATCGACGGCAAGCAACTACAGGTCGCCGGCGCCGATGGAAAGCTGATGGCACCCGTGGTTGGCATCAATCCAATCGCGCTCGATGGGAAGGGCGAGTGGGTGTACTTCGGCGCAATGCACGGCACGACGATGTGGAAGGTCCGCGCGGCCGACCTCGCGAATCCTGGATTGAACAACGAGGCGTTCGTAGAGCGAATCGAGAAGGCCGGACCAAAGCCGCCGTCCGACGGTATCGCGGTCGACACAGCCGACAACATTTATGTCACTGATGTGATGAAGCACGCCATCGGTGTACTCGAAGCGAATGGAACCTATCGCGTGTTGATCCAAGATCCCCGCTTGCAATGGCCCGACGGCATCACGGCTGGACCGGACGGACACTTCTATGTCGTCGCGAATCAACTCAACCGCCATGCGGCGCTCAACGGCGGGGTCGACGAAATGAAGGCACCATTCGTCTTACTGCGTTTCAAGCCGCTCGCGCCAGCGATCGTTGGCCGGTAGGCAACTGCACCTCACAGTTCGGAGTGCCTGCTTTGCAAGCTTCGCAGTTGCGTCGGTTCCTGCGGCATGCTCCAATATCTCGGGGTCGCGAGCCCGGCGCGGGTACCGGGACGAGGCAGGAGCCAACGTGGTCCATTCCTTTTGTGCGGTGCTCGTCGCGTGGACGACTGCGGTGTGCGTTGCGTATTGCGTCGTGCAGCCTGCCAGCGCCCAAGACGCGGATGAAACCGACGCGCGTCCGCCGGTGTCGCTCGAGCCTGCAGCGATTATTCCGCTCACCGCGCTCTTCGGCGATCCAGCGATTTCTCAGCCGCGCATCTCGGGCGACGGTGGCATGGTGGGGTTCCTTGCGGTGCGCGACGGTGTTCTCAACGTATGGGTGCAGGAGGTTCGCGATCTCGCCCTTGTCGGACTTCCGCGCGCCGTGAGTGCCTCGACGAGCGCACCCGTCGAGCGCTGGACGTTCGTGCCTGGTGGCGAATCGATCGTCTATTTCATCGACGAGCGAGGCGACGAACAGCCGCGCGCGTTCGTGGCCGACATCACGACTGGCGCCACCCGCTCTTTGACGCCAGAGTCAGGGGTGCGTGCGGAACTTCTCGCGGTCGATCGCGATCATCCTCACGAACTGCTGCTGCGCGTGACGCGCCGCGATGGCGGACGCGCCGAGGCGGGGAAGCGAGATGTGTGGCGCTTCAACAGTCGCACTGGTATAGGGCGAATCGAGTTCGAGGACAACGAGCGGTACCTTGAGATTCTGGTGGACGCGTCATGGAACATCCGCCTCGTCTCGCGCATGAACGACGACGGAAGCGTGGACGTCCAGGTGCGAGCGAGAAACGACGCGCCGTGGGCGCCGTTCCGGTCGTGGACGGCCCAGGACGCTAGCAACTCGGGCTTGCGCGGAATGTCACGCGACGGCGCAACGGTGTACCTCGTCGACAGCGGGCGTCCGGAGACCCGCAACACGGGCGGCCTTTGGTCCGTGACGGCGCAGCCTGAGGGGGGGGGGCAGTTGTGGCGAGTGCTTGCCGCGAGTTCGCGTTCTGAGCCTCACGATGTGCTGTTCGATGAAACGGGAAGACCGATCTGTGTTTCTTTTCTCTATGAGCGCCAGTGGTTGAAGTGCATGGATGTTCCGATGTCGCAAGACCTACTCGTCCTTCGGAAACTCGCAGCTGGGGAGATGCGCTTTGATAGTTCGACGGACGACGGTGCGATTCTGCTCGTTACCTATGAATTCGATCAACGCCCCGCTGAGCGCTGGCTCTACCGGCGTCGCGCGAGCAACGTTGCGTCGATCGCGGCACCCAACGCAGCCTCCAACCCAGCGGCGGGCTCAGCCCAAGAGGTATCTCCCAGTATCGAGGGAGCAACGCGCCTCTTCGACGCGGATCCTGCGCTGCGCGATCAACCGCTGGTGCGGAAGTCAGTGTGCTCGATCGCGGCGCGCGATGGTCAGGTGCTGACGGGATACCTGTCGGTTCCCAGAGGAATCGATCCGCAACATCCCAGTCCGGTGCCGTTGGTCGTCCTGTTGCATGACGGGCCATGGAGCCGCGACGGTTGGACGCTCGACCTTACGCATCAATGGTTAGCCAATCGTGGATACGCCGTTCTCGCCGTCAACCCGCGCGGGTCGAGCGGACTGGGCGCGCGATTCATGAGTCAGGCAAACCGCGCATGGCAGGGCACCCCGGTCGACGATGCGATTGATGCAGCGCGAGCCATCGCGACCGAGGGATTCACGGCTCTTGGCCGAATGGCGGTCATGGGGAATGGTGCTGGCGGCTATACGGCTCTGATGGCACTCGCGCGCGAGCCAGAGCTCTTCGCCTGCGGCCTCGTGTTCGGCGCGCCGATCGACCTGCGATCGATGCTGCTCTCGCTCCCGAGTGCCGAGGAGGCGCGTCGGCCGATGTACGAAATTCGGGTGGGCAGAGTTGACGACGACGCGCTGGTGCACGCATCGCTCTTTTCGCAAATCGCGCAGTTCGCGCGGCCGGTGTTCCTCGCGCATGGGACCAATGACGTCCGCGCTCCCTACGCCGACGCTGAGCGTTTCGCTCGCGAGCTGAGTGCGCGGGGCACGCCAATCGTGTTTCGCCGCGTCGACGGTCAAGGGCACGCGCTTACGTCCGCCCAACACCGTGTCGAGTTCTTTCGCTCTGCCGAGCGATTTCTCGCACAACATCTCGGCGGCGCGACGGAGTCGTCTCCGCCGCTGGCACCGCCCTGATGTGCCAACTCCGGTCAGACCCCTCGCGTCGCTGGATCCCAGATGAGCTTGTGCAACTGGGTTTGCATGCGGACCGGTAGACGGTCCGCCAGGATCCATTCAGCGAGTGCTCTGGGGTGCAGGGCCGCGCAACCGAGGATCTCAAGTCCTGGACGTTGTTCAAACACCGCCGACATCAGGATGGCCTTGCAGCGAGAAGCGAGGTGTCGTTCACGAATCGCGCTCACGGCCCATTCGTAGTCAGTTCGATCGGTGATCACGAACTTGATCTCGTCGCTGGAACGGAGATCGTTGAGATTCGACCAGAGATTCCGTTCGACCTCACCCGAGCCGGGAGTCTTGAGATCAAGAACTCGAACCGAGCGTGGATCGCACGGACTGATGTCAATTGCGCCGCTCGTCTCAATCAGCACCGTCTTGCCCGAGTCGCATAAGGTTCGGATGAGCTCATGCACGTTCTTCTGAGCTAACGGCTCGCCGCCGGTGATCTCGACGACGTCACAGTTGAATGCGTCGATCTCCGCGACCACCTCGGCGATCTCGCGCGTCTCGCCCTCGCGGAACGCGTATGCCGTGTCGCAGTACCGGCAGCGCAGTGGGCAGCCCGTCAATCGCACAAAAACGCAGGGGCAGCCCGCCCAAGTCGATTCGCCCTGGATCGAGAAGAAGATCTCATTGACGCGGAGGGTTGGCATGGGAATTGAACGGGCCGCGGCAGTACCGCGGCCCGTTCGTTAGTGCCCAGGAGAGGACTTGAACCTCCAAGGGGTTGCCCCCACCAGCACCTCAAGCTGGCGCGTCTGCCAATTTCGCCACCTGGGCATTCCGAAACGAGCCCGAGGGCCCGGAGCAGGACGGAGAAGAATAGCGGAACAGGCTGAGTCTTGGAAGGGGTCGGCAGAGGCCGCAAGGGGCAATACGAAAGCGAGCCGACCCGGTTGGGGTCGGCTCGCATGCATCAACGAATCACAGTGCCGCTACAGCGGCGATCACGCGCCATCGGTCAGCCAGTCCAGCCGCCCAGGAGGATTCCAAGATCGGCGCCGCCAACGATGCCGTCACCATCGAGGTCGCCGGGGCCACTCGTGCCCCAGCCGCCCAGCAGGATTCCCAGATCGGAACCGCTGACGCTGCCGTCGCCATTCAGATCGCCGAGGATCGCGGTAGTGCAGTCGTAGCCAATGACGAGGAAGTCGTCGACACCAGCTTCAACGAGCGAGCCCGATCCGAGGTCGCTTGCCTGCCATCGCAGCTTCATGGTTGCAGTCGGCGCGACAAAGTCGGAGACCTTGAAGGACCGGAACACCCACGCGTTCGCGTTCTCAGTGACGGTCTCGAGTGTTACCCACGAGGAGCCGTTGTTATTGGAAATCTGAACCGGCATCGAGTCCGCGTTCGGGCTCGCACCAGTGTCGTTTGAGTACCAGCGCCAGTAGCTAACAAACGTTGTGTCAGAGCCGGTAGCGTCGAAAGTGGCAGACACAAGCGTCGTGACTCCGCCGTCGATGTCAGCCTCGCCAAGCGAGCCACCAGGCGACCCTTGTCCCGTCACGAAGCAATCGGTCCCGTTCGGCGAGTGGTCGTCGCCCGGCTGCGCCGAAGTCCCGTTCGGATCGACGCGCGTCCAGATGCCCGTTGCTGCAGTATCACCAGCGACACCTGCTTGCCACCCAGCGTTGTTGGCGTCGAACTGCTCGTCGATGACTGTGGTCACGCTCGCCGCTGAGATTGCCGAGAAGAGCGTCGCGGGCGCGCTGGAGGGACTCGCGACTGTTGTGTTCCCAACGGTCTTCGCTTCGAGGTAGAACTGAAGCGTGCTGAGGCATGCGGTCGCGGGGAGGGCGACGGTGTAGCTGTTCGGGCTCGCCTGCGTCATGTTGATCTGCGCGAACGCTCCGACCGTCCCGTTCCGCCAGAAGAACTTGCCGGTGTTCGGTTGCGGCTGCTCGGTCAGCGCCGCAACGTCGACCGAAAGGACTGTCGAGCCGTTTGGCTGCGCCGTTGCGGGAACGCCATTCGGATAGATGAACTTGAGCGGCAGAATCACGGGTGCCGTGAGGCCGTGAGAGTTGAACGCATCGGCGATTGATGCGTAGTTCGGCGTTCCGTCGGTGATGTCAGCGTTGTCGTCATCGAGGGTCAGGTAGTCAATCGTGATGTCGTTCTTGATCGACGAGGTCGCGCCGTGCAGCGGCACGGCGTTGATCACGATGCTCTGAAGTCGCGTGCGATAGTCGTCGGGGTACAGCGCCAACCAGTTGTCGCGCAGGCTCCATACGCAGCCGGAGATGAGTTGACCGCACGCGTGAATCTGGCTGCCGCACGAGGAGCAGCCTGCTTCATCGTACTGACAGTCGTTGTTCGCATCGCGGATGCCGTTCTCGCAGGTGCTGAAGCCGACGCCGGTCTTTGAGACATCTGCGACGAGAATGCCCATGCAGTCGGAGGTGCCTTCACCGTACGCACCTTGCCCGCTGCCGCCGGACGCTACAACGTGGTGGCCGAACTCATGGTGAACAACGGTGCCGAATGACGTGTTCGCGCAACCGCCGCCAGCTTGAAAAAAGTTGATCGACGGTCCGTTGTAGAACGCGTTGCACGTCTGCGCGAGATTGACGTTGATCGCGAACGCCGTTGCACCTTCTTGGCCCGAGATCACTGGGTAGCTCGGGTTCTGGGCGAGCACGAGGTCTCGGATGATGTTCGCTTGCAGATACGCATTCACCTGCGCCCGCACGAGGTCGCTGGTGTTCGCCGAGTTATGGGAAAAATCCATGACCGGCGCGAGTGCGAGGGTCTGCGACGACACCGGCCCGCCGTTGTCGGCGACGGTGAAATACTTGCCGCCCATAAGCGAGGTGGCATCGGTCGCGTTCGCGGGCACGTTGGTCGCAACGTAGTTGCCAGCGGCGTTTGCGTAGTAGGTCGTCCCAGCAAAGTTCACGCTTGCGTATGGCATGCCGTACGACGACTCGGTATTGCAGGTATCGGCTTCGACGCCGTCCGTGCCGGTGCCCTTGACCGACCCCGCGACGTCGGCGAAGCAGACCTGATCCTCTTGGTACAGGATGCGTCCGTTCGCCGCATCGACCACGTAGAGGAATCGCTTGTAGCTCTCGGGCTTGAAGACGAGTCCGCCTTCAGCGATGAACTTGTAAGCGAGGCGCGGCGTCTCAATTCCCTCATCGACTCCGGCGAAGATCACCGTCTCGACCTCGGTGATCGTCGGACGCTGTCGGAACTGATTTCCTACCGAGCGGAGCAGGGTCGCCGTGTTGATCGAACCTGGCGCTGCCGCCTTGCCGGTGAACGTCGCGCCGAATTGACCGAGGTCACGGAGCGAACTCGTCGCGAGCACCGCAGGGAACCCGGGCTCGTTGCGGACGAGTACGCGCAGGTCGCTTCGGAACACGGGAATCCCGTTGAGTTGCTGGGTGTAGGCGACGAGCGTGAACTTCGACGTGCCTGTGAGTTCGTCGAAGACGAGCGGCACCAAGTGCTCGCGACTTGCGAACGGGCCGATTGGAGCAAGGTTCGCCGCCTGCGTGCCGAAGATCCCCGCGTGTGTTTGGATGAAGGCGCCCGCGCTGTCAGTCGGCGTCGCGCCGGTTGAGAAGAACTTACCGAAGACGCGCGTGATTCCAAGTTCTCGGATGCTGAACTGGGCACTGGGGTTCGCTGAGGCAAACGCGGCACGGGCAGCAGCGAGCGAAGCGGGAGCCGGTGGGATAGCCTGTCCGGGAGCTGCCTGCGGCACCGCGAGGGCGCTCGAGGCGAAAAGCACTGCCGCGACAAGCGCGGTCTTCGAAAACGGTTGAATCACGTGCTGATCCTCATGGGATGTGGAGAGAGAAGAGAGATCGCCGACAAGCGAGTATGCGCCCGATTGCCAGGATTCTGAATGACAACGCGGGAACGGTGCAGCAGCGCTGCGGAGAGATGAAGTCCCGCCACGACCCGATTGATCCGGACGTCCCAGATCAAGCGATCCCCAATTCTTGTCGAATCTGAAACAATCGCAAGTAGTTTCTCGGGCTTTAGTCGTTCTCGTGCGAGTCTCGCCCGGGGCGCGCTCAAAACCGCTGAGGTCGTCCGGCGTTCGCCCGCCCCGGTGCGGACGGCTCGTCGCGGCTGGCGGGCTACCTCATAGGATCACGGCTCGGACCAGATTGGGAACCAGATCGCGATGGCAAGCAGCGGAAAAAAGGGACGTGACGGCGAGCCCGATCCGGTGATGGAGAACCGCAAGGCGCGGCACGACTATCACATCGGCACGACGCTGGAATGCGGACTTCGACTCCAGGGAAGCGAAGTGAAGAGCTTTCGTCGCGGACAGGTCAGCCTGAACGAGGGATGGGTAAGAAGTGACACGGAGCCTCTGGGGCTCACGCTGATGCAAGTGCACGTGGCGGAGTACGGACCCGCAGGAGCGCGGCAGCACACCGCCGTTCGGCCGCGGCGGCTGCTCGCACACACGCGCGAGATTCGAAAGTTGAGCGAGGAAGCGAAAGCGAAAAGCGGCACCATCGTGCCGCTCAAGATCTACTTCGTGCGCGGTGTCGCCAAGGTCCTCGTGGGCGTGGGCATCGGTAAGAACAAATCGGACAAGCGACAGGACATGGCCAAGAAAACGCATCAGCGCGACATGGATCGCGCTATGAGCAAGCGGCGCGATTGAGCGATCGCATTCCTGCGACGATGTGTCGATGCCCGAACTGAACGTCACGAACCCGGCTCCGGACGCTCTCGCGAAACGCGTCGCACTGGTGACGGGCGCTGGGAGTGGCATAGGCCGCGCAATCGCCCTAGCACTCGGCGTTGAGGGCTACGCACTGGCGTTCGTCGGGCGGACGCGGGCGAAGCTCGACGAGACCGCGATATTAGTTCATTCTTCCGATGCGATCGTTCTCACTGGCGATGTCGCCAACGCAGAGTTCGCGGCGTCGTGCGTCGACGCGTGTGTGGCGCGGTTCGGGCGGATCGACCTGCTCGTGAACGCTGCGGGTGTAGCGCCCCTCGCGAAGATCGAGGCGACGAATGAAGCGACTCTGACAGCGACGTTCGGTGCGAACACGTTTGGTCCCGCGTACCTGATCGCGCGTGCGTGGCCGATCTTTCGGAGTCAGCGGATCGGATGCGTGGTCAATGTCTCATCGATAGGCACGACTGATCCGTTTCCCGGGTTCTTCGCGTACGCCGCGAGCAAGTCAGCACTCGATTCCTTGACGCGATCGATCGCGCGCGAAGGCAAGTCCATCGGAGTCACCGCATACTGCGTAAACCCCGGGGCAGTTGAGACGCCGCTACTTCGGCAGAACTTCAGCGAACGCGTGCTCCCGACTTCGCGCACGCTCGCGCCCGAGGCTGTCGCCGCGATCGCCGTCGACTGCGCGGTGGGACGGCGACCCGGCGACAACGGCTGTGCGATCGCGATGGTCAGTCCATAATGTCGCCGGCGATCGCAGTTGCGGTATCTCGTTCAACCGGCGGGTGCTCCGCGTCGATACAGCGGAGTGCGCGAATTTGACTGCTTCGGACGACTGGCGCGGCGCCGCGACGACATTCGTCGCACCGGTCGCGTGCGCATCGAGGCGTCACTGCAATGCAGTGTTGGCCGAGTTCTCGACCTCTCGAACGGCGGGGTGCGGGTGCTCGCGCGGCGCGCACCGAGCACACGACTCTTGCCGATCCGACTCTGGGACGACTCGGCCGGGCTCGTCACCGAAGCTCGTGTTATCTGGCACATTCGACGCGGATTCTTTCGCCACGAACTAGGTTTGGAACTGCCACCACTCGACGACGCGGGTCGTGCGTTCCTGACCCGCATCGCCGCTCGGCACCGCTGGACCCAGACACTCAACGACTTCGATATTCGGAACGACGCGGCGTGAGTTGGTACAGACTTGAAGCGGAACGCTTGTGAACCGCAGCACTGAGCACGAGAATCTGGGTATGCCCGGCGCGTCCGATCCAACTGAATCCGCTGACGCTTTGGCAACGGAGAGAGAGGCGTACGCGACGTTGCGGGATTTGGCGGCCGCGCTTCTCCGCCGAGAACGCCGCGACCACACGTTGCAGCCCACCGCGCTCGTCCATGAAGCATACCTGCGACTGGGTGATCGCTTGGGGCCGGCTTGGCGACTCGAGCACGGTGAGTCGGCATTTCGCGCGCTCGCAGCGACTGCGATGCGACGAGTGTTAGTCGATCACGCACGCGCGCATGCTGCGGACAAGCGCGGCGATGGTTGGCTTCGCGTCGAGCTTGCGGAAGCAACGGTCGAAGTGCCGGAACCGCTCGAACTCCTCGCGCTGCACGAGGCGCTTGAGAGCTTGGCAGCACTCGACGCGCGCAAGGCGCGAGTTGTTGAGTTGCGTTTCTTTGGCGGACTCAATGGTGAGGAAATCGCGGAGACGATGGGGCTGGCGCGGAGCACGACCGAGGCGGACTGGTTCATCGCTCGAGCCTGGCTCCGCCAGCGTCTCGCGGAGCCGTCCAGATGATGGACAGTGGGAGCGACGCGGGGGAACGCTTTCGCCGCGTCGGTGAGATCTTTGAGCGTGCCCGCATTCTACCGCTGTCCGAGCGCGAGGCGAGCGTCGCGGCCTCGTGTGGGGCCGACCTCACATTGCTCGCCGAGGCGCGAGCATTGCTCGCGTTCCACGAGATCGGTGGCGACACGCTCGATCGAGGAATCCTGCGGCCAGCATCGGGCGCGATGATCGGCCGCTACCGCATCGAGGGGCTTTTGGGCGAAGGTGGCATGGGCACTGTGTATCGCGCGACACAGACGGAACCGGTGCGGCGCGAGGTGGCGCTCAAGCTCATCAAGCTTGGCATGGACACGCGGCATGTCATTCGCCGCTTCGAAGCAGAACGGCAGACACTCGCGCGGCTTGAGCATCCGAACATCGCTCGAGTGCTCGACGGGGGGACGACGCCAGATGGTCGTCCGTATTTCGCGATGGATCTGGTGCAGGGTGTACCGATCAACGAGTACTGCGACGCTCAGCGACTCGACTGGCGGGACCGGGTTGCACTGATCGTGCAAGTGTCAGCTGCGGTGCAGCATGCGCACCAGCGCGGCATCGTCCACCGCGATCTCAAACCGTCGAACATTCTCGTCGCGTGCGCCGATGGCGTTGCGGTTCCGAAAGTTATCGACTTCGGTGTCGCGAAAGCGCTCGACGCGTCAGAGAACAGCGCGACATGGAACACCGTCGCTGGTCATGCCGTGGGAACCCCGGATTACATGAGCCCCGAGCAGGCTGACGGCGGCGATGTCGATACGCGCACCGACGTTTACGCGTTGGGTGTCGTCCTGTATCAACTGTTAGTTGGCACAACACCGCTGCGCGTCCGAGGCACATCGCGCGGCCGTTCGGACGCGGCAGCACCGAGATCGCCACTGACGTCAGAGCTGCGACGGCGCTTGCGAGAAGACGAACCGATTCGGCCGTCGAGCGCGATCGCAGCAGCAGTCACGACCCGAAGCAAATCTGACATTGCGACGTGGCGTCGCGCCGTCCGCGGCGATCTCGATTCGATCGTCCTGAAGGCGCTGGCGCGTGAACCCTCGCGCCGCTACTCCACCGTCGCTGCGTTCTCCGACGATCTCGGTCGTATGTTGCGGGATGAACCGGTGACGGCGCGCCCCCCCTCGACGGCGTACCTCGTCTCGAAGTTTGCGCAGCGGCACACCGTCGCGCTCATCGCCGCCAGCGTCGTCGTTGCGTCGCTCATGATCGGATTTGGCGTTTCAGTCTATGGACTGGGCACGGCGCGCTTTGAGCGCGATGCTGCGCGACGAGCCGAGAAGGCACAGGCCCGCCTGGCGACTGCGTTGTCCGCAGAACTGTTTGCGAGCAATATCGAGCGGGGGCGCCAGAGTGTTCGGCAGGGAAGCTGGCCCGAGGCGAACGATCTCCTCTGGTCGGCACTCATTGCTGACCCCACGTCTCCGCAGGCCCGATGGGCGGTACGCGAAATGGTGTGGGCCCAAGGGTGCGTGGCGACGCTGCACGTGGAAACCGATGTTGAGAGTGTGCGTTTCCTTCCGGGAGGCGAGCGGCTCTTTGTGTGTTCGGTTGGAGGGCGACCGATCCTGTTCGACATCGCAACCGGCGTCAGCACCGAACTCGCGGGCCCCTCGATCGGCGCTTGGGAAGTGGCGGTGAACCGCGACGGGACGATCGGCTGCACCTCGGACTCTCGAGGCGACGTGCTCGCATGGGACTTCTCTCAGCAATCCCTACCGCGATGGGTGGTTCATTGCGGTGACGGGCGCGCTTGTGTGTCATGCTCGCGCGACGAGAATGTCGCATTCGCGGGCGGTGCCCAGGGCGTCTTGTGGCGCATCGACCTTGACGGAAGCGTGCCTCCACGCCCCATCAGCTTCGGTGCGCCGATCGCGCGGATTGTCGTTGCGCCAGATGGCACCGTCGCCGCTGGCGGAACCGATGGATCCGTCATCCTCGCCGCTCCAGACGGTTCGCAGCAGCGCAAACTTCAGCCGCAGCAGCGCGGCATCCAATCAATCGCGTTCAGTCACGACGGACTCCTGATGGCGACGGGCACCAAAGGTCCGACGATCGCGATCACGAACCTGAGCACGGGTGAGATCGCGCAAACTCTGACGTCAAAGCTCGGAACGTCGCGCGATCTTTGGTTTGGTCTCGACGATAGCAGGTTGTTAGTCTTGGGTTGGTGGCGGCTCGCGGAAGTCGACCTCTTGACTGAGGCCGTACGACCGCTTGTATTCATTCCCGCCTGGCGAATCGATGTACTGCCGGACGGGAGTGCCATCGCGCTAGCCGGTGGCGGGACTAGATCAGCGAGCGTGTGGCGGGTGGGAACGGACGCCGCAGCGCTGCGCGATTCGCTGCCGCCGCACCTAGTGGCGCGGCCGATCGCGGGCTCCGCAGACAGTGCCGGTCTTGCGTTCATCGCGAGCGACGACACCGGAGTGCTCGGTCTCGACGAGCATGGCCAAACGTTGTGGACGCTGCCGAGTGCGAAGCCGCGGACCATCAACAGCAACGACGACGGCTCGCTCTTCGCGACGCTTACGACCGATCGTCGCGCTTGCGTCTATCGCACCAGCGATCGCTCGTTGGTGGCGGAGGGTAGGAACGCCCGACTTGGCGAGGCACCGACACTCGCGTTTCAGGGCAGCGATCTGTTCGCCTATGTGACGCGCGATGACGCTGTACGGGTGATCGATCTGAAGACCGGCGAAGAGTGCGAGGCGCTGCCGCCGAGTCCTACTGAAGTGTTAGCTGTCGCGTTCTCGCCTGACGGTAGTTTGCTTTCAGCCTGCGCCCGTCAGTTCGCCGGAACCATGATTGACCTTGCAAGCGGCCAGCAGACGCTCGAGATTTCGCTGAGTACCGGCTTCGCGACAGCATTTTCGCAGGGCGGCGACTATCGTTTGATCGGTACTTGGCGTGGCGACCTGTTAGTTCGCAACGTGCTGACCGGCGAGTCGCGCACCTTGCGGGGGCACTCGGCTCGGGTCGTCGGAATCATCCCCCATCCGCGCGATCCCAACCTCATGTTGAGCGAGTCCAGCGACGGTTCAGTTCGCCTGTGGCACCTCGGACTTGGACGCGAGGTGCTCGCACTTTCACCGTTCGCTCCGCCCTCGGCGCTCCGTACCGCCGGGTTCCTCGGCGACGGGGACCGGATTGCGATGACTGGAACTGAGGGAGAACTGGCGATCTATTCGATCAGCGTCGTTGATCGCATCATTGAGCGCATGCTCGCTGAGGAACGGGAGCGCCTGCAAGGAAACGTGCCTACGGAATCCGATGAACCGTAATCGCGACGAGGAGGTCGAACTGCTCGCGCTACGTGTTCGGATCTGATGCGCGCGATCTCGAGACTTTGACTGAACGTCGATGCCACGCGGGCCGATGGCGGACGCCATGGCTCTCAACCACGACGACCCCATCGAAACCGGCGACGCCCGCATCTCCGAACGTCACCTCATCAGCGGCGCACTCCAGTGCACTCTCGGCAAAGTGATTGATCTCTCAGCAGTCGGCGCGCTGGTAGTGACCCGGTCGGCACCGCCGCAAGGCCTGATCCCGTTCGAGGTCGCAGACGCGCACGGCTCTGTCCGTTGCGCGGCGACAATCGTCTGGGCGCGTCGTTGTGGCCTCTTCCGGCATGAAGCGGGGGTGATGTTCCCTTCGCTCAACGCGGAACAACTCGCGACCGTCAGGCGCCTCATCGAAACGCACGGACTTGTTAACGAGTACGGCCAGCGCCGTGAAGCGGCGTGAAGCTAGTCCATCAACTGGCCCACCAACTAGCCCACCAATCGGCGGAGATCGTTGAAGAACGTGATCAGGAAGATCGAGCCGATCAGCATCAATCCGACTGCGGTCGCCGCGTTCTGGAATGCGATTGACGGGGGGCGGCCGCGAAACTTCTCGTAGACAAGAAAGAGAAATAGTCCGCCGTCAACAATTGGAAGCGGAAGGAAGTTCATGACGGCGAGGTTCACGCTGATTGCGGCCAGGAAGAATAGCGAGAACATCAGCCCTTGATCGGCGACCTTGACGCCAGCATGCAAGATGCCGACTGGTCCGTTGAGTTGGTCAATGCTCACTGAACGCCGAATGACGCGATCGAGCGTGAGATAGACCTGAAGTGCCATGCGCTTCGTCTGCGTGAGTCCCATGACGATAGCTTCCGTGGGACCACTTGCCTTGAGCGTGACGAACTCCGGATCGAAGGTATCGAGAAGCGGCGTCGTCCAACCCAGCCTGTGCAACGCGGCTACGTCCGCGGCGGAGAGTTTGAGCACATGCGGCTCGGCCACCGAATCTGCAAATGGCGGCGCGATCGTGATTGCCACCTCGGCACCGGACGCGGTCTCCTTTGCCGCGTGGGTTGCGCGCTGGAGGGCATCGCGTATGCCGCGCCATTCCGAAACCTCTAAGCCCGCGACGGAGACCACCTGCGAGCGCGGAAATACATCGATTCCCGTGGCTGAAGTCGTCGCTGGTACGAGCGGTTCTTTGTCGTTGTCCGATGCGACGAGAACCTCTTGGAGCGCGGTCGCGACAAGTGTGAGCGACGTCGCCGCGCCGGGCGCGAAACCGAGTCGGCCCTTGCGATCAACCGTGCAAGGAATTCGGACCTCTCGCCCGTCGCGCAAGACGACGACATCGATGGCTGACCCAGTGTGTCTCGCAAGTTCGGCTCGGAGCGCGCTGAAACTGGGGGCGTCCACGGTGCCCACCTTGATAAGCACGTCGCCCGCTACGAGAACCGAACGGTTGGCGCTCGACGGATCGACGAAGTCGACGCGGATGAGAGGGACGAGTCCGGCGAGGCCGCGCTCAACGACGAACTTGATGTCGGTGGGGTTCGATCCAGCTGGAGCTGCCGCGCTCTCGCCAGCTCCGCGATCAGCGACGCGATAGAGCTGAAACTCAGGTTGCAGAGCCAACGGTGCCGTGACCGTCACACCGTCGCGCGACTCCCAATGTGTCGTGAGGGGGGCACCAGCGCTGTTCGCAATGATGGCATCGAGACCTTGTGCAGCGACGACGCTCGTGTCACCGACGGCGACGAGACGCATCCCAGGCACGACGCCGTGCGCGGCAAGACCTGATTCATCGAGGATGCGGGTAACGGTCGCTCGACTGTCTCGCTCCTCTGTGATCGTTGTACTGCCCGCCGCGCCGAGCCCGATCGAGAGCAGTCCGAGACCGGGATCTCGCTTCGGAACGATGGAGAATTCGAGCGGCGTGGTGATTCCTGGGCGAGCAACAGTCACGATGAGAGGGACGTCCGCATGCGCGAGTCCGCCGGCGATCATGATGTCGTTGAAGCTGAGGATCGGCTCGCCATCGATGGCGACGACTCGGTCGCCCGGCTGAATGCCTTTCGGTGCATCGGCCGGAAGCCCAGCTTCGGCCGCATTGATCGCAACCGCGTTCGCTGCTGGCGACCTCTCGCCAACGAATCCAACGAGCGGTGCCGGGAACCTCACACCCACGAGGAACGCGACGAGAAAGAGGACCACCGCGAGGACGGCGTTCGCGACGACTCCAGCGCTCACGACGACCATGCGCTTCCACACCGGCGTGGATTGATACGAGCGCGGGCTGTCGCTCACCGCGCTCGGGTTTGCGTCTTCTTGCCCGAGCATCTTCACAAATCCACCAAGCGGGAGCAATCGCAGCGAATACTCCGTCTCGCCGATTGCGTTCCGCGCGAGCTCGCCGTCGCTCATGCGAACGGCCGCGCAGCCGAAGCGGCGCTCCGTCTCGCGATCGCTCGATCCGAGGCGCAGGCCGATGCCGCGACGGAAGGACGCGACGGTCGGCCCCAAGCCGATGGCGAATCCATCGACTCGAATCCCCGCCCACCGCGCCGCAAGGAAATGACCCAGCTCATGGATGACGATCAGCAGGCAGAAGCCAACGAGGATCGCTACGAAGTTAGAACCGGTGGTGAGGAGGTCCATGCGTGGATCCGTTATCGGCGATGGTACGCGAAGGTCGTTGCTGAGCGAACGGAACTTCTCGTTCTCGATCGCAGTCGCAGCCTAGAGGAGCCGATCGATCCTCTGGGAGACCATTGAAGATGAAACACATCTCGACCGGTACGACGACATACCTCGTGGCGACAGTAGGGCTGGCGTTCGGCGGGGCGGCGAACGCTGGCGTCATTTTTTCGGACAACTTTAGTGCTGAGAACGGCGGCACGAGCACGTTGAATTTCGGCGGACTGACCAACTGGGCAGTGACGTCCGGCACGATCGATCTCATTGGAAACGGAAGCTGGGACTTCTTCCCAGGTCAGGACCTCTACCTCGATCTCGATGGATCAACGAGCTCCGGCGGCACGATCATGCGCACGTTCACGCTCGGGCCGGGGGACTACACACTGGAGTTCCTGCTTGGTGGCTCGATGCGCGGCGACACGAACATCGTGGACGTGAGCTTCGGCACGTCGGTGGCGACGTACACGGTGGGTAGCAGCAGCGCGCTGACGCAGCGGCTGTTGTCCCTCTCCCTCGCGAGTCAGCAATCCGTGTCGCTCCAGTTCGGCAACCGCGGTGGCGACAACCGAGGCGCGATTCTCGACAACATCGTCGTCACCTCGATTCCCGGGGCGCCGGCGGCAGTAGTGCTCGTACTTGCTGGACTGGTGCGACGCCGGAGGCGTTCGATCACACACTGACGGCGCGGGTGCGCTCCCGGGCCCAACAACGAGCTTCTTCATCGGCGGCGAGCACATCTATGAGTGACTTCACTGGGCGGCTCGGCAAAGCGTCGAGCGCATCAGTCACGAGTTCCGCGATGCGCGGGAAGTGCATCTCGCCGCGAAGAAATGCTTCCACTGCGATTTCATTCGCCGCGTTGAAGGTTGCGCCGCTCGTCCCGCCAGCGCGAACGACGCGCCACGCGAGGCCAATGGCGGGGAACCGCGCGTGATCGACCGGCTCGAACTGAAGCGCGCCGAATGTGGACCAGTCGGTGCGATGTGAGCAGCCTTCCGTGCGCTCCGGCCACGTAAGGGCGTGCTGGATCGGGGTTCGCATATCGGGGGGCGAGAGCTGCGCGATCACCGAGCCGTCGACAAACTCGACGAACGAGTGCACGATCGACTGCGGATGAACGATGGCGTCGATCTGGTCGGCCGACAGGCCGAAGAGCCAATGCGCCTCGATAATCTCAAGTGCCTTGTTCATCATTGAGGCGCTGTCGATGGTGACCTTGGGTCCCATCGACCACGTCGGATGATGAAGCGCCTCGCGCACCGTGGCGCTCGCGATGCGCTCGATCGGCCACGACCGGAATGGGCCGCCGCTCGCGGTAATCACAATGCGGCGCACTTCGGCAGCGCTCCGACCTGCCTCGAGACACTGGAAGATCGCGTTGTGCTCGCTGTCGACGGGGAGCAATCGGACGCCCTTGCGCGCGACGGCCGCCATGACGACATCGCCCGCCGCGACTAACGTCTCTTTATTCGCGAGCGCAATGTCGCAGCCGCGTTCGATGGCGGCGAGCGTCGCGGGAATGCCTGCTGCGCCGACCATGGCGCCCATCACCAAGTCGCCGGGTCGTGCTACCTCGTCGACGAGTTTCCTCGCGGCGTCGGCACCGACGAAGGTCACCCCGACTCTTGACGTCGTGCCAACGGCCGACGCTGCACGCTCGTCGGCGATGGCAAGGTGACTGACGTTGAACTCGCTCGCCTGCTCTTTGAGCAACCTGACGTTCGAGTTGCCAGCCAGCCCCACCACGACGAATCGAGGGGCGCGACCGGCGTTCGCAGCGAGCACGTTGAGGTGCCGAATCACTGCCAGCGTGTTCGTGCCGATCGATCCGGTTGCACCGAGGACGATGATGCGCCGAGGTGCGAGGTCACTCGTCATCGCCACCACCACCCGCAGCGGGGCCGTTCAGTTTGCGATAGCGGCCGCCGTACAAGCTGCGGCGGAGCGGGACACCCGGCGCCGGAGGGGACGCAGAGGCCGGTGGCGGCGACGGCGGCGGTGCGGGCCGCTCGGGCGGACGCGTTGATTCGCTCTGGGAGTGCGGAGGACGTGGACCGCGAGCGCCCGGGCGCCCATCTGGCCGGGCATCGGGCCGGGCATCGGGCCGAGCATCGGGCCGAGCATCGGGCCGAGCATCGGGCCGAGCATCTGGATGAGGCCGACTCGCCTCGCCTTGCGGCGTTCCACCGTCAGCCGCTCCCTCACCGCGCGTGCTGCGGCCTCGACCTCGTCGACGGCGCTTGCGCTTACCACCTTCGCCAGTGGCTCCGTTGGCGCTCGCGTCGTCGCGCCGGGGTTCGTTTGGCGGACGTGTTGGTTGTAGTTGGGGCGGGCGCTGATTCGGGCGCTGAGGCTGCGCTACCGGAACCGCGTTCAAGGGCGCTGAGCCCGGTGGGACTGGCTGGCCCGGCTGTTGCCCAGCCGCGCCGCCGCGCCCGCGACGACGTCCACGACGACGGCGCTCTCGCGGCGCTCCGTCGTCATCGCCGCCTTCGTTGACGGCCGACTTCGAAGGAGGAGCGATCATCGCTGGTGGCGCTGGTGGCGGAGCAGGTCGGTACCAAGTCTTCACGATGTCGACTTGCTCGCCCGTCAGCTTGGTCATGTGGGACTTGACTTCGAGCCCAGCTTCTTTGCACCGCGCGAGCAGTTCCTTGCTCCCGATCTCCAGCTCTTTCGCGAGAAGATGAAGGAGCTTCGGCTCAGATGGTGGCAGTGGTTCCGGCGGCGCGACCGGTTCGACGACCACTGCGGCGACAACCGCACCAGTGTCGCGCGGCGCTTGTCCGCCTCGTCCGCGGCGGCGTCCGCGGCGTCCGCGGCGGCGCCCGCCCTCTCCGGCTTCCTGCGGCGCGTCTTGGGAGCCCTCAGGATCGGCGGCTGGCGGAGCGACCCGAGCTTCCTGCTGCTGCGCCTCGGTACGCTCGCGCTGCTGTTGTCGCAGGAGCGCCGCCCGCTCGGCCTCGATGGCTTCGGCGATCGTCGGTTCATCCTCATCGGGAGCAGCGTCGGGCAGATCCGAGAAGCTGCCGGCGAGAATCATCGCGGTGGTGTCGGCTGGGCCCGGCTTACGACGACGTCGGCGACGCCGCCGTCCGCCGCCCTCTCCGATCTCGACCTCGACATCATCGCCGTCGTCAAATTCGGCGCCTTCTGGGAGCGCCATTGGAATCGCGTCGAGCACGGGCCGCTGCGGACGGGGGAGGCGACTGAGATCGACGTCAGCGCCACGCTCGTCGTACGCGTAGATGTCCACGCGATCGACCGGGATCGCTTCGCTAATGCGGATGTCAACGCGTCGCCCAGTGCGAGCTTCCAACTCGTAGACAGCACGGCGTTTCGCCGAGAGGAACACGGTTGCGACGCGCGTCGAGCAAACGATTTCGACGCGCTGAATCTTGCCGAAGCTGAGCAGGAATTCGACCTCGCGCAGATGATCGGCCGCGACTGTTTCCGGCATCATCACCTCGCCGAGCCCGTGGCAGTGCGGACAGTCGACGAAGTGCGCTTTTCGCACGCTCGGACGCATCCGTTGCCGCGTCATCTCGACGACGCCAAAGTCGCTGATCGGAAGCAGTGTTGACTTGGCACGATCGCGCTTGAGAGCGTTCTTGAAACGTTCCTCGATATCGCGCCGATGCTTCGGCGCCCGCATGTCGATGAGGTCGTTGATGATGACGCCGCCGAGGTCGCGGAGCCGCAGTTGCCGTGCGATCTCATCGACCGCCTCAAGGTTCGTGTAATACGCATTCGTCTCGCTGTCGCGGGCCGAACGACTTCGGCCGCTGTTGACGTCGATCGCGACCAGCGCTTCGGCCTGATCGATGACGAGTGCGCCACCCGACGGCAGTGGCACCTCACGCGAGTGGAGCATCGCGATTTGCCGTTCAACGTCGAATGCGTGGAAGAGCGGTACCGCGCTTCCACCGTTGGTCTCCGACTTGGCCCAGTACCGCACCTTCGGCGCGTTGCGAGGTGCAACGACGTGCAGGAACGCCGTCGCTTTGCGATACGCGTCCTCGCTGTCCACCACGATCGTTTCGATATGTTCGTCCGCCATGTCGCGAATCGAACGAATGAGAAGATCGCCCTCCGAGTAGAGAATGCACGGCGCGCCAGTCGTCGTCGATCGCTTCTGGAGGACATCCCACAGGCGCTTGAGATACGCGAGATCGCGGGCGAGTTCCGTCTTCGTGCGGTCGAAACCCGCAGTTCGCAGAATGAACCCGAAGCCCTCGGGGAGATCGAGTTGATCGAGAATTTTTCGCATCGCGCGGCGCTGGTCTTCGTCCTCGACCTTGCGCGACACGCCGACGCGGTCCATGTCCGGCATCATCACCATGAGACGACCGGGAATGCTGAGGTAACTCGTGAGCGTGGGGCCCTTGCTACCGAGGCCTTCCTTCAACACTTGCACGATCACTTCCTGACCCTTGCGCAGCGCTTCTTGCATCAAGGGACGCTCGCGCCGCGGGATCTTGCGACCAACGCGCTCAGTGCGCTCCTCGCCGGGGAAGTATTTCGGGTGAAGATCGGAGATGTGCAGGAAGCCACTGGCGCCTTCGCCGTAGTCGATGAACGCGGCTTGGATCGCGGGCTCGACGTTCGTGACGCGTCCCTTATAGATATTGCCGACGTTCGTCACGGTGCCTTCGCGCTCCATGAAGAGCGCCTCGAGCCGACCGTTCTCAAGCACCGCGATACGGCACTCGTCGCCGGGAACATCGTTCACGAGCATCAAGTGCTTCGCGGTTGGACGCCCTTCGCCGCGCCGCTCTCGGCGTTCGCTCGGCGGAGGCTCATCGCCGTCGTCGCCGCCGCCTGAGCCAGCACCGTCACTAGGTTCATCGCCATCGCCATCGCCATCACCAGTCCCGTTTCCGTTTCCGATTCCGTGCCGGTCGCCGCCCTCATTCAGTTCGGCCGCGTCGGGATCGATCAGAGTTTCGTCGGCGTGCCGCGCGGCACCATCTCCCTCAGCATCGGGGTCGGCTGCGGGAGCATCCTCACCCCATCCCGGGAGATCCTGCGGAACTGGCATTGAATCTGGATCTAATTTTGGAGCGCCTCGGCGCCGCCGCGCCGCGTCGACCCCGGCATTGCTCTCCCTCTCCGCGTCCGATTCGACCTCAAGTTCGACGGCCGATCGCTGTAGCCCTGCGGACTGTGTTTTGCACTCGCCGTTCAAGACGGCGTCGATGACATCATGCGTACCTTCCAACGTGAATCCCTTCTGCCCGCGAAGCGCGGGGTTGAGACGGGCCGTTGGCCGGACGGAGCCACCGAGGTCGCGTGAAGGCTTCGCACTGCCCAAGAGAAACCTGCGCGAGCATCGAGCGAGTCGATGTCAGCGGCAGGGTCATTTCGGTAGAGCAGGACAGTTTGCACGTGAAACGGGAAGGCTTGTCCGGGCCGCCCACGAAGTCGGAAATCCGACGAGTGGGGTAAGGAGGGCACCGCATGCCGCGACGAAGGACGGGGAGAACCGGACCATTGTTAGGCCTAACGATGAGGCGCCTAGCAATGAGGTCCCTAGCAGCGGTGCCTAGGGTTCCGGGACGCGCGGTTCGCGTCAGAGTCCGCCGACGGGGCTCGCTTCAGACACTGAGGGCTGTAGCGTGCGGCCAGCAGGGCATCCACCCATACCGGCCCGATAGTTACTTGTGTCCCGGCGTCTACTCGGCCAACCAGCCGCCAACGTTGTCGGGATCGATTTTTCGAAGCTCGTCGCGGAGGTAGCTAATGACCTGCCGCTCGGAATCGAACGAGCCGACCTTTCGGGCGAGCCGCTCGCAAAGTTTGATGTCGACCGAACGGATCACCCGCTTGATGAGCGGTATCTGAGTCGGGACGAGCGATAGTGTACGGAAACCCAGTCCGATCAGCAACATCGTGTAGAGGGCCTCGCCGGCGATCTCCCCGCAGATTGAGACGTCGATCCGCGCCCGGCGTCCTGCTCGAAGGACGCCCTTCACGAGTTGGAGGACCGCCGGATGCGCCCCGGTGTACAGGTGCGCGACCTTTTCGTTCCCACGGTCGACTGCGAGCGTGTACTGAATGAGGTCGTTGGTACCGATCGAAAAGAATGCCGATTCCGTCGCGAACGTCCGCGCCATCAGCGCCGCGCTCGGGACTTCCACCATGATTCCCACGGGGACGTGATGGTCGTACGGGACGTTTTCTTCGTCGAGCTCTTCGCAGACGTCGCGGAGAATGAGTTTCGCCTCGCGGAGCTCCATGACGGTCGAAACGAGCGGGAACATGACCTTCACCGGACCATGGACGCTCGCCCGCATGATCGCGCGCAACTGGGTCTTGAAGATCGGTTTGTTCTGAAGGCAGTACCGGATGCTGCGAAGCCCGAGGAATGGATTGCGCTCAGGCTCGATCGCGCGTTGCTGCGTGTACTTGTCGGCACCAAGATCGAGCGTACGGATCGTCAGCGGACGCCCAGCTAACAGATCGATAGTTTTGGTGTAGGCGACGTAATGGTCCTCCTCGCTCGGTTCCTTCGCAGCAGTCAAGAACAGGAACTCCGTGCGATACAGTCCGACGCCCTCGCCGCCGTTGGCGAGAATGCTCTCGACCTCGTGTGGAAACTCAATGTTTCCCATGAGTCGGACGTTGATGCCGTCGGTGGTCGTCGCGGGAAGGTCACGCAGTTGTCGTAGCGACGCGCGGAACTCACTGAACTTCTCTTGTTGCAGGCGATACTGCGCGATCGTCTGCTCGTCGGGGCGCACGATCACGACGCCGGTGTCGCCGTCGACGATGAGAAGGTCGCCGTCTTCAACTGCGGCCGAGATGCGCTGACAGCCGACAACTGCGGGGATATCGATCGCACGTGCGACGATCGACGTATGACTCGTGCGTCCGCCGAGATCGGTAGCGCAGCCGATCACTTTCTTGCGGTCCATTCCCGCGGTTTGACTCGGCGTGAGCTCGTGAGCAACGATGATGACCTGCTCCGTGAGATTCGAGAGGCGGCTCTCCGTTTCACCCATGAGTTGCGCAAGCAAGCGGCGATCGAGGTCGATGACGTCGTTCGCCTTCTGGCGGAACACTTCGTTGCCCATCGAGCGAAACTGCTGCGCGAGCAACTTGAACTGTTCCGCGACGGCGACCTCGGCGTTGACGAGTTGCGTCTCGATGCGATTTCGCATCGGCGTCAGCAAGGAGCGGTCTTTCAAGAGACCAATGTGGAATTCGAAGATCTTCGCGGCTTCGGTGCCGACGCCGTCAGCAAGTTGCAACTCCGTGCGCGACTTGAGCTGTGTCAGATCGTGGATCGCTCCCGCTAGCGCAGCGTCGAGCCGCGCGGATTCGGTCGAGACTTCGTCCTTCGAGATGGTGCGATGCGGGACGTGCTGCTCCGACTCGCCGAGCACGAAGGCCCGGCCGATCACGATGCCTGGAGCGACAGCGATACCGCGAATGAGCTGCATGACGATCCTGGCGGACGGAGCGGCTGGTCGAACGACTGCCGCGAGACGTCCTGCGAGGGGAGGGCAGTCTACAGGAGAATGCCCGCGGGCTCGGGTGAGCTTCCCGCTGTCTACTTAGCCTTAACTCCGCCCCAAGCTCACGCGCCGCCCGACGCGGGCTTTCCGAATCCAACGTCGAGCTCTTCAAAGCTCACCTTGCGGTCGCCGTTCGCGTCGAACGCCTTCAGTTTTTCGCGAAAGCGCGCCGGAATCTCGCTCGCGTCAAGCGTGCGGTCGCCGTTCGCGTCGAGTTTCTTCGCGCCTTCGAGCAAGCGGGCCGCGCCGCGGGCGAGCGCTCCTTTTGACGAGCCGGCCAGATGTGCAGCGTAGCTCGTTCGCAGGGCTGGCTTGTCGGCTTCGTCGGCAGCGACGCAGTTGAAGATCAGCGAGCCCATCTCGTCGGTCGTCTGTTCCCCCCACGTGACGCGTTCTGGTGGAACATGCGGGTTGTTAGGGTTATCGCCGCTGTTGTCGTAGACGAGGCGCCCTTCGACCACCGTCCCCTTGGGAAGGCGAACTGGCGTGGCGAAGTCGTAGCGCATCTGCCAGTTGAAATTCCAGCGCGGAATCGTCAGCAGTTCGACCTTCTTCCCGTCGGGCAGCGTCGCGTGCGCCTCCGCTGCCACGCACACCATATGGGCGTGTGCCCACACTGAAACAAGATCGATGTCGGCTGGCAGCGTCCACGTGTCGTGGACGACGTACGCAGGGTCGCCCGCCGGAATATCGATGCCGTACGTGCGACCGAACGCGGGTGGGAGTTGGAACTCAAGAAGTTCCCGCGCGGGCGGTTCCTTGCAGTAGTAGAGCGCGACTTCGAGCGCAACGTCACGCGATTTTCCATCGGGGTGAAAGTGCACTTGAAGGACGAGATCGCCGCCTTTCGTCAGTGGGTGCCCAAGACCGAGCGGGAATCGTTGCGCGCTCATCCCGACGGCCCAGCCGCCAACCGGGCGAAGGTGGTTCAGCCGGGCACCGTCGAATCCGGGCTGACCGCCTTGATCCTCGCGCGAATGCGCAGTTCCCGAGCCGTCAAGGTAGAAGAGGACGTGATGCACCACACTCGGTTCACTCGAACGAATCTCGATTGCGCTCAGGAACTGAGTGGCATCAAGATTCAGCGGCAATGCGAAGTAGCGGTAGATGTCGCGCCCGCTGGCCGGAACGTGAAACGGTCGGCCGACCGTCATCGCAAGATCCGGCGCTCCGAGCGGTTGGATCGGGGCTGAGGCCGAGCGCGGCGAGAGGTTCGAGAGGTCGCCAGGCGGACAGTCCGCGTCAACCCACGCTACGAGTGTCGCGATGTCGGCGTCGTCGAGTCGCCGCGCGTGGCGGAACGTCTCTGCGCCTTGCGTTGGCGGCCAAGGCGGCATCTGCCGTGACGCGACAACCGCGGCAATGGTGCGGGCCTTCCGCTTCGCGTCGTTGTAGCTCGTGAGTGCAAACGGAGCTCCGCCGCCAGTGCGATGGCACTCGACGCAGCGAGCGTCGAGGATGCGTGCGACGTCGGCTGCGTAACTTGGCGCTGCCTTTCCATCGCGCTCGGAAACGCTGACTGCGACGGCGAGAGCGGCGGATGCGATCAAGAGCATGGCTTGGTCACGATACCGCGTACGCCGGAGTCGCTGGACGAAAAAAGGGCCCGTCGTTGCCGACGAGCCCCGTACAGATCAGTTGGAGGTGAACCGAGTTAGCTTTCTTTCACTTCAAACTCAGCGTCGATCACGTCGTCTTTCTTCTTCTGCTCGCCGCCAGCGGCAGCACCTGTCGCTGCGCCACCAGCCGCGCCGCTCGCTTGACTCGCCTCATAGACCGCCTTGCCAAGCTCCATAGAGACTTCCTGCAATTGTTTCATGGCGGTCTCGATCGCGGGTTTACTCTCGCCCTTGACGGCGGTCTCAAGCTGTGCGATCGCGGACTCGATCTTGGCACGGCTGTCCGACGAGACCTTGTCGCCGTGTTCGCTGAGGCCCTTCTTCGTCTGGTAAATGACACCGTCGGCCTGGTTCTTGAGATCGATCAACTCGCGCCGTGCGCGATCGGACGCCGCGTTTGCGTCGGCGTCCTTCTTCATTCTCTCGATCTCGTCCTTCGTCAATCCCGACGAACCCGTGATCTTGATCTCCTGCTTCTTGCCGGTCGCGCGATCCGTCGCCGCAACACTCAGAATGCCGTTCGCGTCGATAGCGAATTCGACTTCGATCTGCGGCATACCGCGCTGCGCTGGCGCAATTCCGGAGAGGTCGAAGCGACCGAGGCTGCGATTGTCGCTCGCGAGCTCGCGCTCGCCTTGCAGCACATGGATCGTCACGGACGATTGATTGTCGGCGGCAGTTGAGAAGACTTCCTTCTTGCTCGAGGGGATCGTGGTGTTGCGTTCGATCAGCTTGGTCATCACTCCACCGAGCGTTTCGACGCCGAGCGAAAGAGGCGTGACATCGAGGAGCAGAACGTCCTTCACTTCGCCTTGCAGCACACCACCTTGGATCGCCGCGCCGATCGCAACGACTTCATCGGGATTGATGCTCCGGTCGAGCTCCGTTGTCTTGAAGATCTCCTTCGCGATGTCCTGCGCTTTCGGAATGCGCGTCGAACCGCCCACCATGACGACTTCCTGAACGTCGGTCGGCTTGAGCTTCGCGTCGCGCAGCGCCTGCTCGCACGGGCCGCGCAGCCGCTGGAAGAGGTCCTCGCTTAATCGCTCAAACTGCGAACGCGTGATCGTGACCTGCAGGTGCTTCGGGCCGTTCTGATCTGCGGTGATGAACGGGAGATTGACCGTTGTCTCCATCGACGACGAGAGCTCGATCTTTGCTCGCTCGGCGGCTTCCTTGAGCCGCTGGAGAGCCATCGCGTCCTTGCGGATGTCGATGCCTTCCTTCTTGCGGAACTCTTCCGCAAGCAGTTCGATGAGCCGCTGGTCGAAGTCGTCGCCACCAAGGTGGCCGTCGCCGTTGGACGCAAGCACCTCGAAGACGCCGTCGCCGATGTCGAGGATGGAGATGTCGAACGTACCGCCGCCAAGGTCGAACACGGCGATGCGAGCGTTCTTCTTCTTCTCCAATCCGTACGCAAGCGCGGCCGCGGTCGGCTCGTTGATGATGCGCTCGACCTTGAGGCCAGCGATCTCGCCTGCATCCTTCGTTGCCTGTCGCTGGCTGTCGTTGAAATACGCCGGCACGGTGATGACCGCACGCTCGACCTTCTCGCCCAAGTAGTCTTCAGCGACCTTCTTGAGCTCTTGGAGGATCATGGCCGAGACTTCGGGGGGGGTGTACTCTTTGCCGCGCACGTCCACCTTCACCAACTCGTCCGCTCCGCCGGTGACGGTATAGGGAACGAGCTTCTCTTCGTGCTGGACTTCGTTGTGGCGCCGCCCCATGAACCGCTTGATCGAGAACACCGTGTTCTTCGGATTCGTCACCTGCTGGTGTTTTGCCGGCTGGCCCACGAGTCGTTCGCCTTTGTCGGTGAAGGCGACGACCGACGGCGTGATTCGGTTGCCTGAGGAGTTAATGAGGACCTTGGGCTGACCGCCCTCCATAACGGCGACAACCGAGTTGGTCGTGCCGAGGTCGATGCCGATGATCTTGCTGCTGGTAGCCATAGAGTGATTGACCTTTCCGCCCGTCCGCGGCAGGCGTCGGATCGACGCCGACCGGCTGGTCAAGGGCGGCGGCGGCTGGCAACCGGAGTGCCAAGCCGCTCGCGGCAAATCCGGGGCGGATCGACCAGAAATCTCCCCGGTTCGGCTGAGTGGCTGCGCTCGGCTGCCGTTCTGGCACTTCCCTTGTGCGCGTCGCTCGAAGCCTTACCGCTGCTACATTCGTCGTCGGCATGGACGCCATCGACCCAGCATTTCTGCCCGCGACCGAACTTCTCGCGACCGCGAGCGCTCACGCTGCGGAGTTCGCAAACCGACTCCGCACGAGCGACACAGCCTCGAAGAATGACGCGAGTCCTGTGACAGCAGCCGACTTGGCGATCCAAGCGATCGTCGTGTTGGGTCTGCGCGAGCGCTACGGCGACATCAGCGTCGTAGGGGAAGAGTCGACCGCGATCTTCCGAGCACCGGGGGGTGACGCGCTCCGATCGACAGTGCATGCGTTGGTTCGTCTCGCGCGCCCAGCGGTGACGTCGTCCGTGATTGATGACGCCATCGACATGGGGGCGGGCGACGGCTTCGCCTCGACTCAGTGGATCATCGATCCGATTGACGGAACCCGGGGATATCTGACGGGACAGCAATACTGCGTCTGTCTCGCGCTCGCCGAGAACGGTGTCGTGCAGTTTGGGGGGGCTGGTTGTCCGAGGTTAGGCGACCGTGGGCTTCTCGTGGCAGGCGCGCGTGGTTCCGGTGCTTGGGCGTGGCAGGGCTTCGATCGGCGTATTGCAAGCGGCGATCAGCCGACACGGCTGGTCGCCCGCACGAACCCCCGAAATCCAGTGATTGCGAGCGAATCGCCGGAGGCAAGTGATCGTGCACGAACGCGTCTACGACATCTGGCTGCGGGGCTCGCTCCCTCGTTTGAGGCGCGCCCGATGGAGAGCCAGTGCAAGTTCGTTCTGGTCGCGACTGGACAAGCTGACCTCGCGCTGCGACTTCCACCGCGGGAACCAGCGCGCACGAAGGACATGGTGTGGGACTACGCAGGGGCAGTGGTGATGGCTGAGGAAGCCGGTGCGTCGATGACCGATTGCCGAGGTTTGCCGCTGCGATTCGGCGCCGGACGCTGCATCGACGGAAATCACGGGATTCTTTGCGCGGCACCGTGGGCCCACGCATCCGCGATAGAACGGATACGGCAGTTCGATAGCGACGTAGAAACTTCGCAGGCGCCGCGCGGTGGCTAGCGAACGCCTCACCGGGATAGTGCGCGGCGTCGTCTTCGTCCTCGCTGGCGGGGCCTTCGCTGCGTGGCTCGTTGGATTCGCCGCAACGGATCGGTGGGTGATTTCGCAGTATCTCTGGTGGATTCCTTGGTTGGCGTACGCCGCGGCCGTCGTCCCCGCAGCCGGGATTGCGTGGCACATGCGGTCGCGGCCGAACTCGGCGCACCGATTCGTGGCGGTCGGCTTTCTGCTCGTGATCGTCGTGGTCGGTCTCTGGCGCGATGTGGGCTTCGGGCGCGGTTCGGATCCGGCGACGGCGAGCGTGAGCATCGTCCACTGGAACGCGAGTTGGCCGGAATCGCGGACCGCGATCGAACCGGCGCGGCGGATTTTGGCGCGTGGAGCCGACGTCGTAGTCATCTCGAATCCGTATCGTTTTTTCGGGGACGGTCGTGAGGGCGCTTGGCGGCGCGAGGGGTACGACGTCGTCGTCGTGGGGATCTTCGCGATTGCGTCGCGGGTTCCGCTGCTCGAAGCGCGGCAGCTCTTCGCCGAAAATGGGATGGCCGCGGCGTCCTTCGTTCTTGATGCCCGCGAGCAGTTAGGGCGCACAGTGCGCCTCGTGACAGTTGACCTACCGTCGAATCCCGAACTCGGGCGGTACCGCGTCGCGGCGAACTGTGCCAAGCTGCTCGCCGAGAACGGCGTCACGCCGGCGGACATCGTGCTCGGCGACTTCAACATTACGCGCAGCAGCGCTTCATTGAGCTTGATCGCACCCGGGATGCGGGACGCCTGGGATGACGCGGGTGTTGGGTGGGGCGCGAGTTGGCCACGCGTGTGGCCGGTGCTGCACCTCGATCACGTTATGTTGGCTCCCGAGCTCCGCGCGCGTCGGTACGAGCTATTCGATCCGCGTGCGGGCGTGCATCGGGCGCAGGGAGTCTGGGTCGAGTCGGCTTCGCCTCAGACGTCGCCCCGTCGTGCCCCCAGCGTTCCCAAAGCGTAGAAGCGCTCGGCGAGGAATACTGGACCGTTTCGGCGACCTCGCCGATCAAGAGTCGCCGATCGTGGGTCACTGCGCGTTTGAGCCGAGCTCCGCCCAGATTTGATTAAAGAGCACGACCTGCGAGTTCGTCGCGGCAACCTCGGGCAACTGCGAGAAGATTCCGCCATCGACATCTGCGAAGAAGCTGATCGCGAGATCGCCGTGCAGCAGGTTCATTCCGTTGCCGTGGTTGAAGTCTGATCGGGTACGAAGCCCGTCGGTCAAGAGCAGGAATGAATGCTCGTTATCGAGCCGGTATCGCGTCCCCGTCACGGGGTCGTTATCACCACGGAAGTGATAGTTCGAATAGGCGCGCTCGTTGCCCGCCGGTCGATCAAATGCATCGGCGTATCGCTCGAGGCTGTGTTCGCCGTGGTGGCTGGCGCAGTAGAGGCAGCCGGGCGAATCGAGGTAGCCGCCGCAATGCGGCAGGAGTCGCCCGATGCCTTCAAAGTGTGCTTCGGCGCCGCCAGTCGTGACTGCCATCAACTCTTGCGGTAGCTTTACGTCGTTCGTCGCGAATGAGCTCGCGGGTAAGAAGTCGCTGTTGTCGTTGGCGTACGACGTCAGTGCGTAGCCGATCTGCCGCATGTTGTTGCCGCAGGACAGTCGGTTCGCACTTTCGCGCACGGTGCGAAGGCCCGGCATGAGCAGCGACGTCAGAATCACGACGATCGCGAGCACGACCATCAGCTCGACGAGAGTAAACCCGCGGCGCGCGATCGCAGGGAGACATCGAGTGCAACACGATGGTTCGAGTA
>Ga0163146_10000035_pt1 | contig 157280 bp, 122 predicted proteins | sample OliLakLV19MP7G1_FD_148648 | JGI IMG/M metagenome (GOLD analysis project Ga0163146, IMG submission 148648) | Freshwater microbial mat bacterial communities from Lake Vanda, McMurdo Dry Valleys, Antarctica - Oligotrophic Lake LV.19.MP7.G1 | ecosystem: Environmental > Aquatic > Freshwater > Lake... | reverse complement strand
TCGCGATGTCGCTGAACACGCGGCCAAGAAAAGCGCTTGGCTTCAGAACACCGCTTGAAAAATACAACGAGCTACTTCAAGCTCACAAACTCACACTCGGTGTTGCACTTCAGACTTGAAACCGCCATGGACGTAGGCGGACTGTTGTGGGACGAAACGCTTTACGGAGAGGAAGTCGGCGACTGGCCTAACGGATGCCCAAAGGTGTCGAACCCCGGCCCAAATACCACGTTTGAGTGCGGATCAAATTCGGGCAATGAGCAAAGCTTTGTGGCGCCTGCACGCCGGATCGTGTCCAGCGTGCCCTCTGGAACGCCCTATTTCCCCAATGTCTGCGGCGATGACCTGTTCTCCACGAGTTCGGACGGCTACGGCTACTGCACTGGAACGTCCATGTCCGCGCCACACGTTTCTGGAGTTCTGGGCTTGGCACGATCCATCTACCCAACACTTCCAAAGATTCAGCTGGTGCCGTTGATGCAAAACACCGCCAGCGGCGGCGGCGTTCACAACAGTGTAACGGGCTATGGTTTGCCGAATGCCGGTCTGTTAGCAGAGCGGTTACTTGGGACGAGCGGTGGTTTTCAGCTTCGTAATCGTTTGACACCGATGTTCGTTTTGCGAAACCTTGTCGACAAAGATCGCTTGTACACGACCAATCCCACGTTGGCAGCTGCCGCAGTCTACGGCGAGTATATGGTGACGCCATTTTGTCAGGAACTCTCGACGGGGGTACCCGAGTGTCACTTCGACTTCCCAGAGGCATTCGCTCGCCCCTATTCTCTCGACGGCATCAGTATAGACGAGGCGGCGCCAGTACCTTCCGTAACCTACGGGCCTCTGGACGGTTACGCGTTCCCCAGTCTGCCACGTTGGCCGGTTATTCCCAGTGCTTCGTTCTACGTATTCACTACACCGCAAAACCCGTTCTCAAGCACAAACCTCATCCCGCTCAAGAAACTTCTTTTTGCATCTAGCTGCGACTGGCGCGATCATGTATATGCCACGAACACGTTTACCGTCAACTACTACACGACCACGGATTTCTGCAGCGGCGAGGGAACCTACTTGTTGGACGGGATCGAAGGTTACGTGATGGCCGCATGCCCAAGCACGGTCAATGGGGTGCCGACAAATGGCTGCACCAACTACGCGGACCGCTCGCTGCCTCAGCCGCTGTACCTGCGTTACAGCAACCTCGACGAGAGCTATGCGTTGTTGCTTGGGTCACAACTGAGCCTGCCGGAGTTTCAGGGCTATCAGCAGTTGGCGGGCGGCATGCAGAATCTACTCGGCTATGTGTTCCCCAACGAAGACTCCGATGGCGATTTGCTGATCGATGGGCAGGAGAGGTTGCTGGGTACCAGTCATTTGCACGGAGATACCGATTGCGACGGGACACCGGATGGTGACGAGTACCCGCCGCTAACGGGGTACCAAGCGCTTACAGGGAACCCGTTGACCACCGGCCTCTGCAGCGATATTCGCCTGACGCTAACAGCGCAAATTTTGAATCAGTCTTCCACTCATCGTCAGGTTCGCCACACGGTTATGGTTAAGAATTTGTCCGGGCCTGCAGCTTCGGGTGTGCAAGTGGGCTTTACTTGGGCGCAGCGCGTCCTTTCTGCTAGTCATACCGTTCCGGGAAGTCCCGCGCTCTGCTTTGCCGCGATAGAGACTCCAAGCGTGACACCTGGCACGCCAACACCTGTTCCATCTCCCATTCGCTGGATTGCTGGATGCAGTCTAAGTGGTCAACTTGCGCCGAGTGGTACCTGGTCCTTTCAGTTTGATGTGACTTATCAGGTTGCTGTCGGGCAACCGCTTCCCGCCAATACGGGTCGCGTCACCATGACGCTTAAGCACGACGCCAATGATTCGGTTCCCGCTAACAACGTTGTTACCTGGAACCCTTAGCAGACGAGCGCAGCGCAGTATGCCAAGCGTTGTGTCGCCCTCTCACCATCGCAGTAGCACGGATGAACCAAAACTGAGGAACTTCTGATGGAGATCGCCAAATCGTCATGCACCTTGACCCGTTTTCTCTGGGTGAGCCTGGTGTTGTGGCTTGTGCCTGGTGCATCAGTGAATGCACAGGTAGTCGAATGTGTGCCAGCCGACTGGCCCACAGATGTCATCTACACACCCGGTCCTGGGCCTGACAGTGGTGTGCTTTCCTTTGGTCCTCCGATCAACGCTGGTTTCGGGAGTATGTTGAGTCAGGTTGTCACGGGCGACCAGATTCAACTCGTCATCACGCACTTTGCAATTTGCGGCATTGGCCTACCCCCTCCGGCAGAGCGAATGAGCGTGCCAATTTCAGCACCCGCGCCAGGGCAATACCGGGTGTCTATTGAGATTCGTCAGGGTGCCGCGTCGATGATCTCGTCAAACCTGCCGGTGACGATTTTCGGCTCGGGCGCCACCGTCATTCCGACACTGTCTGCCACCTGGCTGTTTGCGCTCGGCGGCGTGCTGCTGGCGGTTGGATGGGTTTCGGCGCGAAAGCGCGTGCGGCACTGAGCATTCATGGCGCGATAGCTAACCGCGAACATGACAATCCGCACGAGATGAAAAGTCCACGTTGTTTTTCTCGCGCTTGCGCTGGTTTCTAATGGCTGACCTCAGCCAAGCAGGTTACGTCACACCGCCTCGACCCGTGCCAAATAGCAGCCGCGGCGTGCCGTGTGCACGTGCAGATAGCTGACCTGCGGATGGTCGAGCAATCGACGAAACAGTTCGGCTGCGTCATTCCCTTCGCAAACATCGGCATCTCGCATGTGGTGAGTGGCGTCGAACGCACGCACCGATAACAGTCGCGTACTCAGATAGGCGTCGACCATGTTGACTACGGGTTCGGCCGGAGCGGCGCCGTCTTCAATGAAAATCGCGTGGCTCGATCGGTACGGCGTGGCGCCGGGTTGATGTTCGAAATTCAGCAGAATCATACGCGCGCCAACCTCCGGATCGCGCAGGCCGATACGGCAGGGGAAGCCCGGTGATTGATCAACGACCATTGCTTCGGCGCCGAATGCGGCGAGTGCTTGGTCGCTGAGGCCGAACAAGTGCTGGAGCGGGGCAACGTCGAGGGGAAGAACGCGGAAGTCCATGAGACACCTGGGCGATTGTGGAAGTGACCGCAGTGTCGTCGCTGTGCGAGGTAATTGCTGGCCGCTTTCGGACGCGGCTGCACGGGTCGGTCGACTGCGTAGGTTCGTGTACCAGGCCGTCCCGTGCAGCCGTGCAGGGCGCTGCGGTTTTCATTCGCGCAAGGAACATGGTGATGACGCCCCGCGTCGTCTTCGCCTTGGCGACTGAACTGGCATGTCGTACCCCGTGACCAAAACTCGTCCTCGTTATGGTCCGTCACAACCCCTGAGGCGGATTTCACCTTTACATGGAGAATGATATGCAATCGTTCAAATCGTTTGTAACGCCCCTGGTGGTAGCGGTGGTATTGGGTCTCGGCGTTGGCTTTGGCGTTGCGCCCGATGCGCAGGCCACGACTTGCAGGCAGCAGTGCACGATCGAGTTCGAAGAATGTCGCGCCGAGGGCGCTTATCCCGGCTTCTACCGTTGCCGGACTGACTGGAGTGCGTGTCTGCGCGCCTGCAGCTAAGTAGTTTGACCGCGCGCGGTTCGGCATGGACCACCGCGCGGCGCGACAGTCATTGTTGCTGGCGGTTTTGGCGGTGCGTGGGAAGTTGCCAGCATCGCTGGCACCCGCCTGCGCCCCGCCAGTTTATGGCGATGTCGCATTGGGTCCCCAACGTACGCCTCATTAGTAAGGTCTGAATAAGTCACTACTTGGTCTTCGCCGCACTGCTAAATGCTTGCCAAACCCCCAAAAAACCTGCGGTTTTTCGCCCCCTGACTCAGGGGGCTATCGCGGCTCCGGACTTGTTCAGAAGTTCCTTAATGGTCCGCAGCACCCCTGAGGCGGACTTTTCCAACTGGAGAATCCCATGCAATCGTTAAAGACGTTGGTAACCCCTACGGTATTGGCTGCTGTTATGGGTCTGGGCTTTGGCTTCGGCGTGGCGCAGCCCGCGCATGCCTCGCTGGCTTCCTGTCGCGCCGCCTGCAATGCGGAGTTCCGTGATTGCCGCGCCTCAGGAGACGATTTCTTCCTGTGTCGCGGGATCTGGAGCGCCTGTCTGCGCGCCTGCTGAGATTGAACTGGGCGGGCGGCATGGGCATCGCGTCCAACCGCCCGCGTTAACGATTAGAGGATTGGGTGATGGCTCGAAAAACCTTGCTGGTGTGTGTGGTTGTGTTGATCTTCGGGTTGGGAGTATTTGGCGGTCGTGGTGCGAGTGCTGTGGTGCGCTGGATCAACACACCAACGCCGGTGGCGTTCGGCGATCGCAGCGCGCTGCTGCAACGCGCCGATGCACCGCTGTTGTTGTTCAGTCTCTCGACTTGTCCTTACTGTCTACAGGCGCGCGCGTGGCTGCAAGAACACCAAGTGCCATTCAAGGAATTGGTCGTGGACAAGTCGCCACAGGCCCAGAGCCTGTTCGACGAACTCAAGGAATCCGGCCTGCCGGTATTGGTCACGGGCGACCGGCTGATTCGTGGCTTCCAGCCCAGTGCTTATGCGGATGCGATTCTGGACCGGAGCAAATCCCGGAGTGAGTCAGAAGTTGCAGCACATGCACCGCAGCCCTAGCGCGGCGAATCATTGCATTGGGCGCGGTCGTGCGCGCGCGTTTTGCACAAAAAAATAGATGATCAGAGCCGTGCCGATGACGGATGGAGCGATCTGCGGCACGGTCCCCTTGTCGTGCACGAGGATCGGCAATCCGATCAGGGTGCCGATACCACCAGCGCCGATATGTGCGGCGAGATTCACCGTATGTGCGAAGTCCATGCGGCGACGCACCGGGGTGTGATGGGGTGCACAGACTGGCGCAGCGCCCGGTCGATATCAAGAAAAGGTACGGGTGCTTGAAGACCTTGGCGCCGCACTCGCGTTGCAGCGAGAACCGGCGTATCGTTGGCGCATCTGGCTCCGGGGGCTGGATGAAGCTGCAGTGTGTTTCCACCGAATGGAGACTGTGCGATGTCTGTGCCCCCGAACGCGCCGCAAGGCGCTGTGCAAAACGTTGAGCCGATCCGCCCCTCGCGCGTCGAAGATCGCGACGCGCTCTGGTATCCCGAAAGCCTGCGCGCCGCTGAACGCGCCGCGTTGCAGAGCACCCCCCAGCGCGCCCAGAGCGGTCTGGCATTCTCTGGTGGCGGAGTGCGCAGCGCCACGTTTTGCCTCGGCGTCATGCAGGGACTGAGCAAGATCTCGCGCCAACGTAAGGACCCGCAGGCCGTGGCCAGCGATCCGCTGCTGTCGCGTTTCGGTTTTCTGTCCACGGTATCGGGTGGCGGCTATTTCGGCGGGTTTCTCACTCAGCTGTTTCAGCGCAAACTGATTCGTGACGCGGCGGATGTTGAAGCGGTGCTGGTCGATGATGTTGCGCAGCCGTCCGCGGGCGCGTCCAGCAGCGACGCGATCACTCCAGGCTATGGCCGGCATGTGATGCACTGGCTGCGCGAGAACGGGCGTTATCTGGCGCCGACCGGTTCGGGTGACTACCTTTTGGCACTGGCCACCGTGGTGCGCAACTGGCTTTCGCTGCAGATGGTTTATGCCACGCTGGCCATGTTGGTGTTGCTGGCCATGCAGCTGCTGCGCTGGGGGTTGTACATCGCGTTGCCGCAAAACGAAGCCACCGAGGTATGGCAGCCGCGTCTGCAATGGCCGGCACAGGGTGCCGATCTGCTTTCCTTCTCGCCCTATTACTTTCTGGTGTTCGCGATGATTGCGTTCGCGTTCACACCGATCGCAGCGGCCTATTGGACAATCCCGAATCTGCGCCCGGCCAGCGCGCCATGGAAGCGGATCCTGTTCGTCGGCCCGGGCCCGGCACTGATCACTGCTTTGATCATCTATCTGGTGTTTCAGCGCAACGTCGATGGCGGCAGCGGTGGCAGCGCAAACGTCTGGCATGCCGCTTCGCTGTTTCGCACCGCGGTGCTCAGTCTCTGGGTTGCAATGCTCGGGCTGCACCTGACCGGCGCCATCGCAACCTTGAGTCGTTGGTGGCTGGGCGCGGCGTGGGGGTTGATCATCGTGCTCACGGCGATGTCGGGCATGCTTAACATCGGCCATCGTTTTGGCGGGCCGGTGTTGGGCGCATTCATTAGTCTTGAACGTGCCATCGATCAGGATTTCGTCGAGCTGTTTCTGGTGTCGTGGGCGGTATTTTCATTTTCGGCCATTCTGATCGTGCTCAACGAACAGTCGCGTATCACCCGGCTCGATGGAAGCGACCAGAGCGCCTGGCCACGCGTGCCACGACATCATCTGACCAAGGCCCTGTCCGGCTTGCTGGTGCCAATCGCTGCCGCGTTTGTGCTGTACTTGATTGATGCCCTGGGTGCGTACATCTATGCGCACTTCTCGGCGGGAGAAAACCTGGGATCGATTCTGACGGCTCTGGGCAGCGGACTTGGCGCTGCCGCGTTTGCTCCACGCGTTCTGGAGTGGTACCAACGCCTGAATGCCGGCACCACGCGTGCGCGCGCGCTGCCGTTGAACGCGCTGCTCGCCCTGTTCGCATTTGCCCTGTTCATGGTTTGGGCCGTGGCGTTGGCCACCATCGCGCACGGTTTGGTGTGGAATTTCGGACCGATCACCACGCCGGTGCCGCAGACGCTGCTGGCACCGGCATACGCGGCGATCTTCCTGATTGTGTTGGCCAGCAGTCAGGGGTTTTTTCGCGGCTTCGTCAACGCCAGCAGCCTGGGCAGTATCTATACGCAACGGTTGGCCCGCGCCTATCTGGGTGCGTCAAATATCGACCGCTTCCGCGACAACATTGGTGTTACCGAAGTGCAGGCCAATGATGATCAGGTGACCGGCACCGATGCGCGCGATGCGATTGTGCGCAAGGGCGCGCCGATTCATCTGGTCAATGTTTGCCTAAACGAAACGCTGCATGCCGAGATGGGCGTGCAGCAGCTGGACCGCAAGGGTTTGCAGCTGTCGGTTGGGCCTTTCGGTTTCTGCGTCGGTGCGCGTCACGTGCTGACTACCGACAGAGCACTGCCGTGGCGCGACGAGGCTGGCGCTTATCGAGTGGCCGAGGCGAAAACCAGCAGTGCCCGCGATGAGTTTAGGCGGCGCCTGCGCGATCGATTGTTCTTTCCGTCCAAAGCGGACGAGTCCGGTCCGCGGCTTGGCTTCCGCCCGTTCTCGAATGCCGAACCCTGGGAGCTTTACGATCTGTTTGGATTGCGCGTTCGCCCGCCCAATCAGACGCATCCCCAATTCTCGTTCTGGCATCACATTGTCGATCGCTATGACGGGCTGAAGGACACGCATCGACGCCCCGCGTTGGATCGCACCGAGGTGCTTCCATTCTCTTCCTGGATCGGCATTTCCGGCGCCGCGTTCAGTACCGGTGCTGGCTTCCGCACCAGCCTGCCGTTGGCCATGTTGTGCGGTTTCTTCAACGTGCGCCTGGGCTACTGGTGGGATGCGGGGGTACAGGGCAGCGGCGGCATCGCAGCGCCGTCCCCCCAGTCGCATTGGCTGTTCCATCTGTTTCCGGTTTACGGATTGCTCAAGACTGAACTCACCGCGGCCTACACCGGGACCAACGCCCGCCGCTGGTACCTCAGTGATGGGGGTCATTTCGAGAATCTCGGCCTGTACGAGCTGATTCGCCGCCGCCTCAAGCTGATCGTCAGCATCGACGCCGGTTGCGATGCCGACAGCGCGTTCGAAGACCTCGGCAATCTGGTGCGCAAAGCGCGCATCGATTTTGCAACGCAGATCGAATTTCTCGATGCGGTTGAACTCAGTCGCTGCCTCGACAAAGTCGAAGCGCTGGGCACGCTCGACGACCTGCGTCGCCTCAATCGTCGCGAGTCCAGCAACGGCATCCTCGGCAACAATCAGACCAGCATGAAACACGCTGCGCTCGCCCGCATCGATTACGGTCACGATGTCGCCGACGCTGATCGCTACGGCTGGCTGCTTTACATCAAACCCACCGTGGTCGCCGAAAACCTGCCGGCCGATCTGGCGCAATACCAGATCGCACATCCTGACTTCCCGCACCAGAGCACCGCTGATCAGTTTTTCGACGAGGCGCAGTGGGAGAGCTATCGCAAGCTTGGGGAATTCACCGCCTGTCGTCTGTTCGGCAGCGTCGGCGATGAGCCTGGCTTGCTCGATCGACTGGCAACACTTTCGGCAAATCCGGCGTCGCTCGGCACGCACAAGCCGGGTTAGTCACTGGGCGAAACAAACACTGGTCAACGGCCAACGCGCACGCCATGCCCTATGGCTGCGCGCGCGCGCGAAACAGATATGAAGGGTCGCCAAAATCCGACTGCAGGATGGTTGCGAAGATGCGCGCGAACCCTGGCTTGAGCTGGGTCCAGGCATCTCGATGCAGATCCTGCGGGCGACGCATCGTCACCCGACGCAGTGCGGCGCTCAACGCCGCACCGCCTGCGAACAGAATGCAATTTCCGCGAACACCTTCGCGTACCTCCAGCGTTGCACCAAAACTACGCCGCACGCGCGCCGCCTGCACAGCGAAATCGGCATGTGCCTCATGCAGGTTGGTCACCAGTACGCCATTTTCGCCGAGCACGCGATGACAGTCATCCAGAAAGGTCTGAGTGCTCAGCGCCACTGGCACACCACCCGCGTTGTAGCCATCCAGCATCAACACATCGAAGGCCGCATCGGGCGTGCGCGCCAGAAATGCTGCACCATCGCCCTCAATCACCTGCCAGCGTGCATCATCGCGGGGCACGCAAAAAAGATCGCGCAATGCGATGACCTCGGGGTCGATTTCAACGGCCACCAAGCGCGTATCGGCCAGATAGTGATGGCAGAATTTCGCCAGCGATCCGCCACCCAATCCGATCATCGCAATCGCGCTGGGCTTGGGCTCGAACATCAGGAAGCCCATCATCAGCCGCGTGTATTCCAGATACAGGGCATGCGGCCGCGCTACCCACATCGCGCTCTGGATTTCCTCTCGATCGAAATGCAGCGAGCGCACCTTGCCAGTGTCGACGACATAGGGCTTTCCGGGCGCAGATACCGCATTGGCCTGGGTTGAGTCGGAAGCTTGGGGGTGGGTAGGTGACATGGAAATTTGGCTCTGCGACAGGGGCATCTTCAACTTGTGTGGTGCAGACCAGTGGCGCGGCGCGCGCCGCCTACCCAATCAACGGAACACCACGGTGCGATGCCCATTGAGCAGGATGCGATGCTCGACATGACGGCGAACCGCGCGTGCCAACACCAGTGATTCGGTGTCACTTCCCAGACGGATCAACTCGCGCGGTGTCATCGCATGGTCGACGCGGGCCACATCCTGTTCGATGATCGGGCCTTCGTCGAGATCGGAGGTGACGTAGTGCGCAGTCGCGCCAATGATCTTCACTCCGCGCGCGTGTGCCTGATGATAGGGCTTGGCGCCTTTGAAACTGGGTAAAAAACTGTGATGGATATTGATCGCGCGCCCGTTCAACGCAGCGCATAGGCGCGGCGACAGAATCTGCATGTAACGCGCCAATACCACCAGGTCGATGCGCTCGCGTTCGATCAAGTCGAGAACCCGCTGCTCCTGCGCATCGCGCGTGTCCGCATCGACTGGTAGATGGTGGAATGGCACCTGAAACGAATGCGCCAAGGCCGCAAAATCGGCATGGTTGCTGGCGATCGCGGCAATATCCACCGGAAGTTGCCGGCTGTGCGAGCGGAACAGCAAATCGTTGAGGCAATGACCTTGGCGGCTGACCAGCACCAACAATCGCGCGCGACGCCTGGCGTCATGCAACTGCCAATCCATGGCAAATTCCTCGCCCAGCGAGGCAATCTCATCATGGATGCGATCTGCGGTGAGCAATGCGGGCGCAGCAAAATGCACGCGCAGAAAAAAACGCCCGGTTTCTTCGTCACCAAACTGCTGCGCATCCAGGATATTGCAGCCCAACTCGAACAGCAGACCGCTGACTCGATAGACGATTCCGGTGCGATCCGGACAGGCCAGGGTAAGAACGTGGTCGTGATGCTGCATCGTGCGCCGGGGCCGAGGCCCGTATCGAATGGAAGGGCGAGTGTAGGCGATCACTGGCGCAGCGTTGGCACTAGTCGTTGCCGGGGTGAATTTGTACTTTGGCAGCGTAGGGAATTCCCAGCGGCATAGGTCGGTCATCCGGGCTCTGTGTTTACTGGTCCAGCAGCAGGTTGCGGAAGTCGCGCGTGCGCACAGTGGTAATGTCGCGACGGCGTCGGAAAACGCACCTACTAGCTAACCACCTGAACAAGACTGTTTGAACCGGCATAAGCCAGAGAACAGGCACTGCGCAGCATCTGCGAATTGTTCAACGAAACTTGGATCTGATCAGGAGCGGTGACCGGTCGATGCAGATTCTTCGCGAGCTATACGAGCAAGCGCTTGATCTTCCAGCAGACGAACGCGGACGCTGGCTGGATGAACACTGCGACGACAGCATCCAGCGCGCCCGTATTCTGGCCCTGCTGCAAGCCGCGCAGGCAAATTCAACCGGCTTGCTCGATCGCTCGGCAGCGGATCGAATAGCCGCGTTCGATGTAGACGGCAGCGATAGCAATGCGCAATGGATTGGCCGAAGAGTCGGCGCATTTCGCCTGCATGAGCTGATCGGCCAGGGTGAAATGGCGCTGGTGTTTCTGGCCACAAGGGAGGAAGCCGATTTCCAGCAGCAGGTTGCCATCAAGCTACTGCATCGCGGCTTGATTTCCGAAATCGAACAGAAGTTGTTTCGGCGCCATCGCCATGAGCAGGCAGGCCAGTGAGAGCGCTCGGCGTTGCGCTCGGCCTTGGGAGAAGACGCCGGGTCGCGGGCCCGAGCTGACATTGGCGCGCTCGCAGCAAGTGGACGCCAGGATGAAGCCGATGCGATCTACCGGCGATTGCTCGCCCAGGACCCGGCACTCAAGTCCGGCAGCCCCTTCACCCGCTTGCCCGCGATTGCCGACACCATGCGTTTGGCGCTGGCCCTTGGCACGCGTGACGCGGCTGTCCTGCACGCCAATCAACTCTTGGCGCTGCTCGACAGCAGTGAGGTGTTGCGCGATGCGCCACTGCGACTCGAAGCAGAAATCGTCCTGTACCGATTGTCCGCAGCGCGCGCCAACACAGAAACTCGGACGCGGCCGAAGTCAGCACTCATCGAAGCACTTGGCAAAATGCCGCGTTGGCCGGTGGCGGCGCGACTGCAGCAAGAGTTGTCGGCGCCGATTGAAGCGCCGAGCGCGCAGAAAACCTTGAACGTGGATTGAGCCAACGCCGCGCCACACCGCAAATCGGCGCAAGGTATCGACCAAAAAAAACCCCGGCGAACCGGGGTATCGTTGAGTCCGTGGCGTCACCACCAAGGGTGTTGCTTGATCACCACTTGTAGCCGACGTTGCCGTAAATGAAGGCACCGTTGAAGCCGAACGGCGCGTTGCGCGGATACGGCAACTGGCCGCCGTTGGAGGTGAGGAAGATGAACTCTTCCGGGTAGGAATCCAACACGTTGTCGCCGCCGAGCGTGAAGTCCCAGCTGTCGTAGGTGTAATTGATCGAAAGGTCCAGCGTCCATTCCGCATCAAACGTTTGATCCAGCAGCGGGTTGGTATTGAGTGCGCTGAATTCGCCAAAGCGCGTGGCTGTTGTGCTGAAGCGCCAGTTACCCGCGCTCCACACGCCGCCAAGCAGGAACTTGTCTTCAGGCGAGCCGACGGTAACGCGGCCCCGTTCGACACGGCCAATACGCTGAAGATTGAGACCGCCAGCGGTAAGTTCCGGCGGATTGGGTGCGATCCGCGTGATATCGGTATCACTGCGGTTGTAACCCACGGTCAGGTCGAAGTTGCTGTTCTCGAGCGCCCAGCCGTAGGTGCCGATGACGTCGATGCCTCTTGTTCTGGTGTCGACTGCATTGGTGAAGTAACGACCGCCGGTGACGCCGAAGATACCCTGGGTTTGCAGGAATGCCGTGACCGGCGCTCCGATCAGGTTTTCGGAAAGGATAATGCGGTCATTGATGTCGATACGGTAGGCATCGATGGTGATGTACAGCGCCTCCGCCGGTTGCAGCACCAGACCGAGTCCGATGTTGGTCGACTCCTCTGCCCGCAGCGGTTCCGAACCCAGTGCAATCGCGGTCGGGTTGCTTACCGAGAATGTACGCACATCAAAGGGAACGCCGCCGATGAAATTGGTGGCGGTGGACTGGAAAAATTGCTGCTGCAGCGATGGAGCGCGGAAGCCAGTGGAAACGGTGCCGCGCAATGCAACTGCATCGGTAAACACATAGCGCGCCGACAACTTGCCGGATGTGGTTGTGCCAAAGTCGCTGTAGTCCTCGTAACGCGCGGCGATACTGCCGGAGAACTGGTCAGTGAATTCTGCTTCCAGGTCACCATAGACCGAATAACTGTGACGATCATGGTGGCCGGCGTCACCGGGCTGGAAGCCGGGAAACACCTGAGCGCCCGGCGGCGTGTTGATCAACGGTCCGTCGCCATCGACATACGACGCCAGTTCACCCGGGCTCTGGTTGAACTTGTCGCCGCGCCATTCCGCGCCAAAGGCAAACAACAGTGGGTAGTCCATGCCGCCGACGTCGAAGGCCTTTTCAACATCCAGGTTCAGTACGTTCTGCGTTACTTCCAAGGCGCCAGCATAAAACTCGGTTGGCGATGTCGGGCCCAGGCTGCGGTTGAGGCTGTTCTCAATGTCGAAGCTGAGGTGGTTGTAGCCGTGGTTGAAGCTCAGATCGACGGTCCAGTCATTGCCCAGCGTGCCGCGCAGGCCGAGCACTCCGGCGCGGTCCTTGGCGACGTTGTGGATCTTCGGCAGAAAACCATTGGGATAGATCGCCGGAATATTGCGCGCATCGCCTGCAGCACGGAAAAACCCGTTGGACAGCACATCGCGCTCGCTGATCGATCCGAACGAGTACAAGGTGTAGGTTTCGCCCAGGCCGAACTCGGTGTTGTAAGACACCGCGCCCTGATCGATATCCGGATCGCCGTAGCGCTGCACCACCCGGCCCAGCGGCGGCGTGCTTGCGGTAGGCGTACCGGTGAACGGACGCGCACGGTCGGTCTGGTCCTGGTTGCCTGCCTGCCCAGCGAGGTGCAGGAATCCGCTGTCGCCGAGTGCGAAGCCGCCGTTGCCGGATATCTGTCCCTGCTCGCCGTCACCCGCGCTGTATTGGCCGGCGCGTCCGCTGATGCTGCCGCCGTGGTCGCTACCTTTGAGCACGATGTTGATCACGCCGGCGATTGCATCAGAACCGTATTGCGCGGAGGCGCCGTCGCGCAGCACTTCAACGCGATCGATCGCTGCGATCGGAATGGCATTCAGATCCACCGGTGACGAGCCGCGACCCTGGCTATCGTTAAGGTTGATCAATGCGGTGGAATGGCGACGCTTGCCATTGACCAGAACCAACACCTGATCTGGCGACAGACCACGCAACTGCGCCGGACGAACTGCGTCGGTGCCGTCAGAAATTGCTGGGCGCGGAAAGTTAAGTGATGGCAATACCCGTGATAGCGCGGTCGCCAGTTCAACCGTGCCCGAAGACTCCAACATTTCCGGCGTGATGATGTCGATGGGCGCGGCCGATTCGGCCACGGTGCGATCGTTGGCACGGGTGCCGGTGACGATCATCGTGTCCATCGTCTTGGTTTCTTCAGTGGTTTCCTGAGCCAGCAAGTGAGGCGCACACAGCGCAAGCGCAATCGCGACGGAAAGAGGGCGGAATTTGCGGTTCATGGGTTACTCCAGGACTGAGGATTTACTTCACCGTCGGAGCGGTCATGCGGACCCGGCACCAGGGGGTTTCTACATATCGGGAAAGCAATTAACTTGTTACTCGCTTGCGTTCGACGTGTCAACGATTTTTTAACAATCGCAGTTTCTGTTCGAGGCAGCGCCGAGCGGGTGCCCGTTTAGGGGTTGGACGCGGGTCATCACGCCGTTGAAGCTAGGCGATGGGCACAGGATCGCAGGACGTAGCCCGCGTCCTGCAAGCTCCGAAGCGAATCACTCAAAGCCGCTGACGAATAGCTTGGCCGCACGAAACGCCGCCACGATGCTGGCGGTTTGGTCGCCCGCGCGGGCGTTGTCACGTTGATCGGCGATGCCAGTGGGCGCCCCCAGATAGCTGACGTTGGGATTGGAGAAATACGGTCGTCGCGTGCAGCCTGCAGGGCAGGGGTTGGCATAGCTCATTACTGTGCGATAGCTGCCATCGATATAGTGCCCATAGGCGTACGGAAATGCAGGTCCGCTGCCATTCTCGGGATTATGCTGAAAGCCCATGTTGTGGCCATGTTCGTGGGCGTAGCTCAGATTGCCAACGGCACAGCCGCGCGCTGACACCTGGAATGCATAGGGTGCCATTCCAGCCCCCGGCGGATCGCCCATGACATAACCCTGGCCACAGGCATTGCTGAACTCGGAAATCATGCTCACCATGTCTGCGCCAGCCTCGTTGCGCCAGCCAGCGACCTGCACGTCATCCAGCAACCACTGCAAGTCGGTCAACGAATCACCGGAATCCGCGCGCGTGGTCAGGCGCACGCTCACCAAGCGGAAGCGCGCCAACATCTGGCTGTTCTCAAACGCCAGATTGGTTGAATCCACCGCGCTCTGTGCGAACACATGCGCCTGCGCCTGGCCGCCGAGTTGAGTGATCGTGCCCGGTGAAAACACCATCAACACGTCGATCAGATTGGCGCTGCCAGCAGGGGCGAGGACGCTGGGCGCATGCGCATGCATCGGCCTCGAACCCTGCGCTGGAATCGGCACAGCGCCAGCGCAACTTGGAAAGCGATCACTGTCGAGCTTCATCAACAGCGTGCCGCGCAGGTTTGGCGTCAACTCATAGATGCCGCTGCTCAGGCTGAGAAACCCCGCCAGATAATCACCCGAACGCGTGAGCATCACCTGTTGCTCGGAATCGCCATCGGCATGGCCGCGCCAGGTGAAGTCGTTGGCTTGGCGCGTCTCGCCACCCGATCGTCGCGCCACCACACTCAGACCATCCGGCAGGGGCAGCGTCAACTCTGCGCTGTCGGCATGGAATGCATCAAGCGTTGGCGCCACTCGCACCGCGGCGATCACCGCCGGACTGACCGCCAGTGCGCGCTCGGGCGGCAGGGGCTCTATCAGTCGCCATGGCTCGGCCGCAGATACGGCGCAGGTGCCGCACAGCAGCAGTATCAGCGGTAGCAATGGACGCATGGGGTGAGCACTCCGATCAGGTGCATGGCGCAGTTTATCGCTGTATTCGGCGCAACGCCGAGCAGCAGGAACGTTGCTGGTGATTTTCAATTTTACCTCCTTGAGCAGGCTGCGGGCGGCGCGGCGATTTGGCCCGCGCGGCAGCCACCAAGATCCGAACCAATGTTGACGATATGGCCGTGGCCCTGCGCGCGCAGTATCGGCAACAGCGCATGACAAATCTGCATACACGCAGTCAGGTTCACCTGAATCAACGTGATCAGCTCGGCTTCGGTGTGCGCGAGAAAGGTTTTGTATTCACCGATGCCGGCATTGTTGATCACACCATCCAGCGCGCCAGCGGCGTGGACCGCTGCCAGAATGCGGGGACGAATGTGCACTGCATCAGCGAGATCTAGTGTGGTGTTGCACCCTATGCGACGCATAAAATCGCGTCCTCGACCTCGTGGCTTCGTTGCGAATCTTGCCAAGGCCACCAGCCTTGGCGGCAATTCGCGCCTCGCCACGGGGCCGAACCCATCCATTTTATTTGCGCCGCACAGGGTGCAACACCACACCAGCGCCAGCGGAATCACCAGTCCGGGAGCGAATTCAGCAGCCAACGCGTTCAGCCGCCCGGCATCACGCGCACTGGCCAACACCCGATAGCCGCGCTGCGCCATGACGCACGTCAGCTGTCGGCCGAGCCCGCGACTCGCGCCGGTGATCAACCAAGTGGATCTCGCTTCGCTCATGGCGGGAAGTCCAGGTCAGTCCAACGCCGACTTCTCTCACCGAGCGAAGCCTTGATCACTACAGGACCGTTTGCCTATTGCAGATCGCCAAGCAGCGCGTCCTTGCTCGGCGCGGCCAGCCACTTGGCAATGTCCTCACCCATGATTTTGACGGTTCGGCCCAGTACCGAGCAAGACCCTTTGTAGCCAGCGAAGGCGCCACCCATCGAATTGCGTCGCACTTTGAAATTGGCAACTTCCACACCATTTTCGAGCAGCTTTCCGCGCGCCGACGTCGATTTGTGATGACCCAGAAATGCGTTGCCCTCGCTGACTGCATCGCGAATCTCGACCACCAGCACCTTGCCCTCGCTGGCTTCGTCCAGGGCATCTACCAGCTCGATCGAATGGCCATGCTTCGCACCGAAGATCTTTATGTACTCGGGAAGCTGCGTTTGAAGTTTGCACTCACGCATGATTTTCCCGGCGATCTCCGCCTCTTCAGCGTAAGGAATGGAGCGCGCCACTTGAATGGTCTCTGCGCAAGCCAGCGGCGCCCAAACTCCTGATACAGCCATGGCAAGCAGAATGTTCTTCATCGGATTCGGTTCTCGTGTTGGGAATCGTGCAGGGGATCGGAAGTAAATCAATGGACGCTGAATTGCGTCATGCGTTCTGCGCGCACTTTTCGCGTCAGCGGATGCAGCATCTTAGCGAAATGCGTCGATCAGCGGCGTAGGCGTGTTCCAGCGACCACGATGCGACGCAACCGCCACGCAACCGCAGGGCAGGCGATTTGCGCTGCGTCGATACGGCGCAGCAACATCCTGGGCACGCTTTCGCCAGGTTTATGCGTTCACTCGCCAACCGCTGCTTGCCACGACATCTGCCGCGATCTCGATCTCACCGGATGGCTGCACATCCGCCGCAATGCCGAAATGAAACGCCGCTGTGCTGATTAATCGAACGTTGACCTCAGCACCGGTTACTGGCTGCAAGTTCAAGGCTGCCAAATGCTCCGGCAATGCGCTGCCGTGATGTCGTTTGATCCACGCTTCCTTTGCGACCCAGCGTTGCAGCAGTTCATCGACACTCAACGTGTCCGGCAATTCGCCCACAGCGAGCAACAAATGTTGGAAACGCAGAAGCGCATCGCGCGGCGGTCGGCGTTGTTCGATGTCGATGCCAACGGGTTGATCCCACAGCGCGCAGGCAACCCAATCACCGCTGTGGCTCAACGAAAGATACGTGGTGGTTTCATGACCCATGACGATGGGTGGCAGGCTGGGGCGCTCCTGCAGAATCCAGTCCTGCGCCTGACCGCCATGTCGTTGGGCGAGCAAGCAACGTGCAAGCCAGTGGCCGCTGAGGTATTGATTGCAGCGCGATCGAATTTGCAGTCGGTGCAGACGAGTTTGCTCTGTTGGCGAAAGCCAGGTGTTTGGATCTGCAGGAAGTGCGCGCAGTACGTCATCAATGCGAGCGACTTGGATTTGGAGAGAGGCTTTCACAGTGCCATCTTCTCATCTTGCCAGACCGTTGGAGCGAACCTGGCGGCAATCTGCGCTGCTGAGGTGTTGGGAGATCGCGCCTGGGTGCGCGCCTACACGGCGGAGACGATGCGCACGCCCAGGCCACTGGCCTCGTAGATACGTTGGCCATCGGCCCACAGGCTGGCGTTGGCGATCGCGTAGATGCCGTGCTCATCAACACCGCGTTCGCTGATCTCCAGTGTAGTGTGTACTTGGCGATGATGCGGCAACACCTGGCCGCGGTATTTCCATTGGTGGGTCTTGCCCAATGCGATCGTTTCGAAGCGCGGTGCGTACATGTCGGCGGCCGCGCGCTGGTGAATCAGAAACGCCTGCAGGGATTGCAACATCGCTTCCAGGCCGAGCGATCCGGGTTGCACCGGGTCCTGAAAGAAGTGTGCCTTGAAGAACCACTCGTCGATATTCACGTCTTTGACGGCGCGCAACTGGCCGAGTCCGGCGCTTCCGGCGTCTGGCCAGATGCCCTCGATGCGATCGATCATGCGTAGCATCGGGCCGGCCAGGTGCAACGTGCGGTGCGCGAAAAATGCAGCGGGTTGCGCGCGCAGATCGATATCCAAATTGCCCGGCCGCTGCAGCAGTTCGCGATGCGGCGCAGTGATCGGCAGCCCGGCCTGTGCGGCCAACGCCGCGGGCGGGAAGAAGCCGAACACCGTGCGCAGGGTATACACCTCACGCTCGCCCAGCCAGCAGCGCACAACGAAGGTTTCGATAATCATTCCAGCAGTCGCTGAAACTGCGGTGAGCTCGACCTCGGTGCGCAGAATGCCATCGCCACCGCTGAGTTCGGCCAGCACAGTGCCCTCGCCGTCGAGATTGCGGAAGCCCAGCTCGCTGTCGATGGTGAGCGCCGAACCGACGTAGCTCGAAAGCCAGCCGCAGGGTTGCAGCGCAGCTTCCAGCAATACCGCGAACGGCATGCGGCGGCAGCCATTCTGGTCGAGGTACCAGACGGATTCGGGCAGGTCATATTCGGCGACTACTTTTGCGCCCGCCTGCATCACGCCAATTGCGCCGTGCACAGCGCTGATGCGACTGATAAAGAGATACGGCGGGCTGGGCAGTCGTGCGACGCGCATCGGGCCATCGAAGCGTTGATAGATTGGGCCAAACGCCTGCGACGGTCGACCGGTGGCGCAGGCCAGCAGGCTGCCTTGATCGAAGCGGAAGCCATCGACAACAGCGACTTCGTGCGCCTGCGTTTCCTGGTCCAGTGATGCAGTCTGCATCGGCACCGACAGCAGCGGCCAGTCGGGCACCAGTTGCAACGCGACGCGTCGCGCGTGAAAGGCTTTCAGTCCGTCGACCGTGCACAACAGATCGGCATAGACCGTCGGGACCGGCCCGGCGCTGCGCTCTTCGATAAACACTTCGGTGACCAGCAGGCGCGAACCCGGCGTCACCTGGCCGCGGCATTGCAACTGATACGGTAACTCTGGCACCGGCTGAAAGCGCCAGCCATCGCGCTTGAGCGTGTAGCCGCAAGCGGCCAGATACAGTGCCATGGCCTGCAGGCAGCCATCAAACATCAAGGTGCCGGGCATGCACGGATCGTTCTTGAAATGGCCGTCGAAAAACCATTGCTGCGCACTGATGTCGAGTTCGGCACGCAGATAGCCGCGTTGCCACGGGCCGCCGTCGATTTCCAGATGGGTGATCCGGTCGAGCAGCAACATACCGCCTTGAGCGATGCTGGGGCTGCGCGTATGCGTCTGCGCAAATTCGAAGCCGGGGCCGAAGCAACGTGCGGCATCGCCCGCAGCAAAGGCTTCGATCTGATCCCGATCGAGCGCATTGCGCGTGCAGGTCAGCACGGGCGGATCGAGTTGCGGATTCGCTACGATCGCCTGCTGTTCTGGCGTCCACAGGCATCCGGCCGATTCAGCCAGCTCAGCGTCGCTGAAAAATCCTGCCTGACCCTTGCGCACCGACAGCTGCTTGCGATCGCCGTTGTCACAGTCGTAGTGGAAAAACATCAGCCGTACATCACCCTGCGCCGCGTGGCCATCGAGCGCAATATCGAAACGCAGCGTGTCGCCGCGTTGCGGCAGATCGCCGTGGTAGGTCAGCTCGCAGCCAAGCAGGCGATAGACGCGTTCGCCGCGATTGTGCGCATCCGCGCCGAGCCAGGAAATCAACATCAGATCGGCCTGGCCGGCTTCGATCATCACGCCCGCGGGCATGAAGCCGTTGTGCAGATACCAGTCCTGACTGCCCACATCGGTTTCGGTCCAGATGTGCCCCAGACCCATGCCGCCGGGTTTGCCGCTGATGCCAAGCACGCGATCGGCGAGCAGCAGCGGTGGTTTGGGCATGCGCACTTGCCGCAGATACTGATCCTGCGCTGTGAATTGCGCACCAAACAAATCTGAAATACGCCCATCGGCGTGCATCAGCAATTGCTCGCGATTGAAACTTGGGCCGGTGACTGCGTGGTGCTGCGTCTTGTGCTGCGCAGCAGCGTCGATGGTCGGCTTGGAATGAACCGGAGCGATCAGTTCGCGCTCAGCCGCGTGCACCACGGATTGCGCGACTGTGATGCGCGGCGGAGCGTTGGCCGGCCGCGAAGGAAGCGTTTGTACAGTGCGTTCCGGCTTGAACGCTGGAGCAGTAGGCGCTGCGCTCAATGATGCTGGCAAAGGCGTGGCGCCGAAGCGCCGGCCGCTGCCGCCCGTGCCCACACGCAGCAACAGTTGTTGAGCCTGCTGACGCAACTGCAAATATTGCTGGTGTGCGTTGGATTGAAGGTCGAGAAATTGCTGATGCACGCGACTCGCATGCGCGATTTGTGCGCGTTGCGCGGCCAGCGGTGGCGCGCGTCGATGTGTACCGATGCGCTCAGCCGGCAACGTTGCCAAGGCATGAAAAACCACAGGCGTCGACGGCGGCCCGATCGGAGCCGCAGCAACTGCAACGCCGACACCGACTTCGGTCGACAATGTTGACGGTAGCGACGGAGCGCGCGGCATGGTCTGCATCTGCGCCGTCATTGCCTCTGCTGCTGCGTTGCCGCGTTGCATCAGCACCACCGGTGGCCAATGCGCGGGTAGTCGTAGCGGCCGCTGTGCCGCTGGTTTCGTCGGAACCGGCGACAGCAGATCATGCAGATGCTCGTTGCGCATCGGCACGCCCGCGGCGAGCAACGCCGCGATCGCACCCAGCGTGCCCTCGATGCCCTGACCCTTGCGATCCAGACTGACGACAAGTGCTTCACGTTTGCCCAGGATGCCGCGAATGGCACGCGCAAAAGTGCTGCCCGGTCCGTGCTCGATGAAGATGCGTACACCATCCTGCCACGCGCGCAGCACCACGGGCCGCAGATCCAGCGTGCGGTTGGCCTGATCAAGAATGGCCCGCGCGCACGACTCGCGATCAGGTGTATAGGCCGATCCCAACGCATTTGAATAGACCTTGCCGTGACGCGGCGCGCGCGTCTCACGGCGATGCAGCAGCAACCACTCAGCTTCCATCGCCGCCAGCTCGGGCACATGTACGGCCAGAGGATAGATCAGGCGCAGACAGCGATTGCTGCCGATGCGCTCGACCAACAATTCGCAACCACACTCTTCACCGGCGATCAGACAATCGGCGTCGCCATTGATAATCGCCAGATGCACGCGCTCGATACCGTGCAACGCAGCGTGCACTTCCGCGACGGGTGCCAATACCGTCCAGCTTGCCCAACGCACCGGTCGATTCCATTGTTCTCGCACCGCACTGAAATCGCCGCCGAGATGATGCGTGACCAGACCGCTCGCCTGCATCTCATCCATCAGTGCATCGGGGTCGTTCCAGACCCCGGCTGCGACCAAGGCATTGGTTTCGCCCGATGAATAGCCGAGCCAGGCATCGGCGTGCAGACCGAGCACGCCCTCACTCAACTCCAGGTGCAACTGCGACAATGCAGATGCGCCCCACAGCTGTTGCAATGCGGTCGGCTGAGCGAGATCAGGATCGAACGCCCAGTTGAGCGAAGTGGCCAGGTGTTGGCTGCGCTCAGCCAGCGCAGGCAACAGCTGCGGTAGCTGGGTGACCAGATCGGCGCCCATGCCAGCATATGCGGCGCCCGCGCCAGCGAACACGAAAGCCAGCTGGCCGTCGATCGGTGCAGCGCGGAAATGGATCGAGCTTCCGGCCGGCGCGCCGTGTTGCAGATGAGCGAGTGCGCGCGTGCGCATGGCTTCGAACTCTTCGTCGCGACACACCAGAACCAGTCGCGCAGGGCCGTTGTTGCCTGGCCGGTTCGCCTGCAGTGCGGCGATCACGGCGTTCTGGTCCGCAGCGGAATAGACACGCAGCCGCGGCAGCGATGATTCGCCGCGGCGCGCATGCGTGGTGGCTTCGGAAAGCGCCATCGTAGCCGCAGCTGGCAATGGAATGCGTAGTCGCCGCTGCTGTGCTGATAGCCACGGCCTGCCGCCAACGTGGCGACGATGATGCAGACTGATCGCAGCAGCGGTGAGGTGCAGCAGGCCGTCAGCAGCACCGGCGTTGCCGAGCCGCGCGCCCAGGTTGCCCGCAATCTCGTCGATCGTATCGGGCATCGCGCTGGCGCTTGTTTCGCAGAACGGCAGTTGGGGGCCGGTCCCCGCAGTCTCGAGCAACGCATAGATGCGATTGCCGTCGCGCTCGGCATCGACCAGTCGCTTCACCACGATCGCGACTGCGGCATCGGCCGGATCGGTATTGCCGGAGGCACGGGTCACCGCTTCACAGCACAGGTCAACAGCGCCGACGAGTGCCGCATCGATTTCGTGGTGGGCGAGCGCATGACAGGCAATCCGCAAGGCATGCAACCCCGACGCGGCGCCGGCCTGGACGGTAAACGCCGGTCCGGCCAAATCGAACTGTGCACTGATCCGGTTGGCGGGAATGTTGGGCATGCAGCCAATGACCCCCGCCGATTCGAGCGGGGCGATTACCGCGTTCTGCGCGGTGTGAATCCAGGATGGGACAGACTCCACTGCATGACTGGATCCACTCGCGGGCATCGCCATTCGCCAACGCGTGCCATAGCGCGCGACCTCGGCATCGGGCTCCATGCCAATCAGCACCGCGCTGCGATCGCGCGGCAATGGGCCGCACTCGCAGAGTGCATCGCGTGTCGCTTCAAGCATGGCCAGTTGCTGCGGCAGAGTCTGTTGCAGATCGCGCGGCGGGAAGCGCAATCCGGCGAGATCCAGTTCGATCTGATCGATCGCGCCGGCACCACTTGCGTTGCGAAAAGTTTGATCAGAAAACAGTGCTGCGGTGAAAGCAGCGCGATCCGGCGCGCTGCCGGCGATGCAGCCAATTCCGGTAATCGCGATGATTTCGCGCATGCGCACCGGCGGTGTGCCGCGCAGATCAGGATCGTCTTCGGAAAGAATCAGATGTGCGTTGTTGCCGCCGAATCCAAAGGCCGAGATGGCAGCGATGCGTGGTGTCGCCGAAGGCCACTTCTCAGCCGTGTGCAACACCCGAAACGGAGTGTGCGCCAACGCCGGTGTCAGTACCTCAGCATGCAGACTCGGCGGACGCACGCCGGCGCGCATCGCCTCAATCAGCTTGATGATCCCGGCGGCGCCGGCAACAGTGATCAGATGCCCGAGGTTCGATTTCAGCGACCCTACCGGCAGCTCGACTACGTCATCGAACACGGCCGCGCTGCTGCGTATTTCAGTGGCGTCGCCAACCGGTGTGCCCGTGGCATGGCATTCGAGTAGCGACACGGCGTTTGGCTTGAGTCCGGCAGCGACATAGGCGCCACGAAGAGCGCGTTGTTGCCCGGCCTCATCGGGCACGAGCAGCCCCTTGCCGCGGCCATCGTTGGACAAACCAATACCGCGCACGATCGCATAAACCGTGTCGCCATCGCGCCGCGCGTCGGCAAGTCGCTTCAATGCCAGCATCGCGCAACCTTCGGCGGGTACCAGGCCATCGGCATCGCGATGAAATGGACGCGAGCGCCCGCTGCGGCTGAGCGCGTTCAATGCCGAAAAACCGATGTGCAGAAACAAGTCATCGGCGCGCTGCACGGCACCGGCCAGCATTACGTCCGCGCTGCCTTCGTGCAATCGATCACAGGCGAGCTTGATGGCATAAAGCGAGCTGGCACAGGCGGCATCAAGCGCATGACTGCCGGCGGCGAGATTGAGTGCGCGGGTCAGAACCGCGGCGCTGCCGCCACTCATATATCGGTTGCGTGGATCTTCGCCACTTGCACCTTTCCATACTTGATCCGCGAACGCGGCCATGCTTTCACTGGGAAATCCGAGATTGCCAAAAATCGCGCCGACCCGCGTATCGGATGATGCCGGGCCGTTTTCACTCGAGCCTGAGTCGCCGGCAAGCTGGCGAAGTGCAAGGCGCGAACAGTGCAACAACCAATGCACCAGCGGGTCGAGCTCGGCAAGTTCCTCGGCGGGTATCGCGAAGCCATGCGGATTCCAGATCTGTGCGAAGCCGTCGACATAGCCACCGCGATCCGACCAGGTCCGGTCCGGCTTCGGCGCATCGGGCGCGCACAGTGCGTGTTCAGCTGCCAGCCGCCAGCGACCCGCTGGGGTGGTAGAGATCAGATCACGCCCTGATGCGACCGCCTGCCATAGCGCTTCCGGACTCAGCGCGCCAGGCAGTACACAGGCGCGGCCGACGATGGCAATTGGCGCAAACGACATAGTTACGCCGCCGCCAATGCATGGTTCTGCACGCCCAGCAACTCGGCGAAGCGCTGTCCATTGCCATCGACGAAATAGATGTCGGTGGTGGTCGCAGAAGCGCTGACCGCACGGCTATGCGCGGAGGCGGTGATCGGCCCGGCGCAGGCCTCGGTTGCGTAGCGGCGCAGGGTGGCGATCGACGTCGGCAGGTTGGGGCCACCGAGCATGCGTTGCCCGTACAACACCGCGAGCTGCATGCCACCGTCGAGCGCGGCGACGTCGAGCTGCCAGTCCTGTTTTGGCCAGTCCGCAGCCTGCACACCGAGCACGTTTGCCGCAATGCCGTTGTCGGAGACGCCGTGCATTTGTTCGATCAGCTCGAAGTGTCCGCGATGAAACAGCAGCTCCGGGTACGGCGACGCGCCTTGCCAGTCGCCCAGTGACAACAGCGGTAAGCCCAGCGTTGACACTGCTGCCACCTTGCGCAGCTCGGCGCGGGCGCTGTAGCGCGGACGACCGGCCACATCGCGTACCGTCATCTGCAGCAGGGTGGCATCGGCACTGGGTAGCGACTGAGCCTGGATGCGCAAACGATCGCCGCCATTCTCGAAGCCGCCGAGCCGAATGCCCTTGAGCACTTTCAATTCGTGCAATGCGATCAGCTCCAGTCCCGGTCGAAAACTGCGCGCAGCGCGGGCCAGCCATTCTGCGACCAGCACGACTGGCACCACCGGCATGCCATCCACCGCATGACCCTCGAGATAGGCGTGGCTGCCACGTTGCACGCGCAGATCCAACGCTTCCACGCGCGCATCGGCACCCTCAAACAGCAGTGCCTCGGCGCGCGGCTCGCCGCCCAACACCAGCTCCACACTCGCGGCGCTCGCGTCCGCCATTTCATCGGCGAACATGCGCGCGCCGACGGCCAGCGGGATCATCGGCACGCCGAGCGCGCTGAAGCGATCTTTCAGCTGCGGCGTCACCATGCCGCCCTCCCACGGTCCCCAGCCCAGTGACTTGACGCGCAGGGCAGGGCGCCGGCGAGATTCTGCCCAGGCGACCTTGGCCAATATTTCGTTCGCCATTGCGTAGTCCGACTGGCCAGTGTTGCCGCAGCGAGCCGATACTGAAGAAAACACACACAGCAGTTTCAGCGGATCGCTTTGCGTCGCAGTCAATAAGTTGCGAAGCCCTTGCACTTTGGTGTCGAACACGCGCGCAAACTGCGCATCGGTTTTCTCGGCGATGCGCTTGTCGGCAAGTACGCCAGCGCCATGCACGATGGCACGGATCGGACCCCAGGCGCCGCGCACCTGGTCGAGCGCGGCTTGCAGCGCGACCTGATCTTCAATGGCGACGGCACAGTAGCGTGCCTGCGCACCCGCGGCGGCGAGACCGGCCAGCGTCTGGCGGATCTCGCGCTGCGCCCGTACCTGCTGAACGCGCGCCTGCAATGTGCTCGGTGTCAGCGTTTCGCCGATGCCTTGGGCGGAGGCTAGCAACGCTCGCTTCAGTCCATTCTCATCGGTGATGCCAACACAGCTGGCTGGCTCATCGTGCGGCGGCGTTCGACCGACCAGCACAAAGTTGGCGCGACAGCGACCGGCCCACTCCAGCAGACAGGCCGCAGTGACGCCTCGCGCGCCACCGGAAACCAACACGACATCGCCGGGCTTGATTACAGGCTCGCTGGCATCGACCGCGCGTGCCGTACTGCGTAGCGTGAAGCGGCCCCCGTTACTGGGCAAAGCAATCTCGATCTCACCGCCGCCTTCGAGCAATTCATCGGCAATCGACAATGCGATTGCTTCCGGCGTGCGTCCCAAACGTTGCACATCAATCGCCTTGACACTGGCCTGCGGCCATTCGAGCGCACAGGTTTTGATCAGTGCGGGCAATCCAGCAAGCCAGACCGAACCATCGGAAGTGGCCCCGAGCGCAAAGCTCCCGCCGGTGTCCTGCACGGTAACGAACAGCCCAGGTGCTGACTGCAGGCGCGGCGCCAGCTGGCGTGCGAGTTGGAACGCTTCGCGATTGACTGCCACGGATCCGTCGATACTCGAGCACTGTTGCAGGCCACCCAGATAGATACAGGAGACCGCTGACTCGGGTAGCGCAGACACGCTGCTGGCATCGACGCCGCGCGCGCGCAGTACGTCGACCAGCATTGGCGCCAACACCGCATCGCCGGTCACGTAGATCGGCATGTCCGCCAATAGCCCAGGCATGGCAAATCCGGTCGCCGGTGCCGGGATGAGTTCGAGCGCGTAGCGGCCGAGTTTGGAAGTGACCGCTGTCGGAGCCGCGTGTGTGGGAGCGGCTGTTGTGGGAGTGGCGTGAGCCGCGATTCCCGAAGGCGCGGCGCTGTTGAGGATCGCGGCTGACGCCGCTCCTACAATTGCCGTTCCCACAACTTCCATTCCTACCTTGGCCATTCCCACAACGGCCGGTTCTATTCCTGCTTGCAGGTAATCGACAATCTCGCGCAGGGTATGCAGGGCGCTCAAACGCGCGCGATCGACTTTCGGCAAATGTGGCGCACGCTCATCGACTGCGGCCAGAATTTCGACGCGCTTGATTGAATCGATACCCAGATCGCCTTCCAGATCCATATCCAGTTGCAGCATGTCGACCGGGTAGCCGGTCTTTTCCGCAACCACCGCGAGCAGCAGCGCTCCCAGCGCCGGTGCTGCGGGAGCGGATTTCGTGGGAGCGGCGTGAGCCGCGATTCCCGAAGGCGCGGCGGTGTGGGGAATCGCGGCTGACGCCGCTCCCACAACAGCCGCTCTCACAACTTCCGTTTCCTCATTGGCCGTTCCTACAACTGCCGGCCGCACAAACTGCGACGTTGGCGTGGGCAGTGACGGGTCAACCTGCCCTGGTTGCAACACCGATCCCAATCCGATCAATGCCGATTCCGCCAGTTTCAGATACGCCGCATGACCTTGCGCCATCGTGCGCTGAAACGATTCATGCGCCGCAGCCGCTTGTTGCTGACTCTCCTGAAACGCGGTCAGCCAGGCTTCGGAAACATGGGGTGTTGCGTTCATCGATTCGAGTCCAGGTGCGGCAATTGCAACAGCCGGGCTGATGCGTTCGCGTAGTGGCGAGGTGGGAGTTGTGACGCCTGGCGCAGCGGTTTCCTGCACAGGCACGACGCGTCGCGGCGGATTCGGTGCAGGCAGGGCGATGTCGTTGGCGGGTGGATACGGCTTGCCGACATTGCTGCCGGAGATCGCGACGCTGAGCTTGGCGGTCGTGCTCGCAGCCAGCGGTAGTCGCGTATCAGCGAACAGCCGCGCAGCGTTCATCGCTATACCCGCGGCAGCGAGGTGCGCCAGACCGATCAGCAGCGACTCAACGCCATCGCGCCCCTTGCGATCCAGGGGCACCACGCTGTGCGGACGCGATCCAAGAATTGCCGACACCAGACCGCTGAGCACTGCGCCCGGACCCACCTCTACAAAGGTTCTGACGCCACTGGCATAGATCGCCTGAATCATGTCAACGAAGCGCACTGGATTGGCGATCTGCGCGGCCAACTGCTGGCGCATTGCATCGGCGTCCGCGGCATAGGGCGCGGCCGTCTGGTTGCCAAACACCGTGCGCGTCGGGGGCGACAGCGGCATGTCACGCAACACTTCCGTGAGCGCGGCGCAACAGCTCGCCACCAGCGGAGAATGAAATGCCGTTGCGACCGGTAGGCGCATGAACGCAATATTCTGTTGCTGCAGACGCAGCTCGAACGCCTGCATCGCGTCGCTGCCACCCGACACCACGATCTGTTGCGGCGCATTGTGGTTGGCGATTACCAGCCCAGGACCGTGCTTCGCGATCAGTGCCTCGACCTCGGGCAGCGACTGACGCAACGCCGTCATCGCGCCAGCAGTCGACGACGCATCGCGCATCAGTTCGCCACGTCGGCGCGCGATGCGCAGCGCGCTGCCGGCATCGAAGGCGCCAGCAGCATGCAGGGCCATAATCTCGCCGAAACTGTGTCCGCCGAATGCATCCGCTTCAATGCCCATGTCTTCCAGCAACGCGAACAGCGCCGCGGAGTGCACTCCGATGGCCGGCTGCGCCCATTCGGTGCGCGTCAGCAGTGCGCCCTGCGCGTTGCGTGCCTCCTCGTCAAACACCGGCCGCGGAAACATCACATCCTGCAGGCGCGATGCGCTGTCCATCTCGATGTCGGCAGCGTGGTCCCAGAGTGATCGTGCCCGCTCGAATTGCATGGCCAAGGCACCGCCCATGCCCAGGTACTGACTACCCTGTCCGGGAAACAGCAGGGCCAGTTTTCCGTCGTGCCGGCCTATTCCATAAGCGCTGCCGTCGGGCAGTTCGAAGGTTTGCCCGGGCTCGGTCTGGATGCGCGTACGCAGCAGCTTTAGGCGCTGATGCAACGCTTCGATCGACTGAGCCACTACCGCGAGACGATGCGTGTAATGGCCACCCCACTGGGCGCGACTGGTGTGCGCAATGCGCGCCAGTGGCAGCGGCGAGCCCACAATTTCGTCGATCCGCAGCAGCAGTTCGGACGCGCCCTTTGCTCCCAGCAGCACCAGGTCGCAGGTCTGCGTCGGCAGACGCTCGGCACGCGCTCCGGGGCCGAGGTACTCCTCCAGTGCAACATGGAAATTCGAGCCACCGAAACCGAATGCACTGACCGAGGCGCGACGTGGATGCGCACTGCCACGAATCCACGGTCGGCTCTGCGTATTCAAATAGAACGGGCTGTGCTCGATGTCGAGATTGGGATTGGGCGCGGCGATCTTGATGCTGGGTGGCAACACTTTGTGATGCAGCGCCATGACCGCCTTGAACAGTCCGGCCGCGCCCGCAGCTGCCTTGGTATGGCCGATCTGGCTCTTCACCGAACCCAGCGCGCACCATTGCTTGCGGTCGACGTCCGCTTCCTCGAATACGCTGCGCAGTCCTTCGAATTCGGCCGCATCGCCGGCCTTGGTGCCGGTGCCATGTGCCTCCATCAGCTCGACGGTTTCGGCGCCATAGCCAGCGCCGGCATAGGCGCGGCGCAATGCCTGCGCCTGTCCGGCGGCGACTGGCGCGTACACGCTCTTGGAGCGTCCATCCGATGCGGTGCCGATGCCGCGCAGCAGCGCGTAGATGCGGTCGCCGTCGCGTTCGGCATCGGCAAGCCGTTTCAGCGCCACCATGCCCAATCCTTCGCCCAGCATCGTGCCGTCGGCCTGATCGCTGAACGGACGGCAATCACCGCTGGGTGATAGCGCAGGCGTCTTGGAAAAGCACATGTACATGAAGATATCGTTGAGCGTGTCGACGCCGCCGGCGATCGCCAAGTCGCTGTGCCCGAGGTGCAATTCATTGACCGCCATCGACAGCGCGCTGAAGGTTGAAGCGCAGGCGGCATCGGTCACACAGTTGGTGCCGCCCAGATTCAATCGATTGGCAATGCGTCCGGCCACGACATTGCCCAGCAGGCCGGGAAAGCTCGCTTCCTGCCAGGGTACGTAGTGAGCAGCAATGCGCGCGCAGGCAGCTTGTACTTCGTCCTCGGGCAGGCCACTTTCGCGCAGCGCCTTTACCCACACGGGTTTCTGCAATCGGGACACCATCGAGAACAGAAGTTCCTGGGCCGAGGTCACGCCAAGAATCACCGAAACCCGCGAGCGATCGAAGGTGGCAAGCTGTTCGTGCGTAGCGTCCTGAAGCACCGATTGCGCGACGATCAACGCCAGCAATTGCGAAGTGTCGGTGGCCGGCAGTGTCGATGGCGGAATGCCCCAGCCGAGCGCATCAAAGTCGATCGGCGCAAGAAATCCGCCGCGCTTGGCGTAGGTTTTGTCGGGCGCGCTGGGATCGGCATCGTAGTAATCATCAATGCGCCAATGGCTGCCCGGTACATCGGTCAAAAGGTCACGGCCCTGCAGAATATCCCGCCAAAATCCGCTGGCGTCGTTGGACCCCGGAAAGAGTGCGCTCACGCCGACCACTGCGATCGGCTGTTGGCTCGGATTGGAGACGGATTGCATGGTGACCTCTGAGTTACTTCAGCCCAATGGGCGTGGTCGAAAATCGAATGCGCTGGCCGGCACTGGCACGCCGTAACTGCGCAGCTGTTGTGCGCGCGTGATGACCGCAGCGCCTTCCATCAGATTGCGCGCCACTTGCACGACCGTGCGCCGCGCAGGGTCGGCAAGGAAGCTGTCACGTACCCAAGTATTGAATGCGCCCATCGCCGGCCCACACCAGATCTGGAAATCGGCGCTGCGCTCGCGTACGCCATCGATTGCCCAGCGACTGGAAAGGCCAAGGTAAGAACGAAAGACCAAGGCCATTCGATGTTTGGGATCGCGCTCGGCACGCTCAACTTGTTCCGGATCGCGCGTCATCCAGAACGCGCGCGTTGATGTCCATGCCGCGTCAAAACTGCAGCGCAGCACGTTGCGCTCAATCTTGTCGCGCTCGTCGCCGGGAATCTGTTCGAGTGAGGCGTAGCCGCGATACAACTCGTAGAGTTTGCGCGCACGCGGCGCAAACATCGAACCACGACGCAACACCTGTACTTGGACGCCCATTTCAAACATGTCCGCCGCCGGCGCCATGATCACATCAGCCATATCGGCCTCGGCGAGCATCACCCGCGCGCTATCGTCGATCCCGCTTTCGACACAGGCTTGATTGACCGATCCGGTCTGCACATACGCGGCGCCCAGCGCGAACGCTGCCGCCACTGCGCCCGGGGTGCCCAGCCCGCCAGCAGCACCAATGCGGATCGGAAGGCGATAGCCGCGCTCAGCAACAATCTGATCGCGCAATGCAGCCAGGCTGGGCAACAGCGCGCTCAAAGGGCGATTGTCGGTGTGACCGCCGGAGTCGCTCTCGGCGGTGAGGTCTTCAGTCAGCGGAAGCTGTGCGGCCAGCCGGATTTCTTCCTCAGTCAGCAGCCCGCGCTCGCGCAGCGATTGCAGGATCGCGGGCGGGGGTGGCTGGAGAAACTGCCGGGCAACTTCGGCGCGCGATACTTTCGCAAAAACGCGGTTGCGTCGTTCGATCTGGCCGTTGCTGCCGACGCGCAGCCCGCTACACGCGTAACGCACGATTGCGGGTGTCAGCGCCAGGTAAGCCGATGCCTCGACACGGCGAACGCCGCGCTGCAGGTACAGGTCGGCCACCGCTTCTTCCAGTGCGGGTTCGGCGGGACTGTGGATCAGGTTCGCGCCCCAGGGCAATTGCGTTGGATCCAGAGTGCGCTGCAATTCATCAAGCGCGGCCGCCACCCGCGGCAGCGATAAGCCAGCAGCACCGAAGAATCCCAGGCAGCCTCTGCATGCCATCTCGATCACCAGCCGCACGCTGGCAATGCCATTGGCCATCGCCCCGGCGACATAGGGATAGCGGGTGCCGTGTATTTCGGCAAATGAGCGATCGCCCAGCCACTCTGGATACAGCGGCGGCAATACCCCGAGCAGCGGCCATCCGTTCGAGCTGTGCGCCGTACTCAACGCGCCGCCCTGGCCAACGCCGATGGCGCCGGTGGCTGGGTCGCGAATGACATACGCGGTTGAGCGCAGCGAATGCGTAGCCGCTTCTATCGTCGCCGAATCGAACGCTGGCGCGGTCGCGCCCGTCTGCCACAGCGGATCCGCCGCCGGCTGCGGCTCGTTGTGGAGGATGTTGGCCTGCATCGCTGGGGAATTTGGCACTGAGTGGCACTTTGCCGGGCGCGCAGTTATATCCTTGCGGCGATGAAAAAGCCACCAGTACCGAAAACTACCGGGACCGAGCTCTCCGGCCGCGTGGCGCGCGTGGCGCCGGCCGATGCGCCTAAACGCGCCACAAAGCGTGGTAGTACGTCGCCGAAAAGCGCCTCGCGGAGCGCTGGTTCAGTCACGCCGCGCCTGCGCGAGCGCAAAAAAGATGCAACCCGGCGCGCTCTGGTAAAGGTGGCCAACCAACGTTTTCACAGCAAAGGCTTTGAGGCCACCACCATCGACGAAATCTGCAGCGATGCAGGTGTCAGTCGCCGCACGTTTTTTCGCTATTTCGCCAGCAAGGATGCGCTCGCCTTTCCCAATCGCGCCGAACGGCTGGAACACTTTCTGGATCTCCTTGAAGGCGCACCCGAGACGGAAAGCGCATTGACCAGCATGCGCCGCATCGCCCAGATCTTCGCGCGCGAATACGCCGCGAATCGCGATCAGTTGATCGCACAGCAGCGGCTGATTTCCAGCACGCCCTCATTGATTGCACGCGAACACGACATCGATCGCGATTGGGAAAACGCCATGGCCCGAGCTTTCTCCCGGCGCCTCGTCCGCGGCCGGGACGACGATCTTCGTGCGCACATCCTCGCTGGCGCTGTTATCGGCGTCATTCGCGCCACAATGCGGCACTGGTTCGAAATGGACGGCCGCGTCGATCTGGGAAAGCTGGGCAGTCAGGCACTGGATGCGTTGCAGGACGGGTTTCTGCCGATGGCCACCGCGGTGCGGCGGACTTGAGTCAGCGCCAGATTGAGCCGATGCTGCCACCGACAGTTGAGGAACCTCTGAACAAGTCCGGAGCCGCGATAGCTCCCTGAGTCAGGGGGCGAAAAACCGAATGTTGACCAGCTCCGCTGTTGAGAGTCGGGGTTTGGAAAGCAATAAGCAGTGCGGCGAAGACGAAGTGGTGACTTATTCAGACCTTCCCTAGGAGTAACGCGATGTCCAAAGCACATTTCACCATGATTCGTCAGTTTCACCTCGCCGACTGGTTGACGCTGGGCAATGCCTTCTGCGGCACCGGGGCAGTGTTCGCGGCAATGCGCTATGTGCAGGAAGGCGGCGTACGAGACCTGTTGATCGGCATGGCGCTGGTGCCGTTGGCGTTCGTGCTGGACGCTCTTGATGGCAATGTTGCGCGCTGGCGTCAGCAGCAATCATTGCTCGGTCGCGAACTCGATTCACTGGCCGATGTCATTTCTTTTGGCGTCGCCCCCGCCGCGCTGGCCTACGCCTGCGGCATGCAGGGCGGCTGGGATTGGTTGATCCTTTCGTATTTTGTCTGCTGCGGCGTCAGCCGTCTCGCACGTTTCAACGTTACCGCCGAAGTGCTTTCGGAGGGCGGCGAAAAAGTGAAGTATTTCGAAGGTACGCCCATCCCCACCAGTCTGGTGCTGGTGGTCGTGCTCGCCGTCGCTGCGTGGCAGGGGCGTCTTGGCGACGCGCTGTGGTTCGGCGACCTGCGTATTGGCCCCTGGCTGTTGCATCCGCTGGTGCTGATCTATGCGATATCCGGATCGCTGATGATCAGCAAGACGCTACGCATTCCCAAACCCTAGCGATAGCCAGCGGATTCGCGCGATCAGAGTTTGCGGTAACGATGCACGAAGCGATCGGTCTTGCCCTTGATCGCCGCATCGAAAACGTTGGTGCTGCGATCATCGGCGGCGCTGCGCAGCACATCGATCGAACCGTCGAATACCAGCCCATGCGCCTTGAAATCGGCGCTGGCGAATGCCTCATCGATGCGATGCAAGGCCTGTGCAGCGTGCTTGCCGCTGTCAGCGCGCGCAGCATGATCGACGATCAACAGCACGCCACCGGGCTTGAGCGCAGCAACGATTTGATCGATGAACTGCGCAGCATCGATCGCCGGCCAGCCTTCAGCGGCATCGGCGTGATACAGGTCGTGATACGAATTCACGATCAGTGCGCCATCCAGGCTGGAGCTGCCAAGTTGCATGGCATCGGCCGGGCGCACGTTGTACTCCACATTCTTCAGACGACCATTCGCGATGCGTGGCTCCAGGTCCTTCTTGGCATAGTTGTCGTAGGGCGCATTGTTGATCAGCAATACGCGCCCGCCATCGCCGACAACCCGATCAAGAATTTCGCTGTAGTAACCGCCGCCGCCAAAAATATCGGCAATGCGGTCGCCCGCCTTGAAGCCAGCGAAAGCGAGCACAGCCAAAGGCTGGTCGCGCAAGTCGCGCTCGCGGTCTGCCTGCGTCCGAATCGGGCTGGCCAGGCTATCGGCAAGCGCATTTGTGGCCGGCTTGTCGGTATGGGCGCAGGCGCTGATACAGGAAACCGCGATTGCAAGCAGCAGGGGAATGATGCGCATGGCCAAACTCCGTGAGTGGTCAATCGACATTGTTGCCCAACTCTGGTCAATGCGCGGCCTGTCAGTCACGAATTGGTGGCGCACAATTCGCCGGCCAGGAAAATTTTCCCGCGCCGCGTTTCGATCAACAAGTGATCTCGCCATCCATGACGATGCAGCCAGTAGCGCCGTCGCTGAAACTGCCGTTGCCGACGCGCGACTTGCGCTGCTGACACGCACTGTCACCGGGCAGGCAGGTGGATGCGCGGTGTTCGCTGATCTCCCCTGATGCGGCGCCATTGGACTGGCCCAGCGCCCACATATTGCCAAGCAACTGCCCGCCCTCGTATCCGAAATTGCCGCGCGCATCGACCCAGTAGCGGCCGGGAACGACCGTGCCGAGCAGCGCAATCAGGCCGGCGACGTCTTGCGGGTGCAACTCACGGCCGTTGATGAACACGCCACTCAACCTGCCATCACCGCCACCGCTGGCTTCGGCGCGCAACGGTCCAGGCAGATCAAGCGACGCAGAAACGAAGCCCAGCGTCGGCCCGCCTTCGCCACCAAACGCACCGGTGATGTGGTCATACCAGTAGCGCCCGGGGATCACCTTTCCCGGCAGGCGCGTAGGATCGACAGGCGCGCGATTGACGAAGACTTGCGACGTTTCGGTTTGATGACGGGGCGAGTGAACCGCGTCCGCGCTGTTGCTTTCCGCCACTGCCGGGCTCTGCCGAAGTAGAAGCAACGTCAACAGTGTGGCAGCCCCCACAGTCAGCACGGCTGGAACAAAAGCTCGGACAAACCTGGTAAGCGTCATGGTTGCATCTCCGGCAAAGGTGAGTTGATGACTTGCCTAGACGGATGGCCGAGCCGGGCCCTCTCACTCGAGTTGCAGTGTGTTCACCTGCAACGCAGTCGATGGCGCGATGCGTGGCGCTCCGCCGCGTTAGTGGCCGGGCCGCGCCCAGACAGACAGCCGCGAGAATCAGCGCGATAACGACGAACGCCAGCAATTTCACCGAACTGGAGCGGTTTCGTGGACCTCTGCCCGCGGCGACTAAAGTGAAATTTTGGCGGCGCGCGATTGCACCCACTTCCGGCACTTCCCAAGGCGAATGGTGCGCGTATATTCGGTCACAGGCGGTCTGGATCGTCTATCCGGAGCGCCGCGCAGCAATTGCGAACCAGCTGACTCCGGAGGTGGTTATGCGTACTTTCTGTTTAGCCGTCGTAGCGACCGCGCTTGCCCTCACCGGCTGTGCGACAACCGGTGATCGCTCGACGCTGTCCACGGCGAAATACAGTTACGAAATCGATCAGGAACAGGTCGCGCTTGTCGACCGCACAGCGCGCACGCGCGGCGTTCAGATCGTGTGGGTACACATGCCGAGGAAAAGGGTCGCGATCGCATCCAGCGATTGATCGCAACCGGCCGCGGTTTGCGTAGTCGTCGCTGCGTCCGCCTTGATCCTAATCCGTTTCAAGGTGACGCTGAGGAATCGGCAATGACCCGATTGCGGCCGCTTCGCTTGGCGGTGTAGAGCGCCCGATCGGCTCGGCCGAGGGCGCTGTCGAGGTTGTCGTGTCCCGCTTGCCAGGTGGCAACGCCGGTGCTGATGGTTACAGTGATGCCCTGCAAATCGAAGGCCGCGATTGCACTGCGCAGGCGTTCGCCCAGTGCGCAGCCCTCGGCCTCGCTGGCGCCATTGAGGATCACTGCGAACTCCTCGCCGCCGTAACGAAAAAGCGGTGTGCCGGCATCCAGCACGCAGACGCCGGTCAGCGCCAACACAATCCAGCTGAGCAGGGCGGTATCGGCATAACCCAGGTGCGTGTTGAGCAAACCCAGCGCCAGCATCTGCACCATCACCAACACGCTAAGCACCAGAGCAACGCGCCAGCGCAAGGTTTCGCGCAGAATGCAATAGGAATCGCGATGCAACGGCATGACACAAAGCCCCCCGGCTTTTCCCGTTGATACTAGCGTCCGTACTCGGATTCGTCTTCCTCGCCGGTTGCACCTCGCCGGTTGCCCCTCACCGGTTGCATACGCTGCACGATGATTAGCCAACGCGATGCGAGACGTCCGCCCAAGCCTGTGCATGAGTGGAAAGGCCAGAATCAATCTTGTTTTTTCCTGCCGAAGAACGCTTTCAAGCCGGTGGCCAGCGCGATCAGCCCACCGACCACCAGTTTCTTGGCGGCCAAAAGTGCTACCAGAAATCAATAGGGCCGGTGGGCCTGCGCCTGCCGGCGTTCGTCCAGATTGCTGCGTATCAAGAGCGAAGCCCGGTTCCGCGCCGGAGCAAGTGCATGCAGAATGCGCCGAGCAAGATCGCAAAAACCAGCATCAGTGACATGGCGGTGCCGATAGCGACGTCGCTGACGCCGAGCAGCCCGTAGCGAAAGGCGCTGACCATGTACAGGATCGGATTGAAGTGGCTGACGTATTCCCAGAACGGCGGTAGCAGCCCGACCGAATAGAAAACGCCGCCAAGATAAGTGAGTGGCGTCAACACAAAGGTCGGCACAATCGCGATGTCATCGAATTTCCTGGCGTACATGGCGTTGATGAATCCGGCGAACGCGAACACCACGGCGGTCAACAACAGCGTGGCCAGCGTAATCAGCGGATGGTGCAGTCGCACCGAGGTGAAGCACATCGCCACCGCCAGCACGATTGCCCCGACCATGAGGCCGCGCAAAACAGCGCCCGCAACGTATCCGGTGAGGATGACCCAATTGGGCGTTGGAGCGACCAGCATTTCCTCGACGTAGCGCTGGAATTTGGAACCGAAAAAACTCGATACGATGTTGCCGTAGCTGTTTTGTATCACGCTCATCATGATCAGTCCGGGCACGATGAAATCGATGTAAGGAAAACCATCCATGGCGCCGATGCGGCCGCCGATCATTTTGCCGAAGATCACGAAATAAAGCGTCATGGTGATCGCCGGTGGCACCAGGGTCTGGCCCCAGATGCGCAGGATGCGATGCACCTCGCGGCCGGCAATCGTTTTCAGCGCAACCCAGTTGCCCGCAGCGTTCATGCTGCAGCGCCTTTGGCTGGGGCGGTTTGATTGCGTTCGACCAGGCCGAGAAACAATTCCTCCAACCGGTTGGACTTGTTGCGCAGCGAACGCACATGGATGCCGGCCGAGGTCAGATCCGCGAACAGTCGATTCAATTCGGTACCCTTGGGCACGTCCACTTCCAGCGTGGTTTCGTCGATCCGCCTGAGATGCACGCCAACGCTATCGGGTATGGAGTTGCAGGGCGCGACCAGATCGAGCACAAAGGTCTCGCGGTCGAGTTGCGACAGCAGGTTGCGCATGCTGGTGTTCTCAACGATTCGGCCGCGATCGACAATCGCGATGTTGCGACACAGTTGTTCTGCCTCCTCGAGGTAATGCGTGGTCAGCACCACGGTCGTGCCTGCCCGGTTGATTTCACTGACGAACTGCCACATCGAGCGGCGGATCTCGATGTCCACGCCCGCAGTGGGTTCGTCCAGGATGAGCAGGCGTGGCTCGTGCACCATGGCGCGAGCAATCATCAGGCGTCGCTTCATGCCGCCGGACAGCGTGCGCGATATGGTGTGCGCCTTGTCCCACAACGAGAGCTGGCGTAAATATTTTTCGGCGCGTACCTTGGCTTCATTGCGTGCGATGCCATAAAACCCTGCCTGGTTGACGACAATGTCAAAGGGTTTCTCGAATTGATTGAAGTTGAGTTCTTGCGGCACCACCCCGATACAGCCCAGCGCGGTTTCGCGTTCTGTGGCCAGATCGTGGCCAAACACCCGTATCGACCCCGAGCTTGGCGTGACCAAGGTGCAAATGCTGCCGATCAGTGTCGATTTTCCGGCACCATTGGGCCCGAGCAGTGCGAAAAAATCGCCCTGCTCTACGATGAGCGAGATGCCTTTCAGCGCTTCCACGCCGTTGCTGTAGGTCTTGCGAAGATCAGTGATCGCCAGTGCCGCAGTGCTCATGGGTGTGCCTTGGGATACGCAGCGCCCAAGTATAGCGACCTGGCGCGTGCCGCCCATGTAATGCGACTGACATCCGTCACTTCGTTCTGCGAGCCTCGATCGCGTAGCATGCCGGTTAAGGAACCTCTGAACAAGTCCGGAGCCGCGATAGCCCCCTGAGTCAGGGGGCGAAAAACCGCAGGTTTTTTTGGGGTTTGGCAAGCAAGCAGTGTGGCGAAGACGTAGTGGTGACTTATTCAGACCTTCCTTAGTCTTGACGACTATTCTTGATGACGATTCCTTCAGCTGGAGATTGCTATGAAGATGCGGCGCTGGGCCTGGCTGGCATTGTTGTTGGCGGCGGGCGATTTGATGGCCCAATCCGAGCCGTTCAAGTTGGGCACGCTCAACTTCACCGATTGCGACTTGAAGAATCGTGCGCAAGGCGAGTTGCTGGGCGCCTTGTGTTCACGTATGGAAGTGCCCGAGGATCCAGCGCAGCCCGAAGGTCGCAAGATCAGCTTGCGTATAGGCTTGGCCAAAGCGAACACCGTCGAGCCGCTTATCGACCCCGTGTTTTTTCTCGCCGGGGGTCCGGGCCAGTCTGCGGTCGAGTCGTTCCCGCAAGTAGCGCCCGGGTTTGCCCGCATTCTCGAGAAACGACACGTCATCCTCGTCGATCAGCGCGGGACTGGAGATTCCAACGCGCTCAAATGCGAAGGGGCCGAAGGCAAGAGCGCGTTCGGTGCCGAGGATGAGTCGCTCGCGGCGCAGGCTGCCTTTGTTCGGCACTGCCTGGATGCGCTCAAGGGCAAAGCCGATCCGCGCTTCTACACCACCAGTGTGGCGGTGACCGATCTGGATCGCGTACGCGCCGCTATTGGCGCCGACAAGATCAACCTGATCGGTGGCTCCTACGGCACGCGTGCGGCCCAGGTGTATCTGCGTCAGTTTCCCGAGCGCGTGCGCAGCATTGTGCTCGATGGCGTGGTGCCGCCGGATCTGATTCTCGGCAACGAACACGCGCGCAATCTGGAAGTCGCGGTGAAGGGTATTTTTCAGCGTTGCCGCGACAATCCCGCCTGCCAGACCGCGTTTGTCGATCCCGCGGCCGATCTGAAACGGTTGCAGGCAGAGCTGCGCGTGCGCGCCATCGCGGTGGATTATCGCGATCCCAAATCGGGTGAGGCACTGAAAGAGGATTTCACGCTGGCCGATCTCGGCGGTGTGGTGCGGCTTTTCGCGTATGCGCCGGAGACGGCGGCATTGCTGCCGCTGGCTCTGCACGAGGCAGTCAACGGCCGGCCCGAAGCCTTGCTGGCACAGAGCAGGTTGGTCATGGGCGACCTCGGCGAACAGATCATGCATGCCATGCAGTTGTCGGTGATCTGTTCCGAGGACGCGCCATTTTTTGAGGCGCGCGATGAAGACGTGGACACGATCATGGGCACGGCGTTCGTTGAAGTGATGCAGGCGCAATGCGCCGCATGGCCCAAGGGTGCGCGTCCGGATGATTTCCATGCGCCCCAACTCAGCGACGTACCCACACTGCTGTTGTCAGGAGAGTTCGATCCGGTCACGCCGCCGCGCTATGGACAATCCACGGTGAAACATTTCAGCAAGGGGCGACATCTGGTTGCGCCAGGCCGCGGTCATGGCCTGATGCTCGCAGGCTGCATGCCACGTCTGATCGCAGAATTTGTCGAGGACGCCGATGCCGCCAAGCTCGACATAAAATGTTTGAAAAATCTGCCGGTGATCCCGGCGTTTGTGAATCGCAATGGATGGGAACCGTGAGCGGCTGCAGTTGCAGCAGCGGCGTGAGCCGCGATTGTCTACCGTTGACTCAGTATTCAAAGGATCGCGGCTTGCGCAGCTCCAAAATTTGGAGTTGCACTCATGATTGAAGTTCACGATCTGCATAAAGCCTTTGGCGCGGTGAAGGCAGTCGACGGCGTTGGATTTCGCGCCGAGGACGGTCGTATCACCGGGTTGCTGGGCCCCAATGGCGCCGGTAAGACCACGACTTTGCGCATGTTGTACACGCTGATGAAGCCGGACAGTGGCTGGGTCAAAGTGGATGGATTCGATGCCACCGTCGACACCGTCGAAGTTCGGCGCCGACTCGGTGTGTTGCCCGATTCGCGCGGCCTGTACAAACGTTTGAGCGCGCGCGAGAACATCCGATACTTCGCCGAACTGCAGGGATTGGAACCGGCGGTTGCGCATGAGCGCGAAAACGCACTGATCAGCGCACTCGGCATGGAAGACATTGCCGATCGGCGTACCGAGGGATTCTCACAGGGACAGCGCGTCAAGACCGCGATCGCGCGCGCGCTGATCCACGATCCGCGCAACGTCATTCTGGACGAGCCGACCAATGGACTCGACGTGATGGCCACGCGCGCGATGCGCGGGTTTCTGCGTAAATTGCGCGACGAGGGCCGCTGCGTGCTGTTTTCCAGCCACATCATGCAGGAGGTGGCAGCGCTGTGCGACCACATCATCATCATCGCCAAGGGCCGCGTCATGGCCGAGGGTTCGGCGGAGGCGTTGCGTCAGCGCACCGGTGAGCCCAACCTGGAAGATGCATTCGTCAAAATCATTGGAAGTGATGAGGGGTTGTTCGGATGAGACCTGCCTGGCTGACCATTTTTCTCAAAGAAGTGCGCGAGAACCTGCGTGACCGCAAGACGGTGTTGAATGCGCTGGTCATAGGTCCACTGATTGGTCCGGTGTTGATCGGTCTGATCCTGTCTGTCGTCGTGTCGCGCGAAACCAAACGCGCCGACAAGCCGCTGGAGTTGCCGGTGATCGGCGCCGAGCACGCGCCCAATCTGATCAATTACCTGCGTACGCAGAACATCACGATTGAGCCGGGGCCGTCCAATCCGGAACGCGCCGTACGCGACCAGGAAGAAGACGTGGTGCTGCGCATTGACGACCGCTTTGATGAAAGTTGGCGCAAAGGAGATACCGCGCCGCTCGATCTGGTCTTCGACTCTTCGCATCAGGACGCCGATCGTGCGCGACGACGGGTCGAGAACGCCGTGGACAATTACTCGCGACAAGTTGGCGCGCTGCGTCTGGTCGCGCGCGGTATCCATCCGGTGGTGGCGCGACCGATCAGCGTCGTCGACCGCGATCAAGCCAGTCCCGAGGCCAAGGGCGGTGTGTTCCTGAGCTTTCTGCCGTATACGTTGATACTCGGCGCTTTCATGGGCGGCATGTACCTCGCCATCGATACCACGGCCGGCGAGCGTGAGCGCCAGTCGCTGGAACCGTTGCTCGCCAACCCGGTGCCGCGCTGGAAAATCATGGCCGGAAAATTATTGGCGACGGCGGGCTTCGCGTTGATGTCCTTGCTGCTGACTCTGCTGGCGTTCGCGGTGATCACCCCGATGCTTCCACTCGACAAGCTCGGACTGAAGTTCAATCTGGGCATGGTGATTTTCGCCAAGATGTTGCTGGTGCTCACGCCCGTGGTGATTCTGGCCGCTTCGGTGCAAACGCTGATCGCGGCCAACGCGAAGAGCTACCGCGAGGCGCAAAGCTGGCTGGGCTTGTTGACCCTCATCCCGGCGATTCCGTCGATGCTGTTGATGGTGATACCGGTCAAGCCGGCGCTGTGGATGTTTGCGGTGCCGCTGCTTGGCCAGCATCTGTCGATCATGAAGCTGGTACGCGCCGAGTCGATCGCTGGCGCAGAATGGGCAGCGCTGCTCGCCAGCGGCCTGCTGCTATCGGGCATCGTGGCGCTCTTTGCGGCGCGCATTTATAACCGCGAAAGCCTGGCGGTTTCGACTTAGTAGCTGCTGCTGCTGTAGGATGCGTACAACCGCCGCTCGCGAAGATTATTTCTTGCGCAGCTGCGCGCGCAATGCATCCACCGAAATACTCGCGATTTCACCGTCGCCGGTGCGTCGCGGTTGCGTCAGTTCCGGTGCCTGCGCCTGCGCGAAGATCACTTCATAGCTCGCAGGCAGCAGGCCTTCGGCACTGCGGAATCGCTCGTAGTATTCGAGCATGTCATGCAATCTGGATTTGCCCGTCAGTCCGCGCGTGCGTGCAGCGTTGGCATTGCTGGCGCCGATCGCCTTGAGCTCACGCATGAGTTGGCGCGCATCGCGATACGTCAGGGTAAATCGTTCCACATCGAGCATCGGATCGCGAAAACCGGCGGCGAGCATGGCGTCGCCGACATCATGCATGTCGAGAAACACGTTCACATGCGCGCACTGATCGGCAGCGGCCCAGCTCTGCCGCAACTCGGTGAGCGTGTCCGGTCCGAAAGTGCTGAACAGCAGCCAGCCGCCGGGGCGCAGCACGCGGCGAAACTCGGCGAATACTTCGGGCAGGTTTTCGATCCACTGCAGGCACAGGTTGGAGAACAGGACATCGACCGACTGATCCTGCAGCGGCAGCGCGCGCGCATCGCCACAGATGCGGCGAAACGGTTTCCACCAGCCGGCGTGGCGTTTTGCCTCGCGTAACATGGGTAAGGCCATGTCCAGCGCGATCACGTCGCACTGGGCGTAGCGCTTGCGCATGAACGCCGCAGCGCGACCGGTGCCGCAGCCCAGGTCAAGTATTCGTCCTGGCGCGTTTTTGTAGAGCGGGCCCTGAACCAGCGCGTTGGCTTTGGCTGGCGTTCCTTCAGCGGCGCCCCGGGTCAGACTGTCCAGGCGATCCAGCAACATCGACTCGACCTGGTGTTGCAGCACCGCTGCCGCTTCGTAGCTGCTGGCGGCGCGGCCAAAGGCGCGGCGTACCCATTTCAGATCAAGGCTCATGCGACTGCCGTCTCTTGCACCAGCGCGTGGATGCAGCCGAGCACCGCTTCGCGATGCGTGATAAACGGCGCGTGCCCAGCGCGCGCCACGCTGTGGAAACTTCCGCGCGCGACCTGCGCTGACCATTGCATCGCCGCCGCTGGTACCAGTCGATCACGGCTGCCAGCGATCCACAGATTGGGGCAGTCGATGCGCGACAATTGATCGCGCAGATCGCTGTTCTGCAACGTCTGCAGTCCCTGCATCAGCGCCGCAGGGTCGGGCTCGCCGCGTTCGAACAGGCGCGAACGCAATGCGCGCAGACAGACCATGGCGTGTTCGTCGCCATGAACTTCCAGAGCGAGAAAGCGCTCCAGGGTGCCGCGGTAATCCTGGCCAAGGTCAGCGCCGAACTGTTCGAAGACCTCTGGTGCTACGCCGGACTTCCAGCCGTCAGTGGTTACGAAGCGCGGGGACGCCGCAATCAGACCGAGGCCGCGCACTGCCAGCGGATATTCGATCGCCGCATGCATTGCGACCAAGCCGCCCAGCGACCAGCCAACCCAGATCGATGGCGGCAGCATTTGGCTGAGGCGTGCGGTGCTTTCGTGCAGGTCAAATCCGTTCGCATCCTCGCGACTGAATCCATGTCCCGGCAGATCGACCGCATGCACCCGGCACGATTGAGCGAGTTGTTCGGTCAGCTGGTGAAAAATGCCGCCATGCATGCCCCAGCCGTGGATCAAAACGATGTCGGGCCCGTGCCCAGTGGTCTGTATATGCATAATGTAGGAGCGACGTGAGTCGCGTTTCTCAGTCTCGGAGAGGTGTTTCTTTCACAGCCAAAACCAAAGCATCGAGCAAGCCATCGACCTCAGCAAACGCATGCCCCGCCGACAAGGTCACGCGCAGGCGTGCCGTATACTCGGGAACGGTCGGCGGTCGAATCGCCGGCACGTAGTAACCGTATTGTTCCAACTGATTTGATAGTCGCGTCGCCTGTTCGGCTGTGCCGATCAGTACTGGCTGGATCGCACTGGTTGAGGGCATCAGCGCGAAGCCGCGGTGCATAGCACCAGCGCGGAATTGATCGATCAACGCGCGCAACCGCTCGCGCCTCCAGTCTTCTTCACGAGCAATGCGCACCGACACCAATGTGGCCGCAGCCAGCGCCGGCGGCATCGCGGTGGTGTAGATGTAGGGACGCGCAAACTGGATCAGTGCATCGATCGTCGCTGCTTCGCCGAGCACCAGTGCGCCGAACGTTCCGATCGCCTTGCCCAGTGTGACCATCAGCAACGGCACGTCGGCCACACCCAGTTTCGCCGCCGATACCGATCCGCGACCGCAATCGCCGATAACGCCGATGCCATGCGCGTCATCCACCATGAGCAGCGCTTGTTCGCGCAGGCACAGTGCGGCGAGCGCCGGCAGTGGTGCGACGTCGCCATCCATGCTGAACACGCCATCGGTGGCGAGCAGCGCTGCGGCCTCCGGTTTGGACTGCAGCTGACGTTCGGCGGCCTCGACATCGCCATGCGGATAACGACGCAGGTCGGCACCACTGAGCCTGGCGCCGTCGATCAGGCTGGCGTGGTTGAGGCGGTCTTGCAGGCAAATATCGCCACGTTTCAGCAGCGTCGCCAGCACGCCAAGGTTGGCCATCATTCCGGTTGAAAACAGCAATGCGCGCGGATAACCCAGCCAGTCCGCGATTTCCTCCTCAAGCTGCTGATGCGGGCCGCGATGGCCGCCAAGAAGATGTGCGGCGGTGGCGCCGACGCCCCACTCGTTGGCGGCACTTTGCAGTGCCGAAACGATACGCGGGTCCTGCCCCAGGCCGAGATAGTCGTTGCTGGCGAAACTGATCAGCGCGTGTCCGCTAATCTGTACGCGCATGCCCTGCGTCTGCGTGACGGTGCGCAGGCGACGCGACAGACCGGCCGCGGCGCGCTCGCCGTTGGCCTGGCTGAGTCGATCAACGAGCGAAGGGCGCGGCATGAGTCATTGCAATGGGCAGCGGCGCAGTAGGTGGGAGCGGCATAAGCCGCGATGCCTTGCGCAGTTCAACCGAAAACCCGCGCAGAGCGCATCGCGCAGTTCCGGCATTTCCAATTACGCCGCCGCTTCGCGTTCGACGATGTCGGCATGCACGGTGGCGGGCGCGTTGTGCCCGGTCATTGCCGTCAATCCCAGCTTCGCAAACAGATTGCGATCCGACTCGGTATCTGGATTGCCAGTGGTGAGCAATTTCTCGCCGTAAAAAATTGAATTGGCGCCGGCAAAAAAACACAGCGCCTGCAGCTCTTCGCTCATGCTCTCGCGACCGGCAGAGAGGCGCACCATTGCGGCCGGCATCATGATGCGTGCAATCGCGATGCTGCGTACGAACTCGAAGGCTTCGAGTTCGGGCGCACCGGCGAGCGGCGTTCCGGCAACCTGTACCAGTCGATTGATCGGCACCGAGTCCGGATGCGCCGGCAGATTGGCCAGTGCCTGCAGCAGGCCGGCGCGATCGGCGCGCGACTCACCCATGCCGACAATGCCGCCGCAACAGGTCTTCATGCCCACGTCGCGCACGTGCGCCAAGGTGTCCAGACGATCCTGGTAACAACGCGTGCTGATTATTTCGCTGTAGTACTCAGGACTGGTGTCCAGATTGTGGTTGTAGTAGTCAAGCCCTGCGTCCTTTAGGGTGCGTGCCTGATCGGCGCTCAGCATGCCCAGAGTTGCGCAGGTTTCCAGGCCCAGCGCTTTTACCTCACGCACCATATCGGCAACCTTGGCCAGATCGCGATCGCGCGGCGATCGCCAGGCAGCCCCCATGCAGAAGCGCGAGGCGCCGCCGTCGCGCGCAACGCGGGCGCGGGCGACAACAGCATCGAGGGGCATCAGCTTCTCGACCTTCAGGCCGGTATCGAAGCGCGCGCTCTGCGGGCAGTAAGCGCAGTCCTCCGGGCAGGCGCCGGTCTTGATCGACAGCAGGGTCGAAACCTGTACCGCGTTGGCGTCATGGTGCTGACGGTGCACCGTCTGCGCACGAAACAACAGGTCGTTGAACGGCAGCTCAAACAGGGCCTGCACCTGGTCGCGCGTCCAGTCATGGCGCAGCGGTTCAGCGAGCGCGGGCGTGTGGCACACAGATGCAGTCATGACGGCGGGTCCAGGCGATACAGTGGCGGCAGTGTCGGTGGCGGCGGAGTGCCTGTCAACGTGAATGACCTTAATCGAGTTGACGGCTTTTGGCGACGCCTGTCGTTTCGCCTGTTGCCCGGATGCTGTGTCCAGTGCGGTGGTGGCAGTGCAAGCGCGGCCGATCTGTGTGCGGATTGCCATGCCGACTTGCCGTGGAATCAGGCTTGTTGCGCGTGCTGCGCCTTGCCACTGCCACAATCCGCGACGCTCTGTGGTCGTTGCCTGAAGATGCGCCCGGAGTTCGACGCGGCGCTGTGTGCATTACGTTATGAGTGGCCGCTGGACAGCCTGGTCACACGTTTCAAGTACGGCGCCGACCTCGCAGTCGGACACGTGCTTTCCAGCGTGATGGCGCAACATCTGTCTTCGCATTTTTTGAATACGTCGTCCTGCCGCCCGCAACTGTTGATTCCGATTCCGCTGCACCCAGAACGATTGCGCGAACGTGGTTTCAACCAGGCGCTGGAACTGGCGCGGCCACTTTCGCGTGCGTTGGGTATCGCGATGAATTCTGCAGGTCTGCGGCGCGTCCGCGCCACGCCGCGGCAGACCGGCCTGAATGCGTTGATTCGCCGGCGTAATGTGCGTGGTGCCTTCGAGTTGAATACCGACGTACGCGATCGCCATATCGCTTTGGTCGATGACGTCATCACCACTGCTGCAACCGCGCGCGAATGCGCCAAACTGATCAAACGCGCGGGTGCGGCATCGGTGCAGGTGTGGGCGGTTGCCAGGGCAGGTGTGGGACAGATCTAGCCGGCGGGCGTCAGGTCCGCGCTCAAGCTAAAGTACAGGAACAAATTTTTGCACGCGTGCCCATGCCGCTCAAGTTTTCGCGACACGGTCTTGCTGCGCTTTACCCGCCAGACGCGGTGAATCATCAAGTGGTCATGGCGCCGCTGCACGGACGCGCCGAAATCCGCCGCATGTTCGAAATCGAGTTTGGTTGTGCCACCATGGTCTGCATCCGTGAAAACCTGTTTGAATGTGGCGACTGGCCGATCCTGGAGTGGAGCGATCCGCTCGGCCTGCGTGGCTGCGAGTTTTTCCAGGTGCGCGACGGTCTCATCGTATTCCAGCGCGGATACTTCGATCACTTATCGTTTTTTCGCGCCCAAGGTCTGGCGCTGCCCGATGCCTATCTGGCCTGAGCATTCGATCGCGGTTCGATCGCCATGTACGCAATCGCGCGACCGGCCGCTGCGCAATCTGCTGCTTGTGCTCGGCTTGCTGATCTCGCAGGCCGTCCTCGCCGACCCGTCAAACGTGCAGAGTGTCATTGCCGCTGCACGTGCACAGATCGGCGTCACCACTGGCTACGACGGCAGCTATCGTCGTCTCGAATATCCGAACGGCGACGTCCCGATCGCAACTGGCGTGTGTACCGATGTGGTGATCCGTGCGCTGCGCGCGATCGGCATCGATCTGCAGCGCGAAGTGCATCAGGACCGCAAGCGCCATCCCGAACTCTATCCGCAACGATGGCGTGATCGGCGTGCGGACCGCAGCATCGACCACCGCCGCGTTCCCAATCTGCAGGCATGGTTTGCGCAGCACGCTGATAGCTTTGCGCCCAGCATCGATTCTGCCGCATACCATGCCGGTGACATCGTCAGCTGGAAACTGCCGGGCAATCTCGACCATATCGGCATCGTCTCGGATCGGCGCGTCGACAACCGGCCACTGATCCTGCACAACATTGGGCGCGGTACCCAGGAAGAGGATGTGCTGTTGGTGTGGCCGATCAGCGGCCATTACCGGTTGCGGCAGTAACCGCACTGGCCGGGCGCTTGGTTCAGTCCGACAGGCGTGGACGCGCTGCTTGCGGCCATGGACAATGACGCACCACGGAGATCACTGATGACATTGCTGGAAACTGTCGAGTTCGAAACCGCAGCGTCACCACGCTTTAGCGTCATCTGGCTGCATGGTTTGGGTGCGGATGGCCATGATTTCGAACCGATCGTGCCGGAGCTTGTGCGTCGCAATTGGCCGGCGATCCGTTTTATTTTTCCGCATGCGCCGCCGCGTCCGGTCACCATCAACGGCGGCGTGCGCATGCGTGCCTGGTACGACATTTCCGGGCAGGAGCTCGAACACAAGCAGGACGAGATCGGCGTCCGCGATTCAATGACCCAGGTCAACGCCTTGCTTGAGCGTGAAGTCGAGCGCGGCGTTCCGCCCGAGCGCCAATTCCTGGTTGGGTTTTCACAGGGTGGCGCGATCGCGCTGTCCTGCCTGATCCGGCGGCAGCGACCGTTGGCCGGGGTCATCGCGCTGTCCACTTATCTGCCGATTGCCGACAAGTCGACTGCCGAGGCGATCGACGCATCCAAGACCATTCCGGTATTCCTCGGCCATGGCAATATGGATCCCGTGGTCGGTCTCGCGTTAGGGGCAATGAGTCGCGAATGGTTGCAGCGTGCTGGCTACAATGTTTCCTGGCACAGCTATCCAATGCCGCATTCGATCTGCGCCGAAGAAATTCGCGATATTTCCGATTTCATGCAGCCGATCCTGCTGGCTGCTCATTGAGCGTGGAGCGCAATGACCGCCACGCGTAAATCCGAAGGCTCGCTGCGCCCGCATTGGATGCCGGATTTCTGCAGTCTGCGCGTGCTCGGTGCAGTGATGGTGCTGGCGCAGTTGGGCGCGTTGCTGATCGTGCTGGTGCCCGATCCGGCAGCGATTCTGAATTTGCAGCGCGTCCTGGCGGCCAGCTTTCTGGTGCAATGGATTGCGCTGGCCAGCGCCGCTTTTCTGTGCAAGCTCGGCCCACGTATCGCGCATCTCTCAACGCCGGCTGGCATGGCCTGGGCATGGTCGGTGCCGCTGGCGGTGACCGCCGTGATCAGTGCGTTGATGCGCTTGCTGGACGAGGCATTTCGTTTCGGTGCGATTCCGGACGATATCGGGCTGCAACCTTTTGTGCTTGGAGCGGTGGTGCTGTCGGCGCTGTTTGCCGCGGCGGCCTTGCGCTATCTGTACATACAGGAACGGCTGCGACTGAATGCCGAGCGCGAAGCCGAAGCGCGGGTCGATGCGCTGCAGGCGCGCATTCGGCCGCATTTCCTGTTCAACACGCTCAATACCGTGGCCAGTCTGATCCGCATCGATCCCGCCGCCGCCGAACGCGCGGTCGAAGATCTGGCGGAGCTGTTCCGGGCCTCGCTCAGCAACCAGAAGAATCTCTCCCCTTTGGCACGCGAGCTGGAGCTGGTCGATCGCTATCTGGAAATCGAAAGCCTGCGTCTGGGCGATCGGTTATGCGTGGAAAGGCTGATCGAACCCGGTCTGGGCGATTGGCCGGTGCCGCTGCTGAGCTTGCAGCCGCTGGTCGAGAACGCCATTCACCATGGCATCCAGACCCGCGCTGAAGGCGGTACGGTACGCATCGAGGCCAGCGCCGACGACGGCACGCTGCGGCTGCGCGTGCACAATCCCAAGCCCGGAACTGTGCCCAAGCTCAGCCAGGGAAATCACATTGCGCTCGACAACATTCGCCAGCGTCTGGCGCTGCACTACGGCAGCAAGGCGCGGCTGGAAGTGGAGTCGGCGGCTGACTATTATGCAGCCACGCTGTTTCTACCACGACTCGATCTGCCACGACTCGACCGGCCACGACTCGACATTCCCAAAATGAAGGCGACCTGATGCGCGTATTGATCGTGGATGACGAAGCCCTCGCGCGTTCGCGCATGCGGGCGCTGCTCGCTGAGATATCCGACCCGCAGATCGAAATCGTGGGCGAAGCCGCCGACGGCCGTGCCGCCATCGAGCTCTGTGATCAACTGCAGGTGCAGGCGGTTTTGTTGGATATCAGCATGCCGGTGATGGACGGGTTGGAAGCCGCGCGCCATCTGGCCAGCAGTGAGACGCCTCCCGCGGTAATTTTTTGCACGGCCTACGACGAGCACGCGCTCGCTGCGTTCGAGGCGCGCGCGATCGATTATCTGGTCAAGCCGGTGCGCGTCGAACGACTGCAGGCGGCGCTGCAACGTGCCGATCGGCTGAGCGTCGACGAACGCCGCATTCCGGCCTCGGCCATGCCGGGGCGCAGCCGCAGCCACCTGTGCGCGCGGGTGCGTGGCAATCTGCGCTTGGTGGCAATTGGCGAGATTTCCTACCTGCTGGCCGAAGACAAATATGTGGTGGTGCATTCCGATCATGGCGAGGTGCTGATCGAAGAATCACTCAAGGCACTGGAAGAGGAGTTTCCTGATCAGTTCGTGCGCATCCATCGCAATTGCCTGATCGCGATCGAACGCCTGCAAGGTCTCGATCGCGACACCGAGGGCAATCTCCAGGCGCGGGTTCAGGGGGCATCCAAGCCGCTGGAAATCAGCCGGCGATGTCTGCCAGCGATTCGTGCGTTGGTGAAACATCTTTGAGCCGACCCAGATCAGTCATTGCGGCCACTGAGTATTGAATCCGATGAGCCTTCGCATCGCCACACGGCAAAGTCCACTCGCGCTCTGGCAGACCGAACACGTGGCCGCGCAGTTGCGCCGTCAGCATCCCCAGCTCGACATTGTGCTGGTGCCACTGTCCACGCGTGGTGATCAGGTGCTGGATCGTTCGCTCTCCGCCATCGGCGGCAAAGGCTTGTTTCTGAAAGAGCTCGAAGAGGCCATGCTCGCCGGCAGCGCAGACCTTGCCGTGCACTCGATGAAAGACGTGCCGATGAATCTCGACGAACCGTTCGAGATCGGCGCCATCCTGCGCCGCGCCGATCCGTTCGATGCGTTGGTGAGCAATCAGTACGCGCGACTGGAAGATTTGCCGGACGGCGCGCGTGTAGGAACTTCATCTCTGCGTCGTCAGGCCCAGCTACGCGCGCGCCGGCCTGATCTGCAGCTGCATGACCTGCGCGGCAACGTCAACACGCGACTGCGCAAGCTCGATGCGGGCGAGTTCGATGCCATTGTGCTGGCCTGCGCCGGACTCGATCGCCTCGGCATGCACGAGCGCATTCGTCAACGCCTCACCGCGCCGGATTTCCTGCCGGCGGTGGCGCAGGGCGCGATCGGCATCGAAGTGGTTACCGGGCGCGATGATGTGGTGGAGTTGCTGCAGTGTCTGCACGACGCCGATACTGCGCTGTGTGTGAACGCCGAGCGCGCGATGAACCGGCGCCTGCATGGTTCCTGTCAGGTGCCGATCGCCGGCTATTGCACGCTCGACGAAGACAGCCTGCATCTGACCGGCCTGGTCGGGCGCGCCGACGACGGCCATTGCATTCGGGCCAGCGCGTTCGGCGCGGCGCGTGATCCGGAGGCAGTAGGCCATCGCGTCGCCGAAGAATTGTTGAAACGTGGTGCGGGCCCGCTCTTGGGATTGTGACCTGAAATCGAAAATGTGGGAGCCGCTCCTGCATTTTTGGTCAAGGCACAATCAGAATTTTGCCTTGGCGCCCACCGCTGGCAGCCAGTGCCACCGCCTGCTTGATCTCTTCGACCTTGAAAGTGTTCTGCACATGCGCGCTGAGTTTTCCGCTTGCGACCCATTGCACCAGCTGAGCGAAAGTCTGTGCCTGCGTCTCGGGTGTGGCCTGGCGGAACCAGCGCGCCAACCAGAAGCCGCGCAAGGTGATGTCCTTGAACACAAACGAGCCCGGCGAGATTTGACACGGATCGCCGCTCATCGCGCCGTAGTTGACCAAGGTGCCGCCCTCGCCGAGGCAGCGCGCCAGATGCTCGGTGGCATCAGCGCCGACCGCGTCGATGCCCAGCCGGATCGGCGCGCCGCTGGTCGCTTCGCGCACGCGCTTGTGCAGATCGTCGTCGTCGACCAGCACCACATCGGCGCCCAGTGACTGCACGCTGGCGAGCGCTGATTCACGTCGCACCACGTTGACGGTTTTCAGTCCGCGCAGACGCGCTATCTGGATCAGATAACCGCCTACTGCGGAATTCGCCGCATTCTGGATCACCCATTCGCCCGGCTGCAGGTCGACAAATTCGCTCAGCATCAGCAGCGCAGTCGGTGGATTGACGGTGATCATCGACAGCTGTTGTGCATCAGCCTGACTGGGCAGCGCCACCAGCCGCTTGGCGGCAGCGACCACATGCGTGCTCCAGCTACCGCAGCCGACTGGCAGCAACACGGTCTGACCGACGCGAGCGGCATCCACATCGGGGCCGACCGCCGCGATGCGTCCGACGCCCTCATTGCCGCCGATCGCCGGCAATGGCGGCAACATGCCGTATTGCCCCGTGAGTGTCAGCACATCCGATGGATTGATCGGCGCCGCCAGCACCTCGATCAGCGCCTCGCCCGCAGTCAATTCTGGCCTCGGAAATTCCACTGCCTCGATCACATCCTGCGGCACCGGGCCGCGAGTGGTGTATTGCGCGCGTTTGATCGACATGGCGATTCCTTGCGGTGGAAATGGAGATGCGGATTGCAATGGAGCGGGAGCTGAAATGTGGGAGCGGCGGCTTTCAACAGCGGAGCTGGTCAAGCCGCGATTACTCGCACCTAACGTAGTGCTGAAGTATCGCGGCTCACGCCGCTCCCACGTTCGGCCTCAATCCCACATGCGTTGTCAATTACACAGTGACGGGATTGGGTTTATCTGGATCGATCTTGTAGCGCTTGATTGCGCGGGCGACGTCTTGCGGGTTCATCTTGCCCTCGCTCGCCAGTGCAGCGATTGCAGCGTGCGCGATGTAGTGGCGATCGACCTCGAAGAAGCGGCGCAGATTGCTGCGCGTATCCGAGCGGCCGAAGCCATCAGTGCCCAGCGCCGTGTAGTGTACGCCGCGCGGCATATAGGCGCGGACCTGTTCCGCAAAGGCGCGCACATAGTCGGTCGCTGCCACAACGGGCCCGTTGCGGCCTTCAAGTTGCGTGGTGATCCAGGCTTTCTTCGGCGCAGCCTCGGGGTGCAGCCGGTTCCAGCGTTCGACGTCCACACCATCACGGCGCAGTTCGGTGAAGCTGGGGCAGGACCAGATATCGGCACCAACGCCGAAATCTTTTTCCAGCAAGTCGGCCGCAGCAATCACTTCGCGCAGGATCGTGCCCGATCCCATCAGCTGCACCCGCGGTTCGTTCTTCTTGGCTTTGCCGCCTTCCTTCAACAGATACATACCCTTGAGAATGCCGGCTGCGGCGCCCTCGGGCATGTCCGGATGGGTGTAGTTTTCGTTCATCAGGGTGATGTAAAAATAAACATCCTCCTGTTCGGTCAGCATGCGACGCATGCCGTCCTGCACGATCACGGCTACTTCAAATCCGAACGTGGGGTCATACGGTCGACAGTTGGGAATCGCGCCGGCAAGCAGATGCGAATGGCCGTCCTCGTGCTGCAATCCCTCACCGTTGAGCGTGGTGCGCCCCGCGGTGGCGCCGAGCAGAAACCCGCGTGCGCGCATGTCGGCAGCCTGCCAGCAGGAATCGCCGATGCGCTGCATGCCAAACATCGAATAGAAAATAAAGAACGGCAACATCGGCAGATTATTGGTGCTGTAACTGGTTGCCGCCGCCATCCACGAGCAGAACGCGCCGGCCTCGGTAATGCCTTCCTGCAACACCTGCCCGGCCGCGTCTTCGCGGTAGTAGGACAATTGATCGGCATCCATCGGTCGGTACAGTTGGCCAAACGGCGCATAGATTCCGATCTGTCGAAACAGACCTTCCATGCCAAAAGTACGTGCCTCGTCGGCGACGATCGGCACCGTACGCGGACCGACCGTCTTGTCGCGCAGAATGATGTTCAGCGCCTGGACGAAGGCCATCGTCGTCGAAATTTCGCGCTCGCCGCTGGACTTGAGCAGGCGATCAAATACCGCCAGCTCGGGCACCGCTAACGATTCGGACTTGCGCCTGCGCTGCGGCAGTGAGCCACCGAGTGCCTCGCGCCGTGCCTTCATGTACTTGACCTCGGGCGAATCCGCACCGGGGTGATAGAACGGCAGCTCGTCAAGTTTGTCGTCGGCGACCGGAATATTGAAGCGATCACGAAACGCCTTGATCGATGCCGTGTCCATCTTCTTCTGCTGATGGGTGATGTTTTTCGACTCGCCCGCATCACCCATGCCATAACCTTTCACGGTTTTGGCCAGGATTACTGTGGGCATCCCCTTGCGCGCGTGCGCCTCGGCGTAGGCGGCATAGACCTTGTGCGGATCGTGCCCGCCGCGGTTGAGCCGCGCGATGTCGTCGTCGGAAAGGCTGGCAACCAATGCTTTGGTCTCCGGATACTTGCCGAAGAAATGTTCGCGCGTATAAGCGCCGCCAAAGGCTTTGAAATTTTGATATTCACCGTCGACGGTTTCCATCATCAGCTGACGCAGCTTGCCCGAGGTATCGCGCGCCAGCAGTGGATCCCAGTAACTGCCCCAGATCAGTTTGACCACATTCCATCCGGCGCCGCGGAAACTGCCTTCAAGCTCCTGGATAATCTTGCCGTTGCCGCGTACCGGGCCATCCAGACGCTGCAGATTGCAGTTGATGACGAACACCAGATTGTCGAGCTTCTCGCGACCGGCCAGCGAAATGGCACCCAAAGACTCGGGTTCATCACTTTCGCCATCACCCATAAAGCACCACACCTTGCGATCGGTCTCCGGCAGTAGGCCGCGGTGTTCGAGATATTTGAAAAAGCGCGCCTGATAGATCGCACTGATCGGACCCAAACCCATCGATACCGTTGGCGTCTGCCAGAAATCCGGCATCAGCCACGGATGCGGATAGGACGGGATGCCGATGCCATCCACTTCCATGCGGAAATGATTGATCTGCTCTTCGGTCAATCGTCCTTCCAGATACGCGCGGGCATAAACACCCGGCGCCGAATGCCCCTGGATGTACAACAGATCGCCCGGATGCGCATCATTCGCTGCGCGCCAGAAATGATTGAAGCCGACGTCGTACAACGTGGCGCTGGAAGCAAAGCTGGCGATGTGCCCGCCCAGATCACCCGGCTTGCGGTTCGCGCGCACCACCATCGCCGCCGCATTCCAGCGCAGGATCGAGCGAATCGTCCACTCCATCGCCGCGTCGCCGGGCGACTTGGTTTCCATTTGCGTCGGTATGGTGTTGACGTATTCGGTGGTCAGCGGAAACGGCAGGTGACCGCCGGCACGCCGCGTCTCATCGACCAGTCGCTCGAGAATGAAATGCGCGCGATCGGTGCCATCGACACCGATGATCGCGTTCAACGCCTCGATCCATTCGCGTGTTTCTACCGGGTCAAGATCTTGATTGAGATTGTCGGTTGACTGATTCATGGCGTCCCTCCACTGGCGGCGCGACCGCGCGGCACGATACTGTTGTCGAAGCCCGAATCCTAACCGACCCTCGCGCTCGAATCCCCACCAACGGGCGTTTCATTCGTATGTAGCGCCATGCATGTCGCATAGAAGTACGGATTGTGCACCGATGTAGTGCATTCGTATCGACGGGGGCACACGCGTTCGATCGAAAATTCGCACCAACCATCAACTGTGAACACTCGCCGCCATTGATGAGGTGATGGTTCTTGCTGCCGAGATTCGACAGAGATGCTTGGCGTTGCAGGATTAGCGACGAGGGAAATACATCGGGGTTATCGATCGCACTAAGCGCATCGTCGCTTGCGCGCCGAGTCATCACTCCGGACGCCCCATGCCGAAGCGCACCGCGTCGCTTCGTGATTGGGATTTGATGTTTTCGTTTTCGTCACGTCTGCAAACAATCGTGCCTGTCAACTACACGATGCACGCGTCCAGATGGCCGCTGAGGCGATCTGCAAGCGGTTTGCGTGGCTATTTCGACAGTTGTCGTCAACCCCGATTGTGACCTGAAGGTTAATCGGTCAGACGGACGTGCGAAAACGTGAACAGGCGGTCTTCGGGGGGGTTGACCCGAGTCCTATACTTCTGTCATCAAATTTGTGTCGTGGAGCGCGTCATGTTGTTTTTGAGAAACTTTTTTTGCTGGTGCCTGCTCGCCGTGCCGTCGTTTGTCTACGCGGCACAGGACGCGCGCATCGATAGTTCAGAGCTGGCCGCATTGCGTCGGGTCGAGGTTGGCGAAACGATCAGTCTTGCGCACGTTCCGACCAGCGACAAAGGCTCGCGACAGGTGCAGCTCAAGCGCATCGATGTTTATGCGCCCGATGCCAAAGTCTGGGTAATAGAAGACGCCGGTCCGCGTGAAATCCCGCGCAGCAACTGGCTGTTTTTCATCGCGGATAATTCCGTCGTGAATGCCCCACGAATGAGCCTGGCGCTGGCGCAGGACGGCTCTACGGTCCAGGGCACCTTGCTTGGTGATGATGGAAATGTTTACGCAATCAGCTCGCAAAAGGAGCGCGACCGCATTCGGCTGTCCGCAGAATTCGCCGACCAGGCGCCAGACGGGAGCAAGACATCCTGGTCGTGCGCCGGATCGGTGCCGGGTGAGTCGGTGCTTGGCCTGCCAGCGGGCGAAAACAAATCTCTGGAAGGATTGAATGCGGCCAAGGGCTCGCCCGGATCGCGTTATGCGATGGTGGCGTTCGATACCGACAACGAGCTCATGAACTTGAAGTTCTCTAACAACGCGACCAATGCCAGCAACTACATCGCTGCGTTGGTAACCAACTTCAACGTGATCTACGAGCGTGACCTCGATCTCACGTTGACCCTCGGCACCGTGGTGTTGCGCCCATCGTCGACGACTGATCCCTACAGCGCGGGACCGAGTGCCGGCGGCAATGCACAAGGTTCGCAATTGAGCGAATTCACCAATTATTGGAACGCCAACCAAAGCGGAGTGCAGCGCGCGTTTGCAATAATGCTTTCTGGCAAACAGCCCACGACCAATCAATCTTCCGGCATTGCCTGGGTGCTGAATGCGGGCAGCAACTACTGCAATAGCAGCCACTACAGCTTTACCCAGGTATTCAGGTCCCCCGGCTTTGGGGCGGCCTCCGATACCTATGTGTTGTCGCACGAGTTGGGGCACAACTTTGGCGCTGACCATACCCATTGCAGCAGCGCCACTACCGGTGCACCCAGCAACAGTGGGGCCACGATCGACCAGTGCTACAACGCGGAAGGCCGCGGTTGCTATTCGGGCGCCAGCGCGTGTCCGGCAGCGTCCACCGTCAATGGCGTTCCCAATGTGCGCGGCACGCTGATGAGTTACTGCCATTTTTCACCGTCGGGTTGTGGTGTCAGCAACGTATTTGCCAATGCGCACCGCAGCTACCTGTTGCCTACCGTCCAGGCCAATGTCGGTTTTGGTTGTTTCACCACTGCCGTCAGCAATCCCAACGTGGCCCCCAACATCATCCGCCCCACATCGATTGCGGTGACCGAAGACACCGTCGCCAATCTGGGCGGTATTTCGTTCACCGATGTCGATGCCGGCGCGGGCGTTCTCAATGTGACGCTGAGTGTCCCCGCCGGCAGCGGCACGATTGCGGCGAGCGCCAGCGGCGGCGTCAGCATCGTTTCGGGTTCTGGCAGCAACAATCTGCAGGTCAGCGGCACGCTGGTGAACCTCAACACCTGGTTCGCCGCCGCTGCCAGCAATCCAGATTACACGCCCGTGGCCAATGCCAATGGCAACGTGACCTTGAGCATCCTGATCAACGACAACGGCAACTCAGGAACCGGTGGCGCGTTCAGCGATAGCGACAGCAGCACCTTGGCAATCGCGGCGGTGAACGATGCGCCGGTGAACGCGTTGCCTGGCAGTTTCACCGTGACCGAAGACTCCAGCATCAGTCTGGCCGGAATGTCGGTTGCGGACGTCGACTCCGCGGCCAACAGCGTCAGTTTCAATCTGGCGGTTTCCGCAGGGCAGGGCACGTTTACCGCAGCCAACGCGGGCGGTGTCAGCGTGTCGGGCAATGGCAGCAATGCGCTGACGCTGTCCGGCACAGTCACCAATCTGGCGAGCTATCTTGCCAATGCCAGCAACCGTCCGACCTATTCGCCAACGGCAAACAACACCAACACGGTGACCCTGACCATCACCAGTAATGATGGCGGCGCGACCGGCGGTAGCGCGCAATCGGATGTGGATACGCGCCCACTGAATTTCACTGCAGTCAACGACGGCCCGAGTGTCAGCGCACCGTCGAGTCAGGCCGTGAGTTTCACCGGCACGACACCGATTGCCGGGATCGCCGTCACCGATATCGATGCCGCCTCCAGCAACATCGATGTGGTGCTGTCGGTCAACCAGGGCGTGTTGACGGCGGCGAATAACGATGGCGTCACCGTGATCAGTGGCAACAACACGACCACGCTGACCTTGCTCGGTACCCTTGCCGACTTCACTGGCTTCTTCGGCAACCAACGCGCCAGCTTCAACCCCAACGGTAGCGGCGGAACCACCACGCTGACGATCAGCTGCGACGACAATGGCAATACCGGCAGTGGCACCAGCATGAATTGCGCACCCGATCAGATCAGTCTGCTGCAGGCCTTGTTCGGCAACGGTTTCGAGCAGCCGTAGGAGCGCACCTGGGCGCGATCAGGCGCTACCGTGTGTTCGTCGCGGCCGGGTCCGCTCCTACCGTAGGAGCGCACCTGGGCGCGAATGGCGTTACCGTGTGTTTGTCGCGGCCGGGTCCGCTCCTACGAGAATTCGCAGGCAGAATTCGTACGCTTTGATGCCAGATCTAGGCGCGAGTGGATGGTGAGCGCATCTCGGACACCATCACGATAGGGGCATGCAGACCCGTAAGCTCATTCCTGGAAACCGTTCCCTGCGAAAGGGTCGGGCCAATCTTCATGGCCAGATCTATCTGATCACAACGTGTTGCTCTGATCGGCAGCCGCGCTTTGGCGATTTCTGGGCAGCGGCCCAAGTCGCGCGCCTCAGCCACGACCCGACACTTTGGCCGCATGCACGGTTGCTGTGTTGGATGCTGATGCCGGACCACTGGCACGGCCTGGTCGAACTGCATTCGGGATCCATCTCTGACACGGTGTCGCGCTTTAAAGCCTGCACTTCAAGAGCGATCAATGCGATTGAGCGGCGACGTGGGGCACTGTGGCAGAGTGGGTTTCACGACCATGCATTGAGGGATGACGAGGATGCACTGGCCTGCGCGCGCTACGTGATTGCCAACCCGATTCGCGCGGGTTTGGTGCGATCGTGTCGGGACTGGCCGTTCTGGAACGCGGTGTGGTTGTAGGAGCGCACCTGGGCGCGAATGGCGTTACCGTGTGGGTATCGCCGCCAGTTCCGCTCCGGCGGTGGCCGCTTCAGGGCAGTTGACAGCAGTTCACCCTGGCGTTGGCTTGGGGCCACTACAATGCCCGCCCTTGTGGCTTTAGCGTGTTCCTGTGAAAGACATTATCCGTGGCCTGGTTTCCCAATCGCTTGCGGCCCTTGCGGCCAACGGCGAGCTGACTTTCCCCGCCCCGGTGCCGTTCTCGGTCGAACGCACGCGCGACAAGACGCATGGCGATTTCGCCTGCAATATAGCCATGCAGGCGGCGCGCTTTGCCGGCCGCAAGCCGCGCGAGATCGCCGAGCTCATCGTCAGGGCCATGCCAGAGCATGAAGATGTCGCCAAGCTGGCCATCGCCGGACCCGGGTTTATCAATTTCACGCTGAGCCAGGACCGCCTGACGCGTACCGTGCTGCGTGTGCTTGACGCTGGCGAGCGGTACGGTTTTGCGCCGCCTGACTCGCGCGAGTCGATCATCATCGAATACGTTTCGGCCAATCCCAACGGACCGCTGCACGTTGGTCATGGCCGCGGCGCGTCGTATGGCGCCACCCTGGCCAACTTGCTGGAGGCGGGCGGCCATCGCGTCTACCGCGAATACTATGTCAACGATGCCGGCCGTCAGATGGACATCCTCGCGGTCAGCGTCTGGCTGCGCTACCTGGAGTTGGGCAACGAGAGCGTGCGCTTCCCCGACAACGGTTACAAGGGTGATTACGTTCACGGCATCGCCCGCGACCTGCGACTGAACGTGGGGCCGAAGCTGCACCGCCAGGCGGCGGATGTCAGCCGCGATCTGCCCCCCGATTTGTCGCAAGGCGGCGACAAGGAACTGCATGTCGATGCATTGATCGCGCGCGCCAAAACCCTGCTCGGCGAGGCGAACTATCGCACTCTGTTCGAAAGCGGACTCAAGTCGATGCTCGCCGATATCAAGGACGATCTTTCCGAGTTTGGCGTCAAGTACGACAACTGGTTTTCCGAACGCTCACTCGCCACATCGGGCGCGGTAAAGCATGCGATCGAAACGCTGCAGACCAAAGGCCACATGTATGAAAAGGACGGAGCGCTGTGGTTCAGAGCCACCGAGTTTGGCGATGAGAAAGACCGCGTCGTTGTGCGCGAGAACGGTGCCACTACTTATTTCGCATCCGATATCGCCTATCTGCAAAACAAACTCGAACGCGGCTACGACAAGGCGATCTACGTCCTCGGTGCCGATCACCATGGCTATATTGCGCGTCTGAAAGCGGTGGCGAGCGGGCTCGGGCTGGATCCTTCGCGGATCGAAATTCCGCTGGTGCAATTCGCCATCCTGTACGAGGGCGGACAGCGCGTGCAGATGTCCACGCGTGCTGGCAGCTTCGTCACCCTGCGTGATTTGCGCAAAGAGGTTGGCAAGGATGCCGCGCGCTTTTTCTATGTGATGCGCAGCAACGAGCAGCATCTGGATTTCGATCTGGATCTGGCCAAGTCGCAATCGGTCGAGAATCCGGTGTACTACCTGCAGTACACGCATGCACGCATCTGTGGGCTGTTCCGCCAAGCGGTGGAGAAGGGCCTGCCCTACGACGCGGCACTTGGCCGAGCCTCGATCACCGCGTTGGTTGAACCCGCGGCAATGGAGTTGTTGCAGCGCTTGATGAACTACCCCGAAGACGTCGAGACTGCGGTCGAGAACCGTGCGCCGCACTTGATCGTTGCGGCCCTGCGTGACATCGCAGCGCTGTACAACAGCTTTTACAACGGGACCATCATGCTGGTTGAATCCGGCGCCGATCGCTGCGCGCGTCTGGCCCTGGCCGACGGTGTGCGCAAGGTTCTGGCCTCTGGATTCGAACTGCTCGGCGTCAGCGCCCCGGAGACCATGTAATGGCGACCAAGCGTGCATCCCAGGCTACGCGTTCAGGGACTGAACGCAGGCAGATTCCGGCGTGGATCTGGCTGCTGGTCGGTGTACTTATCGGGCTCGGGTTCGCCGGCGTGGTGTTTCTCAAGGGTTGGGCGCCCAAGTTGCGCGACCAGCAGCCGGTGCCGGTAGTGACCACAGGCAAGCCGACACAAACGGCTGCGCCGGCCGATGCCAAACCCAAGTACGACTTCTACAGCGTGCTGCCGGAGATGGAAGTGGTGGTTCCGGAAGAGGAAATTCGATCGGGGGCGAAGCAACCAGCGCCACTGCCCGCCGATGCCGCCGGCAATCCGCAACGATTTGTGCTGCAGGCGGGATCGTTTCGCAACAACGGTGACGCCGAGGCGCTCAAGGCCAAACTGGCTCTATTCGGCCTGCGCGCGCATATCATGCCGGTCACGGTGAACGGCGCCGATTTCTTCCGCGTCCGCGTGGGCCCATTCGCCGATCTGCGCGAACTCGACGCTGCGCGGCAGACCCTGCAGAGCACCGGCATCTCGGCGATCGCGCTGCGCGATAACAGCTGAATCCCCGGTGCGTTGTGTCGGCGCTGCCTTCGGTTGAGGAGTGCGCCGACCGCGCCGACCGCAGCGACGTTGGTTCGCCGCAGCGCCGCTGGCGCAATTTTGCTGACCGATGTGCAGGTCGATGTGCAGATGTCGCGCGCGACGGAGCAAGTAGCTACCGCATCGATCCTTCCCGATGAATTGCCTGGACCATGGCAGGCTTTTGGCACGGGGCGCACGACGTGCGATTCAACTAACCTCGACTGCTGGAACGATTCGATCCGAGGTGCTGGCATGAACAAGCTGCTGCTTTTACTCGTCGCGACCGCAGTGGCGCCGACATTTTCGGGCTACGCGCGCGCTGAAATCGGCTACTACCGCTACCCCAGTATCCACCAGAACACTGTCGTGTTTACCGCCGAGGGTGACCTGTGGAGAGTGCCAGCAGACGGCGGCACGGCGCAGCGATTGACCACGCACGCCGCTGAAGAGTTCGATGCACGGATCTCACCGGACGGTCGCTGGATCGCCTTCAGCGCCAGCTATGACAGTGCCATCGAGGCCTATGTCATGCCAATCGATGGCGGCTTGCCCAAGCGCGTCAGTTTTGATGGTGGCCGAGTCTGGTTACAGGGTTGGACGCCACAAAACGAAGTGCTGTACGCCTCGGAAAATGTTTCTGGCCCATTTCGTCGGCGCGTGCTTCGCGCAGTCGATGTGGCCACGTTGGCGCAGCGCACACTGCCCCTGCACGATGTGCACGAAGCGGCATTCAGCGCCAATGGCGACACATTGTTCTGCGTGCGCTTCGGTCTGCAGCTGACCACCGACAACGTCCGCGCCTACCGCGGCGGCGCCATGGCGCAGATGTGGAAATTCGGTTTGGACGGCAAGGCTGAGGCTGAGCGACTGGCTGGCGATGTTCAAGCCTCGCTGTCGCGGCCGATGGTCTGGGCTGAACGTCTGTATTTCATCAGCGACGCCGATGGTATCGGCAATATCTGGTCAATGCAGTTCGACGGCAGCGACCGTCGCCAACACACCCGACACACCGAACTGGATGTGCGTGGCGCCACGTTGGGTAGTGGACGAATCGTCTATCAGCACGGCTCCGACCTGCGTCGCTTCGATATCGTCAGCGCCAGCGATGAACCGATCGCGATCAATCTGGTATCGGATTTCGAGCAGCGTCGGCAACGTTGGCTGCGCACCGCCAACACCTTCACTACCGACATCGCCTTGGCCAAGGATGGCGCCAGCGTGGCTCTGACCGCGCGCGGGAAAATCGTGCTGGCCGCGCCAGGCCCATTGCGTCGGCGCGAAATCGCCGTCGCCGACACGCGTCGCGCACGCGCGGCAGTGATCAGTAGCGACGGTCGGTCGGTCTTCGCGATCAGCGATATCGATGGCGACAATGAGATCTGGCGCTTCCCCGCTGATGGCTCAGGCGCTGCCAAGCAACTCACCCACGACGGCGGTACCCATCGTTGGCGGTTGTATCCCTCAGCCGATGGCAAGTGGCTGGCGCATGACGACAAGCGCGGTCAACTGTGGCTGCTTGACCTGGATAATGGCGACAACCGCATGATCGATGCCGGCCCCAAAGTCGGAGACGACGTCTATGCCGATGTGGTGTGGTCGTCGGACAGTCGCTATATAGCGTTGACGCGTGCCAACAGCGTGCGTCAGATCAACCAGGTGCATGTTTATGCTGTTGCCGGGCGCGACCTGCACACGCTGACTTCGGATCGCTACGAATCGTTCGCTCCGGCGTTTTCGCGCGATGGCCGATGGTTGTATTTTCTTTCCAATCGCAATTTCATTGCGACCCCGGGTGCACCCTGGGGCGACCGCAACATGGGCCCGATTTTCGATCGACGCACCAAGGTGTACGCCTACGCGTTGCAAGCCGGGCAGCGATTTCCATTTTTGCCGAGCGACGAGTTGTCGCTGATTGCTGATGCCTTCGAGAAAGAGAAGGATGAGATCGAGAAGGCCAAGGACGCGATCGAATTTGATCGCAAGGTCGAACTACCCAAGCCGGCGATCCAGTGGCCAGGCATCAACGAGCGCCTGTTCGAAGTGCCGATGCCCGCCGGAAATTATTCGCGTCTGGCGATCGACGAGGAACGCCTGTATCTGCTCGATCAGGGCAGCGGCGTCGACGCCAAACCGCTCATCCAGACGTTGCTGATCGGAAATCAGTCGATCAAGCCGGAAACCTTTGTCGCCGATGTGCGCGATTTCCAGCTCTCGGCCGACGCCAAAAAACTGATGTTCATGAAATGGCAGGAGCTCGGTCCCGGTGACCTGTTCATTGTCGATGTCGGCGTCAAGGCACCCGAAGACGCCAGCAAGCAACAGGTGCGGCTGAGCGATTGGGTACTGCCGATCACTCCGCAACAGGAATGGCAGCAGATGTTCGTCGATGCCTGGCGCATGCATCGTGACTTCTCATTCGATCCTGGCATGCGCGGCGTCGACTGGAACGCAGTGCGCACGCGCTATGCCGCGTTGCTGCCGCGCGTCACCGACCGCAGTGAACTGGACGATCTGCTCGGCCAGATGACCAGCGAGCTGGGCATTTTGCATTCCCAGGTGCGTGGCGCCGAGTTCCGCAAGGATGCGGAGGCCGCGGTTTCCGCCAGTCTGGGCGCAGAAATGGAACGTGTTGCAGGGGGCGCAAAAATTCGCCACATCTACCGCACCGAGACGGAATTGCCGAACGAACGCGGGCCGCTGCAACAGCCAGGCGTGGATGTGCGCGAAGGTGATGTGATCGTTGCGATCAATGGACGCGCACTGAGCGACTTGGCAGGTGTCGCCGACATGCTGCACAACCAGGCCGGTCAGCAAGTGCTGCTGGAACTGCGTCGCGGCTCCAGCGTGCTGCGTCAAGTAGTGGTGCCGGTGGCCGCGGATCGTGACGCCACGTTGCGTTACAGCGATTGGGTACAGCGCACGCGCGCGGCTGTCGATCGCGTCGGCAACGGGCGTATTGGCTATCTGCACTTGCGCGCCATGGGGGCAAACGACATCGCCAGTTTTGCGCGCGATTTTTATGCCAACTACGATCGTGATGGCCTGATCATCGACGTGCGCCGCAATCGCGGCGGCAACATCGATAGCTGGGTGATCGAGAAGCTTCTGCGCCGCACCTGGGCGTTCTGGCAGAGCGCGGATTCGACGCCGTACTGGAATATGCAGCAGGGTTTTCGCGGCCATCTGACGCTGTTGATCGATCCGTATACCTATTCCGATGGCGAGACGTTTGCCGCTGGCATCAAAGCGCTGAACCTGGGGCCGCTGATCGGTCAGCGCACTGCCGGCGCTGGTATCTGGCTGTCCGATCGCAATCGGCTGAGTGACAACGGGGCCGCACGCGTTGCTGAAAACGGACAGTTCCGTGCCGACGGACAATGGCTGATCGAAGGCCGCGGGGTCAGTCCGGATATCGAAGTGGAAAACCTGCCATTTGAGAGCTTCAACGGGCGCGACCGTCAGCTCGATGCCGCGCTCGACTATCTGGAACGCAAACTCAAGGCCGAGCCGATCATCAATCCGCAGGCACAGCCGATCCCGCCGCGGGGCACCCCGGCGAGCGACGCAAAGAATTTTTGAGGCGGCGATGAAAGCCTGGTGGCGGGTGGATGCGACCAGCGTCCGACTATAAGTCGAACCCACCAAAGGCGGACCAGCGTCCGACGACAAGTCGGGCCCACCCGGATCATTGCGTGGTGTGGGTCCGCGCTGTGCGCGTACAGCTTGCCCAACTTGGGCCATTCGCGCTCCTGTCCGAACGCGGGACCAAACACGCCGTTCTGGCAGTGGCCGATCAACGCATTCAGCATCCCCGGACAGGTGGATTCGTTGAGCCCCTCGGCAACGCATCTCTGCGTTGTCCAGCGACTGGCAGCAAAGGTGTTCCATTGCGAAGGCACGTCTTGGCAAAACTCAGGAGATGGCTTTGCCGTGCTCAGACACCCGGACAGGAACATCAGATTGAATTGAGCCGCAACGGCATCAGGATTCTTGTGGTTCCGGTCGAACCCCTCTTTCAGGCAGCCGTCTTGATCGGTGAGCTTGCCAAAGGCAATGCCCTGGTCGATACCCTTCATGGTATTGGCTTGAAATTCCGCACCGTGTTGCGACCACCACCACCATCCGGTCAGGCCAAGCACGACGAAGGCCAGGGCACCAAAGCCCAATATGATCAACACTGCGCGCATCCCGCGATTCAAAACTGGCTCCACAACATATACGCACAACCCTGGCTGCCGACGTAGCAGCCGAGCGTGCCGCATCGTGCGGTGCGGCGCAACCTGGCCAGTGCCAGCCCGGCGCCGCGCCCCATTCCGGCCAACTCACGCGAAGGAAGCCAATTGGGCTCCTTTCGCATTGGCCTCAAGCTGTCGCTGCAGGCCAAGCCGGTCGATCTGGATCCAGTATTCGGCGATGCGCCCGTTCTCGACACGGTAGACCGCGCTGGCGTACTCGGTCAGTGCCTTGCGCGTCGGCCGATAGCCGTCGATCGTTGCCAGATGGCAGCCGCGCTGCACCCAGCGTGCATAACCTTGTCACCCTCGGCAATCAGCTCGTTGACTTCGAAGCAAAAGTCGCCACAGTCTCGGCCGCATGACCATGGCGCGCCCGCTTATCAACAGTGGACGTCTGATTCAAATCACACCGAAGCGCCTGCACGCCGAATACGCGCACTGGTTTGTACAGCCACCGAGGTCAGAACGACACCCCGGCGTACAAAGCCTTCGCGCCTGGTTGCTGACTGAAGCCCAGGCGAGTACTTAGTGAAGGTCTGAATAAGTCACCACTTCGTCTTCGCCACAATGCTTATTGCTTGCCAAACCGCCGCTCTCAACAGCGGAGCTGGTCAACCGCAGGTTTTCCTGGAGTGGGGCAAGCACTCAGCTGTACGTCGAAGTCGATCTGGTGACTTATTCAGAGGTTCCCAAATGGCAAGAGCACCCAGTTTGACGTGACGAATCGGGCACCAGTGCCATGACGACAGCCGGGGCAGCGCAGGAAAGTCAGTGCCGGAAAATTGTCCAGCGTGGCAGCGGAAATTCTTCAGTTCGCGTTGAGGTCGTTGACCCGTCCTTGAACGCTTGCGTTCGCATGGTGAATCAAATGAGCCAGATTGCCACGAGATTCCGAGTTGGGGCGATGCAACTACTCCGCCACCACACGATTGCGTCCACCATCTTTGGCAAGGTACAGCGCTCGATCTGCCATTTGCAGCAGGCTGACCCCGTCGCCGGGGTGGTCCGGGACGGTGCTGGCAACGCCTAGACTGATGCTCACTAAGGTGGTGGCGGTATTGTCGGCATGTGCAATACCCAGTGCCGTCACCGCCGCGCGAATCTTTTCGGCGACGTCGGTCGCATGCCTGGTATCTGTCATCGGCAAAATTACCGCGAACTCCTCACCACCGTAGCGCGCTACAAAATCGCCGCCGCGATGGAGACTGTCGCGAATTGCCGCCGCCACCTGCTTGAGACACTCGTCGCCAGCGACATGGCCGTAGCGATCGTTGAAGTGTTTGAAATGATCGATGTCGGCGAGGATCAGCGACAACGGTGCCGCATCGCGCAGAGCGCGGTTCCATTCGCGCTGCAGTGTTTCGTCAAATAGCCGACGGTTGGGTATCTGCGTCAGGCCATCGGTGGCCGACAGCATGCGCAGGCGATCTTCCAGTTTTTTCTGCTGCGTGGCGTCACGGAACACTACGGCATAGTGCTGCAGTTCGCCGCGTGCGTCGCGCACAACATTGACTGTGGTTTCCTGCGGGTAGTTTTCGCCATCGCGACGTTGGGCTGGCAGCGTGCCTTCCCACTTGCCGTGCAACTGCAATTCGGCATGCATGCGCTCGATGAATCCCGGCCGATCGTGATCGGGACCGCCCAGCAATCGCGGGTTCTGCCCACGGACTTCGGCCTGCGAGAATCCGGTGATGCGCTCGAATGCCGGATTGACCGACTGGATGCGCAGATCAGCACCCAGCACCATCACCCCTTCCGCGGTGTTGCGCACCACCACATCGGCCAGGCGCAGATCCTTCTGCGCACGTGCCAGCTCGGTCAGCTCATGCGCCAGACGTGCATTGATCGCCTCGATCTGCCGACGTGAGCGTTGCTGCATGGTGGTACCGATTAAAAAAATCACTACCAGAGTCAACGCCAAAGCAGAAATGGTGATTGCGAAATTACGATAGCGCGCCTTGCCGGCCAGCCAGTCATCAGCGTTCATGTCGACGCCGAGCACCGCGAGCACTTCGCCGCTGTGCGGATGGCGAACCGTTGCCAGCCCCGTTACCCAGTAGCCCCAACGATCGCGTGACGGCGCTTCCATGGCGGCTGTCCCGGAACGATAAACCTGCAGAATGCTTTGCTCGGGTCCATCGTAGACATCGCCGGGCGCAGAATAGTCTGCAGACTCCTCGGGCTCGGCGTCTGCCAGGAAGACCAATTTTCCAGCAGCGTTTGGCCGCATCAGATAGACAAAGCGATAGTCCGGATTGACCATGTGAATGCGCTTGAGCTGCGCACGCACTGCGCCGAATGCCGCGCTGGTGGTGTCGGCCGGCTCGCCGCGCAGTGCATCCACCTCTTCGGCGCGCAACGAGGCGGCTGCCGTAGTTGCCAGTAGTTGCACGTGATCGCGCTCCAGCCCCTCACCGTAGTTGCTGACAAAGCTGACGAACCAGATGCTGCCGAGCAGTGTGACCAGCAGCAAAAAGCCGGTCAGCCAATGTGGCGGTTGACGTGGAGATGGAGGAGACCAATCCATCATAGGTGCAGGTTGTTCCCGGCGAAGGCCGCAAGTTTACTCGCGCCGGGAGCCAAGTGAGAGTTTTCGGAACCGCTTTAAGCATCCGCATCGCGCGCACGATAAGCTTGGTTCTAGCCCCGGGAGAAACCTGCCATGCAGCCCAAAGCCAGCACCGTTGCCGATTACCTTATGGGATTGGCTCCAGAGCGTCGTGGCTCGATCGAAGTGGTGCGCCACACCATCCGCGCCAATCTCGACAAGGGCTACGAGGAGGGTATGCAGTACGGAATGATCGGTTACTACGTGCCGCACCGACTGTTTGCCGCGGGCTATCACTGCGATCCCAAGCAACCACTGCCCTTCGCGGCGCTTGCTTCGCAGAAGAACTACATGTCGCTGTACTTGATGGGTGTCTACTGCGGCTGCACCGCGGATGCAGATGGCGAAACCGCGGAGGCGCGCTGGTTCCGCGAAGCATGGACGAAGGCAGGCAAAAAGCTCGATATGGGTAAGAGTTGCGTGCGCTTCAAGAAGATTGAAGAGCTCGCCCTGGATGTGATCGGCGAGGCAATTCGCCGCATCCCGGCGAAGCTGTACATCGAACGCTACGAGGCAGGGCTCGCTCAAACAGCCAAGCCGCGCGCCAGCAAGAAGAAATAGATTGCACTTTGGCTCGGGATTTCGCCAGGGCCCATCGCTAGCGTTGCAGCGCCCCCGTATGGGCATGGCTTTTGGGTTTTTGGCATCTACTGCTGTTCAGGACCCTGCTTCCTTTGTTCGCCGGGCGGTGGTCTAGGCGGAGTGCACAACCGGATGACGACTACCAGGGGGAACATGCCAAAAGGAATCATCATCGGAAGTAAAAACACCATGCCAGCCTCGCGCAAAGTCTTGTCGATGATCGGGCAAATCCCGAGGTAAACGAAGAGCAACACCAACTGTGACGCCAGCGAGGCGAACTGATACTGCCAGAAATTGGCATGCCTCAAGCCAGCAAGCGGGCTAGCCAATGCAAACGCCGACGCACCCAGTGCCGCGAACATCACCGACCCCGTCCTGAGCAACAGCATGAGCGGCAGAGACAACGTAAACACAGTCAGTGCCTGCAACGGTGGGCTGCGAGTAATGGCGTTTTCAAATCGCTTGTAGTCAATCATGCAGGGAACTCCCTCACATTGAGCCAAGGTCGAGGAGTATCCTCTGAAACCAGGATTGCCGTGACACGCCGGGGTTTCTGTCGTCTGCGCTCCCTGGTAAGAGCGGCTTCAGCCGCGAAGCTCCGCTGTTGTGGGAGCGGCTGACCAGCTTCGCTGTTGAGAGCCAGCCGCGAAGTTCTGCCCTTCGCTTTGTCCGAAAAGATCAACAGCCAGCACCCCTGTGGGAGCGGCGTAAGCCGCGATGGTTTTGCACCTTGCTTCGTTCAAGAAGATCAACAGCCAGCACCCTGCGGGTGCGTCATCGCTAAGCGCTGACAAAACGTTTTCGCGCTTTGCGCGAGTCACTTTCTCTTTGGATGGACAAAGAGAAAGTAACCAAAGAGAAATCCACCCCTCATCGACGCACTCCGGGCATCCTGCCCTGCGTGTTCGTGCTCGGCGGCCGCTGGTCTACGGACGCACGTCCCTGTGCGTTCGTAGACAGTCCGACATCCTGTCGGCCTCCCTGCGGGCTTTCCGCGTCCACCGATCACCGCCGCTCAGGGGCCCCATGGTTTAAATCGGCGCGCTCCCGGCGCGCAGAAGCAACAGCCAGTGAGCAACCAACACTACTGTGGGAGCGGCGTGAGCCGCGATGCTCTGTTGTTGTGGGAGCGGCTGACCAGCTGCGCTGTTGAGAGCCAGCCGCGAAGCTTTTGTTGTGATGCTTGTTTGGAAAATATCAACAGCCAGCACCCTTTGGGTGCGTCATCGCTATGCGCTGACAAAACGTTTTCGCGCTTTGCGCGAGTCACTTTCTCTTTGGATGGACAAAGAGAAAGTAACCAAAGAGAAATCCACCCCGGATCGTCGCACTCCGGGCATCCTGCCCTGCGTGTTCGTGCTCGGCGGTCGCTGGTCTACGGACGCACATCCCTGTGCGTTCGTAGACTGGCCGACATCCTGTCGGCCTCCCGGCGGGCTTTCCGCGTCCACCGATCACCGCCGCTCAGGGGCCCCTGGGTAAAGCAGCGCGCTCCTGCGCGCAGCAGCAACAGCCCGTCCACTGCCATCACCACTATGGAAGCGGCATACCCGCTGCGCTGTTGAGAGCCAGCCGCGGAGCCTTTGCTCAAAAGCTTGGTTCGAAATGACCTACTGCCAGCACCCTTTGGGTGCGTCGCTGCGCGACGACACTGGTTTCTGCGCGCCAGGAGCGCGCTTCTTTTTATTGGGGCCCCTGAGCGGCGGTGATCGGTGGCCGCGAACAGCACGAAGTGTGGCCGCATGGATGCGGCCAGTCTACGAACGCACAGGGATGTGGGTCCGTAGACCAGCGACCGCCGAGCACGTACCTGGAGGGCAGGATGCCCGCAAGGCGACGATCCGGGGTGGATTTCTCTTTGGTTACTTTCTCTTTGTCCATCCAAAGAGAAAGTGACTCGCGCAAAGCGCGAAAACGTTTTGTCAGCGCATAGCGATGACGCGCCTGCAGGGTGCTGGCTGTTGATGTTTTCCAACTAAGCATCACAACAAAAGCATCGCGGCTCACGCCGCTCCCACAACAGCGGAGCATCGCGGCTACCACAACAGCGGAGCATCGCGGCTCACGCCGCTCCCACAACAGCAGAGCATCGCGGCTGAAGTCGCTCCCACAACAGCAGAGCATCGCGGCTGAAGCCGCTCCCACAACAGCGGAGCATCGCGGCTCACGCCGCTCCCACGAAATCGGGGCGGCGCGGACCGAGCCCTGCGCTACAACTGCTGCGAGCGCTGAGTCAGCGCAACGCTACCAATGATCAACACGCCCGATATGAACATCGGCAACGTCAGTGGTTCACCCAACAGCGACCAGGCCCACGCCACTGCGAACAACGGCACCAGGTAGGTCACAGTAACCGCCCGTGCCGCACCGATGCGACGGATGAGTCGGTAGTAAAGCGCGTAGGCAGCTCCGGTGGAGGCGACGCCGATCATTGCGGCTGAGAACCACGCAGAGGGGGGAATGGAAAGAGAATGTGGCGGCCAGCTCGCGACCGCGAACGGCAGTGTGATCAGTGCCGCGCAAGACAGCGTTGCAGCAGCCAAAGCTACCGGTGGAACGCCAGTCAGGTGACGACGCAACAGGTTGGCACCGACGCCATAGAGAAATGCTGCGGTGACACCGGCAGCGACTGCGCCGCCGACATTGCTGCCAGCGGTCTTGCCGCTGGCGAGTACGACGACGGCGGCGAAGCCAACGATCAATGCAATGCTGTGCTTCAATCCGATGCGCTCACCGTAAAACATAAACGCGACCACCGCGGTGAACAACACTGCCAAGCTGTTGGTAATTGCGCCGATGCCGGCCGGGGCATGTTGCGCGCCCCAGGCAAACAGCGCAAATGGAATTGCCGAATTGATTGCGCCGATCAGCGCAATGCGCGGCCACAATCGCAGTGGAAAGCTGGTGCGTGCCATCCACAGGAAAGGCAGCAATACCATCGCGCCGAGTGCGAGCCGGATCTCAACCAGCGGCAGTGTTCCGAAGGCAGGGGCGGCGACGCGCTGAAACATGAAAGACGCACCCCAGACGGCGGCGAGCAGACCGAGTTCAAGCGGGGTCAACCAGGCGCGTTCGCCGGTGTCGAGGGTTTCAGCAGGGGTGACGGTCATCGTGGTCATCGTGGCGCAAAGCTCGTTCGTGTCTGGGTTCGTATTGTCCTCGCCTGCCGGGTATCGACAAGCGCATACTTTGGATGTCAGACACAAACCAAATTTGAGGCTCCTATGGGACTACGACCGGAGTGGCTATCGGCACTGGCGGCATTTGAATGTGCCGCGCGCCACCAGAACTTCGCACATGCGGGTGAGGAGTTGCACCTGACCGCGAGTGCCGTCAGCCACCATGTACGCAAGCTCGAATCGCGCCTGGGCGCGGCCTTGTTTCAACGTCACGCGCGCGGGGTGACGTTGACCCTGGAGGGACGCAAACTGGCGGATGCAGCCAGCAATGCGCTCGGAGATATCGAAGTGGTGATGGCTGATTTGCGGCGGCACGAGGATGCGCAGTCGTTGCTGCGTATCAGCACGCTGCATTCGTTGGCCTTCACCTGGTTGATGCCGCGCCTACCGCGTTTTGCAGCACTGCATCCCCACGTGCGCGTGCTTGTGTTGACGGAAATCGCGTTGACGCGCTTCGATGATGCGGGCGCCGATTTCGCGATCCGTCATGGCCCTGGCCATTGGCCCGGGTTGACCGCGCATGCGTTGATGCACGAAGCGTTGTTTCCAGTGGCGTCGCCAAAGTTTCCCGGCGTGCGCAAGCTGCGCAGTGCCGCGCAAATCGCAGGGCTGCCATTGGTTGCAGACCTGTCACGGCAGGGTTGGCAGGATTGGTTTCGTGCTGCGGGGGTGCATGGCGCCAAAATCGATGAGCGCTACACATTTAGCGATAGCACCGATGCGTTGCATGCCGCGGCGCATGGACTGGGGGCGGCATTGGCGCGCGAACGCATCGTCACGCCCTGGCTGGAGGACGGAAGCCTGGTCCAATTGCCAGGGCCCCGGATTCCGGCGCGCTGGAGTTACCACGTCGTCTATCCCGCGCATCGCCGCCTGCGACCGGTGGCGCAGCAGTTTGTTGACTGGTTGTTAACCGAAAATCCGATGGTGGACCAGAAGTCGGATTTTTGACCAAGTTCTGACGGACCCGCAGGCGATCTTGCGTAAGAAAGAGCATAGGCGGATGCACCGCCGCTCTTGGAGTCACCATGTATATGCCGTTTCGCACCATTTCCTTGTTGTTTGTGGGCGCGCTCGCAGGGGCCCTGCAGGCGCAGACGACACTGATGGTCACTTCCGCTGCAGCCATTGGGCCGGGCACACTGGATGCTGCGGTGACGCAGCTGATCCCTGGCATGAGCGTGCAGGTGGTCCGTTTCCAGTTGCCCGCCAACAGCGTAATCACACTCGGCCAGACATTGCAGGCGGTGCGCGGCAGCGAGGTGCTGATCGATGGCGGCGACACGCCGGGACTGGTGATCGACGGCAACGGCCTGGGAATGTTTCGGGTGGATTTCTCCGGCGATACGGAGCGACTCACGCTGCGCAACGTCAAACTGCGAGGCGGCAGCAGAGCCTTCGGTGGTTGTCTTTCTGTCATGCGCGTCGCAACGATTGCCGAGGTCGACAATCTTGTATTCGAAGACTGCCGCGCGGCAGCGAATGACTCGGTTTCCGGACGTGGCGGCGCTATTTATGCAGAAGGTCCGCTGTCGGTAATCCGATCGCGCTTCACCGGAAATGAGGCGAACGACAACAATCTGCTCGCTCCATTGCCGGACGGCGGCGCAATCGCCGCGCGATCCGCGGTGAGCATCGCGCGTAGTACGTTCCAGCAGAATCGCATCCTGAAATCCAATCCGACCGGTGGTTGCCCAGCCGGCGACGGCGGTGCAGTCGCCATGTTCCTGCCACCGGGGCAGAACGCCCAATTCGCTGACGTAAGCTTTACCGGCAACTGGACCCAGTGTCAGAACAGTCGGCAAAACGGGCGTGGCGGCGCCTTGGCTATCTACAGCTCGGGTACCGGCGCCGCTGCCAACGTGTTTATCAGCAACGCTTACTTTGGGCAGAACGAAGGTTTTTCTGGCGGCGCGGTTCTGCTGCAATCAGTGCGGTTGCAGATGCAAAATGTGACGTTCTTCGAGAATGTCGCAAGCCTGGGTGGTGGTCTGATTATTTTCCCGGCCGGTGCGCAGCCTGCCGATCTGCGATTGAGCAACGTCACCTTTCATCGTAACACCGCACACGTCGGCACCGGCGCCGATCTTGATCTCGGTACCCGCCTGGGCGCACCGACCCCGGTGCGCGACCTGCGCAATGTGTTGTTCGGGCCGCCGCTTTTTGGCGAAAGCTGCGCGGAAGCCGCATTCAATGCCGACGCCGGCGAAGCCGTGTTTGTGACCGGCAACAGTTGCTTTGTGAGTGTCGCCGGCAATTTGATCACTGCGCAGTTCCCCGGCAACAATTTCGGTTTGCAGCCTCCGGCGATGAATGGTGGATACGTGCCAACGCTCGACGTGGCACCCGGTAGCCCGGCGATCGACAACGGCAGCTTTACGCTGTGTCCAGCGACCGACGCGCGCGGTGCCACACGGCCTTACGACGGTGATGCCAACGGCGTCGCGATCTGCGATGTCGGTGCCATCGAATTTCGGCCAGACCTGCTGTTCAAGCACGGATTCGAAAACGCGGCGCTCAGTCAGCACGACTGAAGCAACTGGCAAAATCTTCAGGGCATCGCGATAGCGATCACCACGTAGCGCATTGACCCACCCGCAGCCAGTGCATCCAACGGCCAGCAAGTAGTGAGCAACAAGGTATCGGTGTCGGGCAGCGCGATGCGCTGCTGGTCGCTATCCACGACCCGAAACGCGGCGATGCGATAGCGATGCACAATGTCACCTTGCTCCCAAAGTAGTTCGTCCCCTTGCTGCAAACGACCAATCCAGTTGAAGTGCGTATCACGATGCGCGCTGATGATCGGACCAGCGTGTCGATTGCGATGCACCAGCCCAGGGCCGAACGCGAGCACGCGCGGAGTGGCTTGGTCCAGTACGATCTGGTTCACGTAGAGGCGCGGCACCTGCAGCCGCGCGACGCCGCGAAAGTCTGCCTGTGGCCACGGCCGGCTGCCGGGTGAATGCTCGTAAGCATCGGTGATCAACCGCATCGCCAGGCGCCCTTTGGCGAGCGGATACAACGCCTGCGCGGACAGCAGGCCGCCGCTCATCAGCAGCAGCCAGGCCAATCCGCGCAATGCGTGCCCTTTCATGTACGCGTGCGCACGAGCGTGATGCTGGCCAGCAGCATCATCAGCAGGCCGAGCAACAACAGGGCACGCCAGCCCAGCGCGGTTTGTGCGAAGCCCTCGGCGTCGGCCGGCGTTGGATTGTCGAAGCTGGCTTTGTCCAAGGTGTCGCCTTCCTTGCGACGCACTACTTTTTCAACTGCAACAAAGCTCGTGTAGCGAGACAGCAGCCGATGCTCGAGCGCTGTCGCCAACACTTGAGTGCGAACCTCGTCCTCGTTTGCGCCAAGATTGAGTTCGTCTTCAAGTGCCTGGATCTTGCGTCGCGCCCAGATCTTGGCGATGCCGACCGCCGGCGTGGCCTGCTGGATCGGCATGCCTTTGGCAAACTTTGCAGACTGGCCCTGTGCGCTTACTTTCATTTCCTCGCGGGCAGCGTTGCCGATGCGCATGCGACTGGTCAGCCACAACGGCTCGCCGGCGTAGAGATCAGGGAACTTTTTGGGCCAGGCTTCAGCAGAATCCGGCCACTCGAGTTCGATACGCGTCAACACCGGCGTGTCGATGCGTTTGAACAAGGCTTGCAGTGGCGCATCGACCGCGTCGGCGGACTCGATGATCTCGGCAAAGCCTCGGCCGAGTTCCGCCGAGCGGCGCAGGAAAGCGCGATGCGGGGCATTGCCGATACCGACCATGAACAAGCGCGCATCTGTGTTGCCTGCGGCGATATGACGATAGATCTCTTCCTCATTGCCGACCGCACCATCGGTGATGAACACGACCTGGCGTACATGCGTGTTGACTGGCGGAAATGACAGCGCCAGATCGAGCGCGCCGGCAATCTCGGTGCCGCCATCTGCACTGCGCGTGGCAACGAACTCGCGCGCGGTCGCGATGGTTTGCGCATTCATCGGTAACGACATCGGGCTGAGCGCACGGGCAGTGCTATCAAAATCGACAACATTGAAATAGTCGCCGGGCGCGAGCTGGGTCAATGCGAAGTCCGCCGCTTTTTGTGCGCCATTCCAGGCCGCACCCATCATCGAGCCCGAGCTGTCCAGCACCAGAATCAGTTCGCGCGGCAGGCGCGGGCCAGCCTGCGTCGGTGGCACCAGCATCAGGCTCAGGTATCGCTCGCCATTGATGTCCTCGACAAAGCTTGCAGCCTGCGCGGCGACGTTGGACTGCGGGGTCCAATGCAGCACGTAATCGCGATCCGCGGCAATGCGCTCCTCGCGCGTCAGTATCTGAAATACTTTCCCCTTGTGCTGAACCAGAATCGCGTGCGAAGTCGATTGCGGCGCCTGGATTGGAATGCCCGCGGCGAGGCGAACTTCGATACGCGCCGGCAAAGTAGGGCCGCCGACTGTAGCCGCCGGCTCTACGGCATCGAGTGCCGCACCCAGGTCATGCGCCGCGGTGCTGCCATAGCGCGGACGTAGCGTCAGTGGGAACACCAGCTCGAATCTGCCATCGCGATATCCGACACTCTGGAAGTATTCGATCTCGACGCTGACTTCCGACTTTGGCGGAATATTGGCGACGCGGGTGGAGAACATATCGACCGCCTGGCGTTCCACCAGTGCAGTCGCCATGCCAGCACTTTTGGCGGCCTCGTATTCGATGCGTGCGGCTTCGCGTTCGCGAATCTCGCCTTCAATCAGGCGCCCATCCAGTTCGATGCGCATCGAGAACACAGCACTGTCGGCGGGTATCGGCAGGCGATACTGACCCTCAAGAAAATCGTCGCCTGGATTGATGAAGCGCTGCCGCACACGGGTATGCGCCACCATGCCGGCGACATCGATCTCGATCTCGGTTGTGGTGGCAGGCAACACCGTTGCCGCGGTGTTGGGGCCGTGCACTGCCATGCCGGGTGGTGGCGTCTGCGCGGCCAGCGGGGTAGTTGCCAGCAGCAGGGAGGGACCGATCAGCAAAAGGCTGATCAGCGAAAAACCGGTTCGTGAAAGCACAGAGCGTGAGGCGGAACGCGCGGCGGGCATGGCGATGGTCTCGCTGTGGGGAACAGACGAGTCCATTGGAGTCCCGTAATGCGTCCAACGTCCGACGCGCTTGGGCCGCAGTCGCGATGGAAGTGGACATTCTTCTGACGCAGAGGCTTGAGCGCTCGCACATCGATGGACGGATCTGCGACGTTGCAATGCGGGCAAAGGGAGACGGCACGCTGATCGGCAGCATTGATCGCCGCACAGCGTGCTGGGTGCCTCGCTTCTATCCCACGTTTCGATTGCCGCGCCGCAGACCGGACATTCCCGTTTACGGCATCAGCACGCTGTCGATGACGTGGATCACACCGTTGCTGGCCTTGATATCGGTCGCGGTAACGGTGGCGTTATCAATCATCACCTTGCCATTCTTCACCACGATCTTTGCACTCTTGCCGTTGACCGTTTTGGCGCTGTTGAGTTTGACGACATCAGACGCCAACACCTTTCCCGAGACCACGTGATAGGTCAGGATTGCGGTGAGTTTGTCTTTGTTCTCTGGCTTGAGCAGGTCGTCGAGCGCGCCAGCAGGCAGCTTGGCAAAAGCGGCATCGGTGGGCGCAAACACGGTGAATGGACCGGCGCCTTCGAGCGTAGTAACCAGATCGGCGGCGGTGAGCGCGGCGGTCAGAGTTTCAAAATCTGCGCTGGTGCTGGCGATGCCCACGATGGACGGTGCGCTCGTGGCCATCTCGGCGTGCTTGCCATGATGTTCGGCAAATGCGGGTACGGCGACGATGGCTGCGAAGCCGACAGCGAGTGAGAGAAGCGTCTTGCGAAGGAACATGTGGTATCTCCGAGGTGGGATGAAGCGCAGCAGGTCTGCGCTGACGCCACCATGCGCCAAGGCTTGTTGCGTGGTGGTGCAGGTGAGGTAATGTGCGCTTTCACAAATGTCACCTTGATGTCGCGGAAGCGTTGCAAAATGATGAATGCCTAGCGCCGAACCCGGGTTTGCGCGCAGGGTGACGACGCGTCTGGGTATCGCGGCGCCCAGCTCGGTGAGTGAAAGCAACTAGTCTCGATCGAAATCGCGGAAGCGTGCTTTCCAATTGGCGACTCGGCCTTCAAGGGCGAGACGCGGTGCATGCATGCGCCTAGGGCGACGGTTCCGGTTGCGTGCTGTTGCGGCACGCGCTGGGTCCCGGAACATTGGTAACGCCGAAAAAGTCCATGCAACGTTCAGCGGACGCGTCCGAAGTACAGCCTGATTGCGATACGCTCGAATCTACTGCGGACATTCGGACCGCGAGCCAGAAGCCTCCATGAAAACCACGCTAATTGCACTGCTGCTGATCGTTGCAATGCCGGTCCAGGCACTGCGCTGCAATGGGCGCCTGGTTGATCCCGGCGATCACGCGGTGCAGGTGCGCGAGCGCTGCGGTGAACCATTCTGGACCGACCGCTACAGCGAATGGCTGGTGCGCGGTGAACGCGGGCCGTTGGAGCAGCGCGTTGAACGCTCGGTAGAGGTGTGGTTCTACAACTTCGGCAGCAATCGCTTCATACAACGTCTGGTGTTTCGCGACGACCGCTTGCAACGCGAAGAGGGCCTCGGCTATGGATTCGATCGAAAACCCAAGAAATGCAATCTCGACATGCTGTTGCCTGGCATCAGCAATGGCGAAATCATCGCGCGTTGTGGCCTGCCACAGCGTCAGCGCGAACGCTACGGCGATCTGCTTGAGCGCGATGGCCAAGGGAACGCGCGGGTGCGCGTGCTGCGTCAAGAAGACTGGATCTACGATCCGGGTTCGTCACGCGATTATCGCTTGCTGCTGCTGGTAGATGGGCGCCTTGAGCAGACGCAGCGGCTGGATCGTTGATCAACTTCGCACAGTCGATGCGGAGTAATCCAAGGCCGTGTGCTGCGATCTGAGATTGTGCGTCGTGCTAAAGAGGGGCGTTTCTAGATATTCCCTTTAGTCGCACGTGACCGCATTGGGGTTGGCCGCCGAGTGACCAAGGCAGGCCCGAGCGCACAATCAGAAAAAATAGCGGGTAAACAACGCGCGTGAAATGCGGTCGACGAAGCAAGTAGAACCACGGCACAGACCTCACCCGTCTGTTGGCATCCGCTTGCGCAGAGTGCCGGCAAGACCGAATCCGCGATCAAGAAAATCTTCGGTTCTCAGGTCGATGTACACAATCCCGTAGCGTGGTTGTCAAGTCAAAGCCATCAACTCAACACACGTGTGTCATCGGCGCCGTGCAGCATGCGCGCCTCAACCAACGCCAAGCATGGCCTTCTTCCTCAATGGCAGGAAAAGCGTGCGCGGCCCGAAGAAAAGGTAACGCCATGAACGCGATTCGCTCACTCCTTGCCACCGCGATTTGCAGCGCGCTCTGCGCCGGCACGTCATTCGCGCAGCCCACGGCGGGTACAGCCGTGGATGCAGGCGATGCCGATGCAGCGACGCTCGAAGGGATATCGGTGATCGGCAAAGGCGAGACGCGTCAAGTGCAAGAGCTGGACATCCAAGCGCAGGCACAGAAACTCCCGGCCGGCACCAGCCCGTTGAAATTGCTGAGCAAGCTGCCGGGCGTGAGCTTCCAATCCGCGGATCCATTCGGCAACTACGAGTGGTCGACACGCATCAGCATTCGCGGCTTTGGCCAAAACCAGCTCGGTTTTACCTTGGATGGTGTTCCCCTCGGCGACATGAGCTATGGCAACCACAACGGTATGCACATCAGCCGCGCCGTAGCCGCTGAGAACTTGCAGCGCGTTGAGCTGGCGCAAGGCGCCGGTGCCATCGCCACGGCATCGACGAGCAACTTGGGCGGCACCGCGCAATTCTTTACGAGAACTCCAGAGCAGGACTTTGGCGTACGCGTGGCGCAGAGTTTCGGCAGCGACAGTGCCTGGCGCACCTTTGCCAGCATGGACAGCGGTCAGCATGGCGGCTTCAGCAGCTATCTCAGTTTCGCGTTCGCGGATACGGATAAGTGGAAAGGTGCCGGCGACCAGGAGCAGTCACAGTTCAACGGCAAACTGGTCTACGGCAACGAGTGGTTCAGTCTTGCCGGCTATGTTTCCACCTCGCGTCGCAATGAGATCGATTACGCCGATTTGTCACTGGAGTCGCAACACAGATTGGGCTGGGACTGGGACAATTACCAACCGGACTGGCAACGCGCGATTGATGCCGCCAACGGAATCTATAGCGGGGCGGCGAATAGTCTCGACGACGCGTATTACACGGCGAGCGGATTGCGCGATGACGACATGGCATCGGTGAATCTGGACTGGCAGGCGACCGATGCGATCGCCGTTCAGATGCTCGCTTACTATCACCGCAACGAGGGCCAGGGAACGTGGGCGACGCCTTACCGTCCATCACCAACCGTGCCGATTTCGATACGCACAACCGAGTACGACATCGAACGCACCGGCTTTATACCCAGCATCTCGGCCACCTTCGGTATCAACACCGTCAGCGCGGGCATCTGGTTCGAGAACAGCGTGCATGGGCTGCAGCGCAATTTCTATAACCTCGATCGCAACAACCCGCCAGATGAATCGTTCTTTCATCGTGACCCGGACCTGCGCGTATTCCGGCAGCGTTTTGATACCGATACCACCCAGTATTTCATCAGTGATCGAATCGACCTGCTCGAAGGCGCTTTGGCTATCGATGTCGGATTCAAGGGCACCGACGTCGATATCGATGCAATCAGCCTGATCGGTTCACGTGCCGGTGGCAGCATCGAATCCAAAGACAGCTTCCTGCCGCAGATTGCTGCGCGCTATCAGTTCAACGACAATGAAGAGATTTTCTCTTCTTACACCAAGAATATGGCCGCGTTCCGACCCGGCGTAGGCGGCCCGTTTTCCGCCAGCCAATCCGCTTTCAACCTGTTCGCAGATACGTTGGAGCCAGAGACATCCGATACGTTCGAGCTCGGCCTGCGCAGTGAGCGCGATTGGTATCAGGCCTCAATCGCGTTGTACAACGTGCGCTTTGACAACCGCTTACTGTCCATTGCCCGTTGCGCAGGTATTGTCGGCTGCCCGTCCAGCTTCGCCAACGTCGGCAAAGTGCAGTCCAACGGTGTCGAGGCGGCGCTCGCGCTGAACCTCAGCGACGAAATCAACTGGTACCACTCGGTCTCCTACAACGATTCTGAATATCGCTCGGATTACCTTGACGGAGAAAACCTGGTGCCTGCCGGTGGCAAGCAGGTGGTGGGCACTCCGCAGGTGCTATTCACGTCGGACCTGAGTTACACCTCTGGCCCGCTCAGCGCGGGGATCATCGCGCAATACACTGATGAACGCTTCATCACCTACTTGAACGACTCCAAAGTCGAGGACTTCTGGTTGCTCAGCGCATCGGCCGGTTATGACTTCGGTGAGGTCGGTGCATTCAAGGCGCTGAAGTTGCAACTGCAGGTGACCAACCTGCTCGAAAAGGAATACTTCTCCACGGTCGGCAGCAATGGCTTCGTCACTTCCGATCCGAATGGAAACAGTTACACACTGCTGACGGGCGCGCCGCGGCAATGGTTCTTCACTGTCGATGCGAATTTCTGACCATGCGTACAATTGCGTTGGTATTGACGCTGGCTGCAGGGATATTGAGCGCGCCGACGAGCGCCATCGCGCTCGAGGAGACGTTGACGCGTATCGCTTTTGGCTCCTGCGCGCGCGAGAACAAACAGCAGCCGATCTGGGATGCCGTGGTCAAGTCAAAGCCCGAGCTGTTCGTATTTCTCGGTGACAATGTCTATCTGGACACGCGTGATCCCGAAGTCATGCGCGAGAAGTATGCACAGTTTGCAGCTAACCCCGGCTTCAAGAAACTACGCGCAAAAACGCCAGTGATCGCCACTTGGGACGACCACGATTATGGTGAAGACGACGCCGGTGGCGACTATCCGATGAAGGAAGAGACGCGTCGTCAATTCCTGGATTTCTGGAAGGAGCCGAAGGAATCACCCAGGCGTGATCGTAACGGCATTTACACCTCTGAATACTACGGCCCTGTCGGCCAACGCGTGCAGATCATTCTGCTCGACCTGCGCTACAACCGCACACCAATCGCCGTGGACGCACGCTGGGGCGATACCAAAACCTACGATCTATGGTACGAGCAACAAAAAGGCAAGACTGGCGAGGTGCCGGGTCCGTATGTGCGCAATGCCGACCCCAATGCCACGATGCTGGGTGAAACGCAATGGCAGTGGCTGGAGGAAGAACTACGCAGGCCTGCGGACCTGCGCATCATTGGCTCCAGCCTGCAGGTGCTCGCCGACTTTCCTGCGTGGGAAGCATGGGCCAACTACGTCGAAGATCAGCAACGGTTGTACGAGCTGATTCGCAACACCAATGCGCGCGGCATCGTCTTTATCAGTGGCGACACCCACTACGGCGAAATTACTTCGCTCAAGCGCAATGTTGCCTATCCGCTGTGGGACCTGACATCAAGCGGTCTGACCGAGACCTGGCCGGTGGCTGTGCCCAACGCCAAGCGCCTGGGCAGCGCTTACAGCGTGGCCAATTTCGGCATGCTGGAGATCGACTGGAAGCGTCGCGAACTCTCCATGCGGCTGAAGGACGCGGAAGGAAAGGCGCTGTTAACGCAGCGCATCGCGTTCGACACCGGCGCCGCAGTGCGATAACTATCCGCCAGGGAACCTTTGAACAATTCCGGAGCCGCGATAGCCCCCTGAGTCAGGGGGCGAAAAACCGCAGGTCTTTTGGAGTTTGGCAAGCAATAAGCAGTGCGGCGAAGACGAAGTGGTGACTTATTCAGACCTTCCCTGGTTCACAGGATCGGTACGCGATCAATGTGGGCATCATGTGCCTTCAGTCAATCTGCAACGCTCAAATTTTCTTGACCGTTTTGGCTGCACCAATCAGAAGCACAGTCAGAAGCGTGAGAGGCACCGACTAGCCAGTTTCGTAGTGCGCAGCGCAGTCCGCGTTCTTCTTGGGGGCGGACGCCGTCGTATGCGCGGACAAACTGCGTGAAGCAAAATGTGCTGCAGTTGGCAGCGCGCGGGCGCCGCGGATGTGGGCAGGTGTGTATCATCTCGCGCTCGGCTACATAGGCGGTGAGCAGATATGCGAGCGCACATAAGTGGTCTGCTGTGGGTGTCGATGCTATTGCCGTTGACTGCCTGCGCTACGGTGGTGGTCGGCGATTTTGCCTCGCGGACGGTGTCGGTCGATGGCGGCAGCGCCATCGCGTTGCGCTATCGGATCTACGTGCCGGCGGCGTGCAGCAATCGGCGTTGCCCACTGCTGCTTTTCTATCATGGTTCGGGCGAGCGTGGCAGCAACAACACAGCGCAATTGAACAACAGTGCCAACGGCATGTTCGCTTTGGTCAATGCGGTCGAAGCGGCCGCTGTGCCGATGATCGTGGTCGCGCCGCAATGCCCGAATATCCAGCCCAACGACTGGTGGTCGAACGAAGGTCCGCTGGTCGGATCGATCGACATGCTGGACGACGTGCAGCGCGAATTCGGCTTCGACCCGGCGCGGCTCTATGTCACCGGCCTGTCCATGGGCGGGGCCGGCGCGCTGGGATTGGCCAGCAACTTCGACAGCATCGCCGCGGCGGCGTTGCCGGTCTGCGCGGCCTACAATATTTCCAGCGTGGTGACGCATCCCATCATCGCGCGGGTGCCGATGTGGTTTTTCCATGCGGCCAATGATGGCACCGTGTTGCCGATTTCGTCACGCGAAGGCGTTGCCGGTCTGCGCACGGTTGGAGCCGATCCGCTGTATACCGAGTTCGCCAGCGGTGGCCACGGCATTTTCCCGCAGAGCTATGCGGTTGCCAAACTGGCACCGTGGCTGATTGCACAACGCTGGCATTTGCCGCAGGTTTTCATCGATCCCGCGGTGCAGCTGCAACTGCCCGTGCCAGGAGGCACGCTGTACACCAATGCCGGCACAGTAGCCCTCAGTGGCACCGCGGGTGCTGCCGATGCCGCAGTAAGCAGCGTCAGCTACAGCTTTGGTGCGAGTACCGGCACCGCCACCGGCACCACATCGTTCACCGCCCCCGCGTTGCCAGTACCACCGGACGCCAGCACGGTGCTGCGCGCTCAGGCGACGGGCACCAGCTATGTTGCGGCGTTTGCCGGCAACACGACGTTTTCGCGCAGCGTGCGTGTGGTGCATCCCATTCCCGCTGCACGTTCGCCGCGGGTAGTGCTTTGGGTGGAGCCGGTCACGCGCGTCGGTCGCCCATTGCGCTTGCGTGCACTGGTCGATGACGACGACTTGCCGCAGCCGGCAACGATCAGTTTCTCGCAGCTGGAAGGCCCGGCGACAGTCGCCTTCGAGATCGACAGCGCCGATCCGAAATTGGCCTGGTGGACCCCGAACAGCGCGGGCGCCTATCGACTGCGCGTCAGCGTCAACGACGGCGGCGCGGCAGTGCATGGCGAATCTGCCGTGCTGGTGCTCACGGCTGCAGCGCCGCGACCGACGGCGCGAGCGATCAATGTCGGCGGCGCCGCGATGACCGGTGTCGACGTCGGCAACGGCGTAGTCAGCTTCGAGGCCGAAACTGGTTTTACCGGCGGCAGCGCAGCGAGCATCAGCAGCGGATTTCGTGGCCTGTATGGCAGCGAAGACGACCTGCTGCATCTGGACAGCCGTCGCGGAACCGCTTTCAGCTACGCACTGACCGTGCCCAACGGCCGCTACCTGGCGGTTTTGTATCTGTCCAATACCACGACCTTTACCAATGCCGCGCGCAGCCTGGGGGCGCTGATCGAAGGCACGCGTGTGCTCGACAACTACGACATCTACAGTGCCATCGGCTGGCGCCAGGCGCAGCGCATCGGGTTTGTGACCACTGTGGCCGATGGCGTTGCCAACTTCGATTTTGCCCGACAGGTGATCGTCGGGGCCGGCGCGCAAATCAGTCTCGATGGCATCGAATTGCTGACACTGCCAGCGGGCGATACGGTGTTTGCGAACGGTTTTGAGTAGTTGATGGCTACTGCGCAGATGCGCGAAGCCAGCGCTCGTTGTGCGCGTGTTGACTGTGCAGAAAAAACTTCGCGGCTGACTTGACGGCTGCGCTGGTCGGTCGCACCCACAAATACGCGACGGATGAAATTTGAGCTGATCAAATCCGGTCTGCCCGACTTGCGCGCAGAAAAAATCGCGTAGCATTCAGTCGGTCATGACCTCGCACACACTGGACAATCCGTTTTGGTCTTCTCTGCGCAGCCGGCACCGCGAGCTGGCTCTGTGCGCGGGTGAGGTGGCACGCTTTCCGGCCGAGATGGCGCCTTTCCTGGGCATCGCGCACGTCGAAGCTGAAGTCAGCGACGCGATCGAATCCCTGGTCGCACCGGGCGAAAGCGTCTATCTGCTTGGCGTGGCACCCGGGCTGCCAGACCTGTGGCAGCTCGAAGCGTTCCGTCCTTTGGCACAGATGATTTGCGCGCAGACGATTGCGATCATCGACGGGCCTGAGGTCATCGAGTTGACCCAGGCCCATCGAGCGGACGTGTTGGCGCTGACTGCCCTGGTGTATCCGCATTATTTTCGCGAACGCACGATGGCGCTGGGCCGATATTTTGGTATTTACCAGGAGGGCCGGCTGGCAGCCATGATCGGCGAGCGACTGGCTACCCTGACGCATCAGGAAATCAGCGCGGTCTGCACCCATCCGGATTTCAACGGCCGCGGCTTTGCCCGTCGTCTGGTTGCGCGGTTGTCGAATGACAATCTTGATCGCGGCCGCATTCCGTTTCTGCATGTAAGCCATGAAAATCTGCGTGCAAAAACTCTGTACGAGCAAATGGGTTTTCACGTTCGCCGCGATATTCCGTTCTGGTCGCTGCGCCGCCGCGTTGATTCTGATCATACGCGAATCGAGCGTCGGGTCTAGCGGTGCAGCGGCGCCTGCGCACATGCAGCGCCAATAGACCCGGATACTGAATACCTATTGCTACGACAGGTTGCTCACTCGTGCTTCCAGAATTGCGCCGCGCCGTATTCCCAGCGCCACGGCGCACCTGTGTTGCCCAATACAAACGCCACCAGCCTGGGAAACGCCACCTCAGCGCGTACGTCGTTGGCGAGGATCACGACGCAGCGTTGGCCGCGTTCAACGCATACCCAGGTGTTGGCCGTGATGTCATCGTGCCCGCCCTTCATGAAGCCGCGGCCGTGCCGGCCTTGGAACGTGATCACACCCAATCCTGATGCCAGATCGCCGCGACGTTGGTTTGCAGGAAGCTCGGGCTGCAGCGATGGAAACTGGCTGGCGGTGGAGATGGACAGCTGCGGCTGAACCAGTTCTGCACGAGCGCTGGCCGACAACCCATCGCCGCGCACATAGCCGGCCACCAAACGTGCGATATCGCGAATCGTGGTGTCCATGGATCCGGCCGCACGCACACGGCTGCGCTCGTCATGCGGATGCGGTTGCCCACTGATGTCCCAGCCATCGGCGAGGTTTTCCGCAAAATCTGCTCGCCACATCATGCTGGTCCGCGTCATGCCAAAACGATCGAACACGCGTTGTTGCATCTCGGCGCCAACATCCAGATTCAGACCACGATGCAGCACAAACTGCAGCAGGATCAAGCCTTCTCCCGAGTACGCATAGCGCGCGCCAGGTGCGAAGTGAATGCGCAGTTTGCCATCGGGTTCGATGAAGGCGAAGTTGGAGAATCCGGCGCTATGCGTAAGCAAGATGCGCGCTGTCAGGGCGCGCCAGCGCTCGTCATCGGCAAGATCAGCCCACGGGCCGTAACCATCTTCCTGGGGATAGCTCGGCAATGGCTGCCGCAGATAATCAGCGATCGGCCGATCCAGATCGAGCCGACCCTCGTCCACCAGTTGCATCACCATGTAGGCAAAGGCGGCCTTGGTCAGCGACGCGCCGTACATGATGGTGTCGCGCTGCAGTGGCTGACGCGCGGCGTTGCGCTCGCCGTAACTGCGCGCGTGCACCACTCGACCGCCATCGATCACCGCGATGGCCAGGCCGCGCGCGTTTGTGGCGGCCATGGCTGCGGCGATCTCAACATCGAGTTCGGCTGCGCTCGGCCCCTTGGCCCAAACCGGCAAGCAGCACAGCGCCATCAAGCACGCCGCAGTCCAGCGCATGCAGCGCCGTGCGTGAACCAGTGCTGCCGCCATGCGAAGTGACGCAGACGCAGTGACCTTCGCTTTTGGAATATATTGCTTTGACATTGTGCGACTCCTGGTGGGTGTTCCGGTAGTGACGTGCCAGGGTTTGAATTCTTACAGTCGCCGCGGCCATGGCTTCGCATTCGCAGCTGCGGGGTTGATCTGTAAGATTGTCCGGGCTCACTCGTCTGTGTGGTTGTCACCCACAGGAGGAAACGCGATGCCCTGCCCCTTACCCATTGAACGGAGCGATCCATTGATTCGATCCGCGTTCGCGGCCGACGCGGCCACTCTGGCCCAGTTATACGGAGCGCTGGTCTTCAAGGCCGCCTATCGTGTGCTGGGTGACGCGTCGCTGGCCGAAGATGTACAACAGGACGTTTTCCTGCGCCTGATCGAATCCCCGAAGCAACGCGTAGAGTCGTGGCCCGCCTATCTGACTGCGACGTCGACACGTGCCGCCATTGATGTATTGCGACGGCAACAGCGTTGGTGGCGGCTGTTGCCGCTGTGGCGCGCGCAGGCACCCGATAGCGTCGGTTCGGCAGAGCAGGCGGGTCTCGAGGCGGAGCGCGCGCGGCGTCTGCGCGCCGCACTCGCCGGCCTTTCGCGACGCGAGGCGCAATGCTTCAGCCTGCGCTATCTGCAAGGGCTGGACATCGCCGATATCGCCAGCGCGCTGCAGTTGAGCCAGAACAGCGTCAGCGTGACGCTGCATCGCGCCAAGCGCCGTCTTGAAACACACATCGAACAAGCATCGCAGGAGGGTCAGTCATGAACCAACCAGTCGAACAGCAACTCTCTGCCGCGCTCGCCGCGCATGTCCAAGCCACTGCGGCAGTCGCTGAGGCTGCGGTCAATGCGGCTCAGCGAAACCTTACAGCGCGCCTGCTGCAGGCAGGGGAAACCAAACCCACTCTTGGCAGCCGCCGCCTCGTCTTTGCTGCAGTCATGTCGCTGACCGCGTGCGCCTTGATCATTCTTCCCTTGCTGCCCGATAGCGGCCGCGCCTTTGCCGCAGTGCGCGCGCATTTTCTGGACTTCAAGACACTGGCGATGCAGGTCGAGCAGCGCTTCAACGGTGAGGCAGTGCAAACATCGCAAATACTGGTTGGCGCCGATGGCAGCGTGCGCACCGACGTCGGCGACCAGCTGAGCATCATCGTCGACAACACCCGACGACAGCTGCTCACGCTGTTGCACGACTCCAGGGAAGCGAGCTTGATGCCGCTGCCTGCGCTGCCGAGCACGCCGCATGCAAGCCTCGACTGGCTGGAAGAGATACGTCAATTTCAGGGTAAGGCGGCCAGGCTGAAACACACACGCAGCATTGACGGACGTCAGGCGCAGGGCTGGGCACTGGACCTGGGCGCTACACAACTGGTGCTGTGGGTGGACGCAGAAGGCTTGCCCATCGCCATGGAGCAGGACGCCAGCGCCGGTCTGGAAACACGCTATCGATTCCAGTTCAACGTGCCGGTGCCGCCTGGTCGGTTGAGCAGCACTGTTCCAATGGGCTATACGTTGCAGGTGCAAGAGCAGGAGTGATGCGACGGCAGCGAGCAGCCCACCCGAGGTCATCGCCGCACGCTGACGATGACCTCACTGAGTCGGGCGCAGTGCTTGCCGCCGAGCTGCACTTTGACGATGATTGCCGGCATCTTCTTCCCTTGACGCACAGCGCACTTGACGATGACTCATCCCTGGTGGCAAAACGAAAGCCACGTTGTGCTCGAAGACGACATCCTTTGTGACGGACAATCCCTGGCGGCTCTGGCGCGCGAACATGGAACGCCGCTCTACGTCTACAGCAAGGCCACCGTTCAGAGTCAGCTGCGCAAAATGCAACGCGCGCTGGACGAAGTCGGTGTCGCGCATCGCATCTACTATGCAATGAAATCCAATCGCCATCCGGGAGTGCTGCAGGCGGTTCGCGACACGCGCAATGTGGGGCTCGATACCTGCTCGCCGCGCGAGGTGGAACTGGCGCTCGCTGCGGGCTTTGCGCCCGAAGAGATCTCCTTCAACGCCGGCATGCTGTCGTCGCCTGAATTGGCCTGTCTGGCAACCAGCGGCGTGCATTGCACACACGATACCTTGTCGGCTCTGCGTCGCTACGCCGCGTCAGCGCCGAAGGGCACCGCAGTGGGGCTGCGTTTCAATCCCGGAGTGCGTGTCGGCTATGGCGACAATCCGAAGATGACTTATGGCGAATCCAAGTTCGGGTTCGAGCCGGCGGATTTGCCGCATATCCTCGAAGTGGTCACCGCGCTTGGCTTACGCGTCGACGCCATTCACATGCACATCGGCTGGGGACTGACCGAGAACAGTTCTCCGCAAGTCGCCAAGGCGTTCGGTCGCCTGGCCAGCATCGCCAGGCAGATCCCGCAGCTGAAATACATCAATGTCGGTGGTGGCCTGGGTGGCCGCTACGTTGCCACTGACCAGCCGCTGTCGCTGACCTCGTGGGCGGCATTGATTGCCGATCTGCTAGCGCCGCTTGGCGCCACCATTTTGTGTGAACCCGGAACGTTTGTTTCCGCTTCGTCGGGCATGCTTGTGGTCGAAGCCAACACCATCGAAACGCGTCGCGGCATCACCTGGCTCGGTGTCAACGCCGGCTTTGCCATCAACCTCAATCCCGCCATGCACGGTATTGCGCTCACCGCGATCGCGTTGCGCCAGCCTTTCGCTTTCGCCACGCAGCCGTATGCCATCGCGGGCAACATCAACGAATCCGGTGACATCTGGGGGCGTGACATCCTGCTTCCGCAAATCCAGGAAGGCGATCTTCTGGCGTTCTTTCCCGCTGGCGCCTACGGCTCGAGCATGTCCAGTGATCATTGTCTGCGCGGAGGTGCGGTCGAGATCGTCGTCTAGCCAGACGATTTGCCGCGCTGCGATTGCAGGCACTCAAGACGATTCGAGCCGGCTGATGTCGGGCACCCCTTTCGGGGCACCCGACCTGATTCATTGCCAGCTCGCAGCGAGCCCGCTCTACTTGCCGAAATACTGCGTAAAGCGCAGGCCAAACTCGCTGGCGTCGTTGCTCAGCATGACCAGCACGTAGTCACCGGTATTCAAACGGCCCTGGTCGTAACGTTCGTCGGTGACGTTGCGACCGTAGGCACCCAGCGTCCAGTTTCCGTTTTCGGGTTGGTAAGTCACATTGAGATTCAGCAGGCTGCGCGAATCGATGCGGGTGAAGCGTGTCGGATCGGGTGTGGGTTCGCCGAACATCTCGTCACGATAGGACCAGTCAGCGCGCAGCAGTAAGCTTCCACCGGACAGATTGACCGAATATTCGGGGCTGATTGATGCCGTCCACTCTGGGGTCAGCGGCGCAACAGCGACCGGATCGTCGACATCCACGTTGATGTAACCGACCGAGGTGTGCAGTCGGAAGCTGTCGCCCATCAGCAAAGTGCTTTCCCATTCCACACCGTTGGAGTCCTGGTCGACAATAATGTTGCGCGTGTCAAAACCTGCTCCTGAGGTGGTGCTCACCTGATACGGCAGGTCCGAGTACTGAGTGTGAAACGCGCTCACACTCATGCTCAAATTGTTGAAGGGCTGACCCTTGAGCCCCACTTCGTAGTTTTGCGCGGTGATGTTGTCACCGGCGACGAAGCAGTTGTCCGCGGTGACGTTGCCCGGCTGGCCAATGGCCAGATTGCCGAACAGGCAGTAAGCGCGCGGCGGAAACTGGCCCGACTGATAACCATTCTGCACGGTGCCATACAGGCTCATGCCGTTACCGAGCGCATACACGCCGGACAGATCCAAACTGGTCTCTGACCAGTCGCGTTCGCCGCGGGTGAACACGAAATTGTTGATGTCGACAAATGCCTCTTTGTCATCCCGGGTGAAACGCAGGCCGCCGGCCAGACGGAACTGATCGGTGATCTGGAAGCCCATGTTGCCGTAGACGGCCTTGCTGCGGACGTTCTGATCCAGAAAGTAGGTGCCGGCACCGCCGAGAAATACGTTCGGGTCCTGCAGGTTGGAACCTTCTTCCTTGAAGTAGTAAAGGCCGGCAACAAAATCCCAGCGCTCGTAGATGCCATTGACCTGCAATTCGGCGGAGGTCTGGTCGGCTTCGCCATCTTCTGGAAACGACAGGAAATTCTCGAACAGGCTGTCGTCGTCCAGACCTGCCTGATACTCAGAATGACGGTCGCTGAGGATGAGCTTGCCGGCGAGCGCTTCGGTCATGAACCAGTCGGCGGTCAATGCGAAACCGTTCGCTTCGTTGGTGACCCCAATTTGATCGGCTTGACCGGTGTTGTTGTCATAGGGGTCCGCGGCCAGATCGGAATTGCGGAAGCCAGCCAGGTACACGGCGCCGTTCGGCAGTTCATCAATCAACGTAGTGTAAGGTCGCAGGCCGTTGTCACCTTCGTTGGCGTCGGCCACCAGCAGCAGCGAAAACTGATCGGTGGGCGTCCACTTCACCGCCACCCGGGCCGAATTGTCCTGAAGTTCACCCACTTCCTTGCGTGGATTATCCAGCAGCACGAAATCGCCAACGCCGCCGCGCTGCTTGTAGGCACCGTTAACCGACAATGCCCAGTGTTCGTCGACCTTGAGATTGGTATAGAAGTCGCCGTTCAAGCGACCACGCGAGCCCGCCTCCAGCGCGATGCGTCCACCCTCTTCATCGCCCGGCTGACGCGTGATGATATTGATCGCGCCGCCAATGGAGTTGCGTCCGTACAAGGTGCCTTGCGGCCCGCGCAGCACTTCCACGCGCTCGATGTTGGACAAGCTCCAGTTCTGCCCGACTTGGCGGCCGAGGTAGACACCATCGACATAGACGCCAACGCCCGGATCGGTCGTGATCAGATGATCCTGCAGCCCGATGCCGCGAATAAAGGGATTGACCGATGCCGTGTGGCCAGCGGAAAACTCGGTAACGTTTAGGTTGGGCACGAACTTGCCGATGTCGATCAGGTCGGTGACACCACTCAATTCCATGGTCTCTGCGGTGAACGCACTGATCGCCACCGGCACGTCGTAGATACCGGCCTCTCGCTTGGTGGCGGTGACTACAATTTCTTCCATCTTGTTGGTTTCGCTCTCGGACTGTTCCGGTTGCGAGTGGTCCGGTTGCGACTGTTCCGGTTGCGACTGATCAGTCTGAGCAAGCGCGAGGCCACAGAAGCTCAGGCCGGTCAGCCCGGCAACCAATGTGACCGCGGTGATGTGCTTGTTGCGCATGGAGCAACTCCTTGAGTCTTTTCGAGCTGGAGGGGATCGCGGGCCGCTGCAGTCGGGCAAATTGGGCTAGAACGACGCACTATGCCGGCGGAAGGCGATGTTCAGCGATAGTGCACTTTGTGCCCGCAAGTCGGAACCCGTGCTGGTTAGTTCCCGCCGGTTGGTCGCCGCGTTGCGCGGCTAGACGATCGTGTCGGAACACCAGCCGTTTCCCTTTTGTCATGTTCAAAACGGTGTCATGGCCAAAACGGTGTCATGGCCCAATAGCTCAGGACTCGCCGACGCGGACAGCCAGCGCTTCGGCGCGCACACGATCGATTTCAATGGAACTGCAGCAGCCGCGCAGGACCGGCAGCGCAGTGCCGATCAGCTGACGAGCGCGGCTGCGATCGCCGCGCAGTTCGGCGACTTCGGCTTGATCGACTTCGATCTGCGCAGTCAGCGGATGTCCCTTGGCCAGTACCTTGACGGCTTCATCGTGAGCGCGCGCCAGATCGGCGTCGGCTGCGTCGTACTGGCTTTCGGCAATCAGCACCAGTGCGCGCATGCGCAGCGCGCGCGCGCGCCATGGGTGGGGCGCCGGGAACAGGGCGTCGAACATAGTCACGCTGCGATCGCCCAGTTCGCGCGCGGCAGTCAAGTCACGCACAAGCAGAGCGGCGCGCACCGCGCGCACCGTGTGCAGAGCGGCGAGGTAGCTGTCTGCACCGGCCGAACCAGCGGCAAGTACGCGTAGCGTTTGCAATGACTTGAGCGCCGCGGTTGCTTCGCCGTTCAGTGCCATCACCCGTGCGAGATTACTGGCGACGATCATGCGATCCGGATTGTCGGGCGCGGCGTCACGATGAAACACCAGGGCGGCGCGACAATTGTCCAGTGCGTCGGCATACTTGCCCTGCGCGATCTGCAAGTCGCACAGATTGTTTAAATACACCGGGCTCTGGTCAGGCGCCAGTCCTCCGCTGGCAGCCTGAATCTCGGCACCGCTGCGAAACGCCTGTTCGGCATCGGCATAGCGCCCGAGTACCGTCAGCAGAATGCCGTAGTCGTTGTAGAGCGACGCAGCGCGCGAGCCGCTGTCGCCGATCCATGCTTGCTGCGCGGCAATCGCACGCTTAAACGCGGCCTCGGCGTCCGCCAGCTGACCACTGGCGGTCAGTGCGCGCCCCAGCGTTCGTTCCAACTGGATCAGGCGGGTGCGGGGCAACTCGGGATGCGCCTGCAACAAGGCGAGTCCATCGCGCGCTGCGCCGGCGGCGACATCGAAGTGGCCTTCGTCCATGGCCAGCACACCATCAGTGTCGGCCATCTCCAGCAGTAGCTCGGGGTTTATGTTGGCGGTGGCAGCGAGTGCAGTCGCCTTGTCCAGGTCGGCGCGGGCAGCGGCAACATCGCGCAACTGCAGATTGCCCTGGGCAAGTTCGATCAATGATGCGACATGCAGTTCGGGATCGCTGCGCATATGCGGTTCACGCAGGGCCACGGCCTGCCTGACGTGCACCATCGCTTCTTCGGGCCGCTCCAACGAGAACAGCGCGCGCGACAACATCAGATGCCGTGTTGCGATTTCCAATGTCTCCCCGGTCCCGGACGGCACCTGCCCCTGGAGACCCTGCTGCAGCAGACGCACCGCATTGCCGCCATCGCCAAGCTTGTGATAAAGGCCGCCCAGCGTGGTCGAAAGATCCGCGTGCAGGCCCGCATCGGCCGGTGGTTTATCGCGCAACAGACGCTCCGCGCGCGCCAGCAAATCGGACGGCGCCAGCGTTTTACCCAGTGCATGTTCGGGAGCGACGCCCTCGAACATTTCGGCAAAAAACTCGATCACCGATTTGGAACGCTCAAGACTTTGCTCGGCACTGACGCGTGCGTTGTCGGCCACGGTTCGTTGCTGGCGCGCCTGGTCGAGCGCAGCGACCAGATACCAGATCAATATGCCGATCACGGCTATGGCAAGCAGACTGGCGGCACTGGCCAGGCGATGCCGACCGAAAAACTTGCGCGCCCGGTACCAGCCTGTGTCGGCAGCCGCGGCGATCGGTAAGCCGCGGCGATAGCGCGATAGATCGTCGCAGAATGCTGCCACCGTGGCGTAGCGTTGCGCTGGCTGATCGGCGCTGGCCTTGGCGATGATGCCAGAGAGTTCGGCGTCCAACGGTGCGGGCTTTTCGCTGTCGAGCGCGAGTAGCTCGCGCAGCATCGCACCAAGACTGAAAACATCGCTGGCGATACTGATCGGTTGTCCCGCGCGCTGCTCCGGACTGGCATAACCCGGCGTGAACACGCGGGTTGATTCGACCGCGGAGCCATCACTGCTCAGATCGAGCAGTTTGGCGACGCCGAAATCGAGCAGCTTGATCTCGCCGTCCTCGCGAATCATCACGTTGGCTGGTTTCAGGTCACGATGAATGACCAGATGCTGATGCGCGTGTTGCACCGCGCTGCCGATGCGCTCGATCAGCTCGATGCGGCCATCGCGATCCGGAAGCTGGGCGCGCACATGGGCATCAAGAGTGAGGCCGCGTATGTACTCGACAACCAGATAGGGCTGACCCGCGTCGGTTTCGCCGCCATCAATGAGGCGCGCGATGTTGGGGTGCTCGAGCGTGGCGAGAATCTGCCGTTCCTGGCGCAGGCGGCGAATGCCATCCGTGGATGGAAATCCACGAATCAACTTGATCGCAACTTGCTGGCTGAAGTCGGCGCCGTCGCGTTCGGCCAACAGCACCGTGCCCATGCCGCCAGATCCGAGTTCGCGCACTACGCGCCACGGCCCGATGCGGGTGCCGGCCGCGTGCGCATCGATCGCGGCGCTGGCGTCGATGACGATGGCCTGCTCGATCGCTGCGTCATCGCTCTGGTCCGCAGTCAACAACGCGCGCAGCCGGGCAGCCAGTTCGGGCCCCAACAAAGCCAATCGCGCTTCGCGCTGCGCCGCGTCGAGCACGATCAGCTGGTCAAACAGCAGCGCGAGCGAATGCGGGGACTCAGACATGCGCCGGCACCGCCTCGTCGCCCAGCGCATCCTTCAACCAGGCGCGACCAAAGCGCAGGGCGCGATCCACCGTGCTGGCTGATACCTCCATCAATGCGGCAATTTCCATGCGATCGAGCCCGGTGAAATAGGTCAGCGTGATCACCTCGGCCGCGCGCCCATCGGTTTGCGCCAGCGCGTCCAACGCCTCAGTCAGGCGCACGCTGTCGGGTGCGGCAATGGCCCCGGCCTCCGCCGATTCCAGGTCGGTGGGCACGCCACCATCACGCTTCTGCGCGTGCCGGCGCCGTGCCGAATCGACCAGTACTTGCCGAGTCGCCAGCGCGATCACGTTCAACAAATGGCGCCGACTCTGCCATTCGCCAGTCTGCTGCAGCACCCGTATCAGCGCTTCGTGTGCAAGTTCGGTCGGGCGCAGCGTGGCCTCGCTGTGCAGGGCAAGTTGCCGGCGTGCGATCGCACGCACTTCGTCATAGACCAGGCCCACCAGCTGATCGCGCGCAGCCAGCTCACCGGCACGCCAGGCTTGAGTCAGTTCGAGGAAGGAAGTGATCTCGGTCATCGCGGTCTGCTCTGGATGGCTACTCTTTCACCAACGCTGTTTGTAGCGCATTTTCCGCGCGCAAGGCGCGACCCGGATCACTGCAGGATACGCTGCGTTCATCGCATCAGCGCTTGCCGGCATTGATTGCGGTTCCGAACAGCTGTTCAGGGTGCTGATACAGGATCCAGCTGGTGGCGAGGTACTTGTCGCTGCCAATCGGGCGGTTGCCGCGGTGGGTGTGGGTGAAGAATGCCGGCGCAATCAGTAGATCTCCGGTGCGCGGCGTGATCTTGCGCTGTTGATGCACAAACTCGGTCTCGCCGGCATAGAAGCCCTCGTTGAGATAAATCGAATAGAGCAGCACGCGACCGAGCGGCTCAGTACTGCCTTGCCTGGGATAGTGCTCGCAGTGCCAATAGGGGTAGCCGCCCTGGTCAGCGATATAGCGCTGCAGATTCAGGCCTCCGGGGCGAAACGAATGCTTGACCACCGATTGCAGATTCTCCGGCGTGAGCAAGCCGAGGTCTTCAGCAGTGATGGCAAGCAGCTCGCCAGTGGCCGGATCCTGGCGCTTCAAGGCCAGAGGCGCGAGCACTGTATACGGATACTTGCGCACGTAGGCGCAGACGCCATCGAGCGCTGCGGTCTCGACCGCATTTTGCAGCCACTGCCACTCTTCGCGCGCGGTGACGTCGATGTCCCAGCTGTCCTTCAGCTTGATGTCGACGCCAGCGCCGGTAGCGCCGCGTGTGGCCTGATTGCTGGCATTGAACTGGGCAATGGCACGCGCACAGTCGGCTTTGCTGATCACACCTGGGTAGACCTCGATGAAATCGTTGTTGGTCATCTGCGTGCCCTCAGAGCCATTCCGAAAATTTCGGCGACTAGGACGTCGCGCATAAATAATGTGCCTCTTTTGAACGTGACACTCTTGCTGGTCTTTTGACCCGCCTGCGTTGTTGCCCAAAGGTTTGCATAGCCCCACTACGCGCCCCTTTGGGCGCCGAGCAGGCGGGATAAAATCCGGCGCAATCCGATTGCATTATTTATGCGTGACGCCTAAGGTTTTGTCGTTGCTACGACACCGCCGTCCAGCGCGTCCAGCGCCACCTGCAGCATCGCGCGCGTTCCTACTTCAAGCGCAGCCTCGTCAAGAAAGAATCGTGGAGAGTGATTGGGTTCGGCGTCTTTCAGATCCTGCGCCGGCGGCACCGAACCGACAAAAAAATACATGCCGGGGACTTCGGCCGCAAAGGCCGAAAAGTCTTCCGCGACCATGCTTGGCGGGATATTCAGCACGTTGTCAGCGCCCACCGCACGTTCCAGACTGCCGCGCATGCGCCGCGTCAACGCCGGGTCGTTGCGGGTAACCAGATTGACCGCTTCGGGCATCGGAATGACCGTTTCGACGCTGGCACCCTGCGCCGCGGCGACGTGTTCGGCAATACGCTGCAGCGCATCGAATGCCTGCTGGCGCATGCCGGCATCGAAGCTGCGAATGGTGCCTTCGAGCATCACCTGGTCCGGAATGATGTTCCAGCGCAGGCCACCATGGATCATGCCAAAGCTGAGCACCACAGGCAGCTCCGAAATGTTGAGCTGGCGGCTGACGATGGTCTGCGCCTGGTTGACGATCAGTGCCGCCGTGGTGATCGAATCGACGCCGCGCCAAGGTTGCGCGCCATGCGTCTGTTTGCCCAATACCTTGATCTGGAACCGGTCGGAGCCGGCCAGCATTGGACCCTCGCGCACGCCGATTTGCCCGGCGTGCAGGGTGTAAAAGACATGCATGCCAAATACGGCATCGGGTCGCATGCGCTCGAATAGACCTTCTTTCAGCATCAGGTCGGCGCCGCCTTCCTCGCCTGCGGGCGGACCTTCCTCGGCCGGCTGGAAAATGAACATCACTTCGCCCTTGAGCTGATCGCGCATGCCGGCCAACGCGGTCGCCACGCCGAGTGTCATCGCCGTATGCGCATCATGACCGCAGGCGTGCATCACGCCGACGTCGGCGCCATTGAACTGCGTGCGCACTTTCGATGCGAATGGCAGGGTCCCCTGTTCCTCGACCGGCAGCGCGTCCATATCGGCGCGAATGGCAATGCGCGGGCCAGGCAGGGCGCCTTTGAGCAGTCCGATCACGCCGGTCTTGGCGACACCGGTCTGCACGCTCAGGCCCAGCGATTTCAGCTGCGCGGCGACCAGGGTCGACGTGCGGGTCTCGCGGTTGCCGAGTTCTGGGTGCTGGTGAATATCGCGCCGCCAGGCGAGCACTTGGGCGTTGACCTGCGCCGAGGCAACGCGGGCATCGGTGGCGGCAGTGACGGGTGTGACCGCGATGGCGAGTGTGGCGAGGGTGAGCAAATAGCGCATGGCAGAAACCCCTGAATGAGGCCCGGATGTTATCGCATACAAGGAGCGCGCCTCGACTCGATCCATGGAGTCGTGGTGCGCGCCTACCGCAATGTCAATCGATGCTGAGTAGGTCCAGGTAACAGCGGCGTTGGCACGCCCCGAGCCCAGTCGTCATGACCGGCGCCGTGGAACGGCGACAGTGGGTGCGGGCTCTGGCCACCGTACAACATCAGGTAGCTCTGGTCTTCGTGCCCCGGCGCAATGGCAAAGCGCTGCGAAGCGCCGAAGTCAGGCGATTGTACGCGCGGCATATTGTTGTCGCCCGGCAGCGGCTGGCGCGGCATGTCGAGTCGACGTGCGAGAAAACCGGGTAGTGCGCCCGACAGTGGATGATGGATATTGCTGGTGTTGCGCTCGCCCCAGTTGCGCGCCGCAATGCCACCGGCTTGTTGTCCCAGTTCACTCTCGACGCGCTCGGCGGCTGCAACCAGCAACGCGTTCCAATCGGCATGCTGGCGATCGAGCAGGTGCGGCGGACGGGCTTCGATCATTGCCCACACAGCGGCTTCATAACCCTGTGCCGATGGCAACTCGAAGTCGTTGAATCTGCGTTTGACCAAGTCCTGCCATGGCGCCATCACTGCTTCGATCACGTTGAAACGGAATGCGCGTGTCAGCCGGTAGTCCACCGAGTCGATGCTGGCTTTGCCCGACCACTGATCGGTCTGCGCACGCAGTGCCGCCAGCTTTTGCGCCGGCGTAGTCTGCAGCACCTCACGCAGCAGTTCATGCCAGCGCTTGAGGAACACGGCGCGATCGTCGAGCTGAATCGCCAGCATCTGCTCGGTGCCGAATTTCCTGGTCGCAAACAGCTCATCGCGGATCTGCTGCTGGCGCGCGCCGAGGTCGAAACCACCATCGCCTTCGAGCCCAAGCCAGTGACCATCGACGGTGCGTGCATTGGCGGACCAAAGCCGTTGTTGCGGTGGGTCGATGATTCGCGGGTAGTCAGCGGCATCCAGCCAACCTTGCCAGCTGGCGCTGCCATCAGCGAAGTTGGTGGGGGCCTGTCCATCGAAGCCGACGCGCAGTGGGATGGCATTGCCAGTGAGCGTCCAGCCGATGTTTCCGTCGCGATCGCCAACGACGAAGTTCTGCGCCGGCATGCCCAGCCTTGGGGCCAGCGCCAGAGCCTGCTCGACGTTTCTGACCTGATCGATCTCAAACATGTGCATGTTGATCGCGCGCGGTTCGTGCGCTGTCCACTTCAGCGCCAGGTCGGTGCCATCGGTATCTTTGGCCAGAATCGGACCCCACTCGGTATCTTCGATCAGCAGGTATTCGTCAGCGGCATTGGCCACGTGTAGAGTTTCACGGTGCATGACAATGTTCGCCAAGCCGTCGGCGTTGCGATAGCGCTTGGGGTCGGATGCATCGCGCTGCACGCGTACCCAGTCGGTCCAGTCGCCGTAGCTATTGGTGAAGCCCCAGGCGATGTGACCATTGCTGCCGGCAACCAGGCCGGGAACGCCGGGCAGCGTGACGCCATCGAGTTGCACCTTGCCGCCGACCGCGCTGGTGTCGGTGTAGCGCAATTGAGCACGAAACCAGATGCACGGAACACCGAGTCCGAGGTGCATGTCATCGGCGACCAACGCGGCGCCATGCTGCGTCAGCGCTCCGGCCACCGCGAAGTTGTTGCTGCCAATAAAGTGACCGCGATCCGCTGCATCGAGCTGCGCCAGCTCGCTGCTGGTTGCGGGCAAGGCGCGCAGATCAATGGTCTGCACCTCAGGAATGGGAACCGCTGGCATCGCCGTGCCGGTCAAGGGTGCATCCCATTCGCTCCCGGCCTGCACCAGGAACCCCACCAGTTCGGGCGGCAGCACGGCGTGCATCCGCGCCAGGTTCAGCTCGCGCAGATTGGCACCATCGCTGTTGAGGTCGAAAAACATCGCATAGATCACCAGCGCACTGTCTTCGCTGCGCCACGGTGCCGGCCGCTGACGCAATGCAAAGTATTCCCAGGGTCGCGTGCGCAGTGCGCCGATGCCGGCATTGACGCCATCGCGGTAGGCCTCGATGCGAGCTCGTTCGCTTGCACTCAACGCGACAATGGCGCGTTCGGCACGGCTGCGGAAACGGTGCGCACGATGCGCGCGATCCACCGGCAGCGCCGCGGCGCCGACCAGTTCCGATAATTCGCCCGCTGCCATCCGGCGCAACAGATCCATTTGAAAATAGCGCTCCTGCGCGTGCACGAATCCAAGCGCACGCGCCAAATCGGTGGCGTCACCTGCGTCGATGCTGACCGTGCCGCGGGCATCCCGCGTCACCGTCACCGACGCCGTCAGTCCCGGCAATGATTGATTGCCATCTAGCCTGGCCAGGCTGCCGTGGAGTAGCCACCAGACGCTTGCCAGCAGGGAAAACAGCAGAAAGATCAGCAGGATAAGGGTGCGACGGATCAGCTTCATGGCTGTGTTTCTTGGTGACGGCGAATACCCCAGCCTAGCCCGGCGCTCGGTTCCTCTGCAATCTCAACGCAGCCTTGGCGTCATCGACTCGTCACGCAATGGAAGTAATTTGCATTGCATCGCGTGTTCGTCTCGACCACCGCGCCCTCCCGTTCCGGACCCAGACCATGCACATTCACTCGAATTCCAAGCCACGCCTCGCGGCACTGCCTTTGCTCATAGCCGGCGCACTGGCCACAGGGTTTGTCGCCTGCCTCCCGGTGACGGCAGTCGCAGCCGAGCAACAGCAGACCCATGTTGCAGGTGTGGTGCAGGATGCTGCCGGCAAGCCGTTGACGGGCGCTGAAATCAACGCGATGGGCGTAAGCGAAGCGGTCTATGACCAGTCGCACAAGCTGGTATCGGATACCGCAGGTCGCTTCAGTCTGAGTCTACCGGCGGGGGACTATGGCGTAATGGTCGACCTCGCGGGCTTTGACAGTTTCTCGGCCAATAATTTCTCGATAAAAAATACCGCTGCAGTGGAATGGAAAGTGGTGATGAACGCGGTTGGCAGTTCGACCGCCGCCATCGCGCCAGCAGCAGTGGTAGCGGGCGGTGCGGATGAAGCGGATTCTTCAGCAGACTCTTTGCCTCCGGGCGATCTGGACGCAACCGAAATGGCCGGCGTCGAAGTTGAAGGCACCATTGTCGAGGGCGGTCAGGAGCTCTACGTCGACGAACGCCGCACCACGGCCAACGTAACGGAGGCGATCAGTGCCGAACAGATTGCACGCACGGGCGACTCCGATGCTGCGACCACGCTCAAGCGCGTCACCGGTCTCACCGTTGTCGATGGCAAGTTTGTGTTTGTGCGCGGACTCGGCGATCGCTACTCCAGCGTGCTGCTCAATGGCGCGCAGATTCCGAGTCCAGATCCGACGCGACGCACGATTCCGCTCGATCTGTTTCCGACCGAGATTCTCGATGGTGTCGTGGTACAGAAATCCTGGTCACCCGATCTGCCAGCGGAATTCGGTGGTGGTACCGTGCAACTGCGCACGCGTGGAGTGCCTGCGGGCTTCATCGCCAAGCTGGGGCTGCGCCTTGGCTACGTGCAGGACAGTACGTTCGACGATGACCTGAGTTATGTTGGCGATTCCAACGACTGGACTGGTTTCGACAGCGCGCGCCAGTTGCCTGGAGCGCTGGCCGCAGCGACCGCCGGTGGTACTGTGCTGCGACCCCAGTCGCCGACCAATCCTGGTGGTTCCTCGGCAGCGGAGTTGGAACAGTTCGGCGAGGCGCTGGCCGGAAACTACAACGTCGATACACGCACCACGATCAAGCCAGATACCGGGTTCAGCGCTGCGCTCGGCAACAGCTTTGACCTGGGCGAGAGCAAACTCGGCCTGCTCGGCGCGTTGCGCTACAGCAATACCTACGACAACTTCGATGAAGTCCGCCGCGAGTTTGCTGTGGTCGGCCAGAACGAACTGGTGCAGGCCAGCGAGCTCGATGTTCAGCGCAGCCTGCAGAACATTGAGCTTTCGGCGTTCCTGGTTGCTGGCCTGGATTTGGGCGCTGATCACCGGCTCAAGAGCACCACCCTGCTACTGCGCAACAGCGAAGACCAGACGCAGCAGTCGACGGGCTATCCGGAAGACCCGGGTGACGTGTCGCGTTTCACCGAGTTGGAGTGGATCGAGAATGCATTGATCGCCGAGCAACTCGCCGGTGAGCACCGCTTTCCGGGCCTCAAAGATCTCAATTTGAACTGGCAATACACCTTGGCCGAAGCCACGCGAGAGTCGCCGAACACGCGTCGCTATCGCTACGATCGCGACAATGCCAGCCAGGCATTTTCGTTTTCGCGGCGCTCCGACAGCAACTCGACCGTGTTTGCCGAACTCGACGACGACAGTCAGGATTTCAGCTTTGCGTTCAAGTTGCCGACCATGCTCAACGACGATACCTATCTCGACCTGAGCGCTGGTGGCGGGGTGCTGCGCCGTGACCGCGATTCGCAGATCCGGCGTTTCAGTTTTGTCGGCGTCGGCCCTTTGGCCAATGACCCCAACGTCATCGGCAACTTCGATCTTGATGACATTCTCAATGCCGCCAACATCGGCCCCAACGGTTTCGAATTGCGTGAGACTACGCGCGGTACCGACAACTATGTTGCCGACCAGGAACTTGATGCGCTGTTCCTGGGCGCCGACCTCAATTGGAAAAGCAAGTATCGCTTCACCGCCGGCGTGCGTTACGAAGATAACGCGCAGGAAGTGAGCACGTTCCAGCTCGGCGTGCCCGACGCGGTGCCCGTAGTAGCTGCGATCAATAGCGCAGACTGGCTGCCCAGCCTGGGCTTTACCTGGCTGTACTCAGACGATGACCAGTTGCGTTTTACCATCGCCGAGACCCTGTCGCGACCGGACTTTCGCGAACTGTCATCGGCGCCGTATACCGATCCGTTGCTCGATCTTGAAACCATCGGAAATCCGAATCTGGTGCCGACCAGCATCCGCCACTTTGACGCGCGCTGGGAGCACTATTTTTCCTATACCGAATCGATCAGCGTGGCACTGTTCCTGAAGGATTTCGATCAACCCATCGAGAAGATCCAGGTGCCCGGCACCGGCAGTCTGGTGTCGCTGGACAACGCCGATTCGGCGCGCAATTACGGTATCGAAATCGACTATTTTCGCAGCCTGGGTTTCGTCAGTGATCGCTTGCAGCAGTTCTATACCGCCGCCAACTTCAGCTGGATCGAATCCAACATCGAGCTGGGCGCGGCCAATGACATCCAGACCAATTCATCGCGTCCGCTGCAGGGTCAATCGCCATACGTGTTGAACCTGCAGCTTGGCTACAAATCAGCGGATGGCGACAACGAGGCCACACTGCTCTACAACGTGGCTGGAGAACGCATCTCACAGGTCGGCGTATTCGGCGCGCCGGATATCCATGAGCAGCCCTTGCACGTGCTCGATTTCAACTGGCGTCACGCCCTCGCCAAAAACTGGACGCTCAAATTTCGTTTGCGCAATCTGCTTGATCCCAAGATCGAGTACAAGCAGGGCAGCGAGATCACGCGCGAATATCGGCACGGCCGCGAGTTGGGCGTCACTGTCGAGTGGCAGCCGCGTTAAAGCAGTCCTTTGGGTGTAGAAACCGCGGCTGATTCAATCCGGCATGTCGCCGCGGATCTTGAAGGCGCGTTCCCAGTTGTCAAACAGGATCCGCACCAGACGCGGATCAAACTTTATGCCGGATTGTTGAGTGATGAACGCGCGGATTGCTTCGGGTTCCCAAGCGTCTTTGTAACAGCGCTTGCTGCCGAGTGCGTCGAACACATCGGCCAAGGCGGTGATCCGCCCGCCGACGGAGATTTCCTCGCCCTTCAGACCGCGTGGATAGCCGCTGCCATCCCAGTTCTCGTGATGGTCCTCGGCGACGATCGCGGCCAGCTGCAGCAACGGAAGTCGCGAACCCGACAGCCATTGCGCACCCAAGGCCGCATGCGTGCGCATTACCGCACTCTCCGCTGGCGTGTGTGCCCCGGGCTTGTTGAGAATCGCGTCCGGAATGCCGATCTTGCCGATGTCGTGCAGCGGAGCGGCGTAGCGCAACATTTCGCGCGACTTTGCATCCAGTCCCCAGACTTCGCCGAGCAGGTTGGCGATCATGCCGACGCGCTTGACATGCGCCAGCGTTTCGCGCGAACGACTCTCGGCCAGCCCGGCAAGCAAGGTCACCATTTCAACTTGGCCAGCAAAAAGCTCGCGCTGCAGGTGCAGGTTTTCGAAGGCGATCGAGACATTGGTGCAGAACACCTCGACCAGTTTCATGTCCATTGGCGAAAGATCCCAGGCCTCACCAACGTAAAGCAGGCTCTCGCTGCGATGGCTGTCGGTGAAATGCAGGACGTAGTGGTCGCGAGTGAATTGATGGCTCTTGCTGGAGTAAGCGGCGCGCAGCGAATCGGCGATCAGCGGGGGCAGGCTTTCGTCGGCGTTGGCGTTGACGAACTGCGAGTAATCGCCGGTCGCGGCGGCGACTACAAAATGGTCCGGTGTAGACGATTCGGGGCGCACCACTCTGCAGTAAAGCGCACCCCGATCCATGCTCATCAGGTTGGTCAGCTGCGCCAATACTGCCGACGCGAATTCGTGTGACTCGTGCAACGAAAAGATCTTTGCAGAAGACTCGATGACGCGCTCGAGCCCGCGTTTGCTGGCTTCGATGGTCATGATGTCGCGGTGCGCGCGCAGTGTTGCGTACATCATCGTGGACAGTTTCTGCGCGGTAAGTTCGGTCTTTTCCTTGTAGTCGTTGATGTCATAGTTGGCGATCACTTCCTGCTCGGGCGCCTGCCCGGGCTGGCCGGTACGCAGCACAATGCGCACGAAGTGGTTTTGCAATTCTTCGCGCACGAAGCGCACCAGCTCCAGGCCGGCCTGATCGGTTTCCATCACCACATCCAGCAACATCACCGCCAGGTCGGTGTGTTCGCGCAATTTCTGCCGCGCCTCTTTGGCAGAATAGGCATGCACGAATTCAATGCTGCGATTTTCAAAACGAAAGTTGCCGAGGACGAGGCGAGTGACGTTGTGCACCTCGGGCTCATCATCGATGATCAATACTTTCCAGGCGGGCTTGCTGGCCTGGGCTTCAGGAGCAAACAGGAAATCCATCGCTGGTCTCGACCCCGGTTTTGACTGACCTAGAACATAGCAGCGAAAACGTCCAGATTTGCTACCGTCAACGCGCCAGGTGTCAATTTTCTTGGTCAAGCCGACTGAAGTTCAGGCGCGGCAGTGCCGATTTCAATCGCGGCCGATTTCAATCGCGCGTCAACGGGTCGCGGCAAAAAGTTCGCGTCCGATCAACATGCGGCGGATTTCATTGGTCCCAGCGCCAATCTCATACAGCTTGGCATCACGCAGCAGTCGCCCGGTCGGATATTCGTTGATATAGCCGTTGCCGCCCAGACACTGGATCGCCTCCAGCGTCACCTCGACTGCCGAGCGCGAAGCGTGCAACAAACAGGAAGCCGGATCGATTCGTGATTTATGGCCGCGGTCGTAGTCGCCCGCGACCATGTAGGCGAATGCGCGGGCACTCTGCAAAGCGGTGTACATGTCGGCAATCTTGGCCTGCATGATGCCGAAGGTGCCGATCGGGGCGTCGAACTGCTTGCGTTCGCGCACATAGCCAAGAGAAACTTCCAGCGCTGCCTGCATCAGGCCCAATGGACCGCCGCACAACACCAGGCGTTCGGTATTCAGCCCGCTCATCAGAACCTGAACGCCCTGGTTCAGTTCCCCGAGCAGGTTCTCGGCCGGAATCTCACAGTTGTCGAACACCAGCTCGCAGGTGTTCGAGCCGCGCATGCCGAGTTTGTCGAGTTTCTGTGCTGTGCTGTAACCTTTCATGCCCTTTTCGACGATAAAAGCACTCATCGCGCGCGATTTGTACTCCTTGCCAGCGGTGCGCATGTACACCACCAGCACATCGGCCTCGGGCCCGTTGGTAATCCACATCTTGTTGCCATTGGCGATGTAACGGTCGCCCTTGAGCTCGGCACGGCAACTCATCGATCCGACCACGTCCGAGCCGGCGCCAGGCTCACTCATTGCCAGTGCGCCGACATGCTCGCCGCTGCACAGTTTGGGCAGGTATTTCCCGCGTTGCGCGGGCGTTGCGTTGTTGTAGAGATTTTGCACGCACAGGTTGGAATGTGCGCCATAGGACAATCCGACCGATCCGGAAGCGCGGGAAATTTCCTCCATCGCCACCAGATGCGCCAGATAGCCAAGCTCCGAACCTCCGTATTCGCCAGGCACGGTAATGCCGAGCAGGCCCAGGTCGCCCAGTTTTCGCCACAGGTCGGCGGGGAACAGATTGTCGTGATCAATGCGGTCGGCGCGCGGCGCGATTTCCTTCTCGGCAAAGCCACGCACACTTTCGCGCAGCAGGTCGATTTCTTCACCAAGGGGGAACGGGCGCATATTCAATCCAGCTGTTGATGGGCAACCAAGTACGAAGATGGGATGTGGCGACAATCGAAACTATCTGTTCCTGCGGCCAAGCTGGACGACGAGTGCAATCAGGCCTGCGATCAGCGCGCCTGCGATACCCATGAATGCCGTGCGCCGCCAGTGCCATCCATTCTGGCGGGCGTCGGTGTTGACCACGTGACGATCCGGATTGGCGGCGCGCACGGCGTCTGCCCATTGGCTCACCGCATCTCTGGTCCAGGTCTGGTCTTGCGGGCCATTGAAGCGACGGTAGGCGTACAACATCAATTGCTGTTGGTCGATAATGACAAGGGCTGCGGACATCGCCATCTTCGCGCTTGTCGCGGCGCCTGCTTCACCTGCTGATAGTGTGGAGCGCAGGCTGAAAAACAGACCCCAGGGTTCCTTGCGATCGCGTCCAAGATAAACCGTGCCATCGAGCGCAATGGCTGGATCAGTGCCGGTCTGCGACCGCACCGAATCATTGCCCTTGCTCATCAGGGTTTCAGCGAGCTCGTCCAACTTCACGAATGCCAGCTCCAGCTCTTTCTCTGTTTCAACCGACAGCCGGTCGAACTCTGCGGTGGAGATCTCGACGCCGTCCATGTGACGCAGCGACTGAACCTGGAAATACGCTGTTCTAAACCCGGTCGAGTCGGTGATTTCGCCAGATTCAGGCTGGTACATCTCGACCAACCGGTTGCTCTGCGGCAAGTAAGCCTGTGCTTGCAGGAGGACGCTGGGTTCGCTCGCGCTCAGCGCAGCGAAACCGGCGGGCGGCGGTACGTGCAGCGTGCGCTTGCCGAAGGTCAGCGCCGCTGTATTTGCTTCGGGACTCGCTTGGCTGGCGCCGGCACAGCACAGCGCCGCAATGGCGACCCAGCGCAATCGCGGCGCTGTGCGGTGCCAGCCAGGCCGAGTGCGGGGTGCGAACATTCCGGTTTCAGCCCAGCCCACGCATGCGACCGAGGAAGCGGGTACCGGTGTTGCCCATTTGCGGCAGACGAATCTTGCCGATGGTATCGATGCGTTCCTCGGCCATGCGGTCGGCGGCGCGATAGGTGGGTATGCCGTCGCGTTGACTGATGGTGAAAATCTTGCCGAGGTTGTGGTAGATGGTGCGCATCATGCGCCGTGCGCGCTCGATGTTGTAGCCATCAATTTCCAGCGACACGTTCATCAGTCCACCGGCGTTCACCGCGTAGTCGGGTGCGTACAGAATGCCGCGGCGCTCGACCTCGTCGCCGCAGTCTTCAGTTGCCAACTGATTGTTGGCTGCGCCGCAAATGACTTTGAACTTGAAGCGCGGAATGGTGTTGTGGTTTACCGTGCCGCCCAACGCGCTGGGCGAATAGACGTCGGCGTCGACGTCGTAGATGTCGTCCAGGCCTACCGCTTCACAGCCGAACTCGTCGACCGCGCGCTGCACCGAATCTTTGTTGATATCGGTGACAAACACCTTGGCGCCCTGTTCGCGCAGGAGCTTTACGAATTCCATGCCAACATGACCGATGCCCTGCACGGCATAGCTGTACTTGCCGATGTCTTCATCGCCGAATTTGAAGCTCAGCGCCGCCATCAGGCCTTGCATGGTGCCGTAGGCAGTGAACGGCGAGGGATCACCGGAACCGCCGTGCACCTGATGCACACCGGTGACAAACTCGGTCTCCTTGAGCACCCATTCCATATCATTGACATCAATGCCGACGTCTTCGGCAGTGATGTAACGACCATTCAAAGAGTTGACGAAACGGCCAAAAGCGCGGAACAGCGCTTCGGATTTGTCCTTGGTCGGATCGCCGATGATCACGCCCTTGCCGCCGCCGAGATTCAGACCAGAAACCGCAGCCTTGTAGGTCATGCCGCGAGACAGGCGCAGCACATCGTTGAGTGCATCCTGTTCAGTTTTGTACGGCCACATGCGCAGGCCACCCAAAGCGGGGCCGAGCACCGTGTTGTGGATCGCGATGATGGCCTTCAGGCCGGCGTCGCGGTTATGGCAGTAGACAACCTGCTCGTGACCAGTTTTGGCGAGGATGTCAAAGACCATGGCGTGCTCCGGAACGGAAAGAAAATCGGGCGGCTCTGGGAAACTGCAAGGCGCAAGGCGCATCGCGGCTTGGGCAGGGCGCGCAGTGTAACCACGACTCAGTATGTCCGGAAGTGAGGGGGTTTTACGTATCACCCTGCTAGTGCCGCCCGCTGCGACACGCGCTGGCCCACCATGCGCAACCGTATACAATGCAACGCTAACCACGACCACACTCCTTGGAGCCCGTCCCATGATCGTTTTTCGTCCCGCACGCCTGCTCGGCCTGGCGTTGATTTCGCTGATTGTTTTTGCCGTCGCGCCAGCAAGCGCCGACGATGTCGGCGCGCGCAGCGAGCTGATCGGACTCTGGCAAAAGATGTTCGCCAGCCGCGACCTCGCGTTCCAGGTGACCAGCAGCATCACTACCGGTAAGGACAAGCCGATCAGGTCGGTGATGCGTGTGCAGTGGCCCAATCGATTTCACATGAAGACCGATCAGTCAGAGATGATCATTCTGCCCGGCGGCACCTGGATGAACGCCGATGGTAACTGGATGAAGTTGCCGATCGACATGCAGAAGCTGATTGCCCAGTTCACGCCGGAGATGATGCAGCAGTCGCTGGATGCGACCAAGAACGTGCGTTTCGTCGGACTGGAAACCGTCAACGGCAAGCCGGTCAAAGTCTATACGTACGACTTCGACGGCAAGGTGATGGGTATCCACTCCAGCGGCACAGCCAAAGTGTTCCTGAGCATCGTCGATGGCTATCCGCTGCGCATCGAGACTACCGGCACCGCAATGCGCAAGACTACAACCACGATCGCCGAGTACGAGTACGACAACAGCATCCGTATCGAGGCACCGTAAAGATTGACGCGTAAGAAGCGTTCCAGGAGCAGTATCAGCCGCGAAGCGCCGGCACCGGCGGTTGCTGCTCGCGCTTGCGCGTTTTGGGAATGGAGGGATTTGCTGGGCAATTCCGATTGGCTTGATCAACCGCGACTGGATCGCGACCGATGGGAGTACGCCAGCATGTCCAATACGGATGCCCAAATGAAAAAGCGTGCGCCAGCATCGCGCGAATTCATAGCGGTTTCCCGCCGGATAATCTCCTTTTTTCTCCTTTCGCAGTCAATGCGCGCGTGGGAGCGGCTTTAGCCGCGAAGCTTTTCCCTTGGCCGCGGCAATTGGTAAAGAGATTCGCGGCTAAAGCCGCTCCCACGGACACAGTCCGGGGCACGACCGTTCGCAGCAGCGTCAGGCTTTGCGCACGCCGCGTTTGCCGCTTTCGACGACAAAGCTGGCGGCGGTGCTGACCTTGCTGTCCGGCGTCTTTTCGTTATCAAGCACGCGCAGGTCGGCGCTGCAGCGCTCGCCATTCAGATCGAGCACGATGTAACCGCGCTTGGTGGTATCGCCATACAGCACATGTGGGTTTTCCGGCAGACGCTGGTTGAATTGTTCCGGCGCCCAACCCTGCGAGCCGATCGAGGTGCCGCAAAATTCAGCGGCGACAATCGCCGAGTCGTTGTTCTCGGAATCGGCGTGCACGTTGGCGATCACCGTGGCATGGATATCGCCGCCGAGGATGATCGGGTTGCTGAGATGGTGTTTGTGCAAGCCGGCAAGCAGGCGATTGCGCGCCGCCGGGTAGCCATCCCAACCATCGGTCCAGACCAAACGATCCGCGCCGGGCGCGCCGTCGAAGCGCGCCAACAAGGTTTGCTGTGCGACCAGATTCCACTGCGCCTTGGAGGAAGCGAACGAACGATTCAACCAGGCTTCCTGTTCACTGCCCAGCATGCTCTGCGTTGGCGCCGCGACCAGGGCGCAATCCCTGGGCCTGACATCGGTTGAACCACCGCCCTTGTAGTCGGTCGGGCAGGGTTGCGGGCTGCGATATTGGCGGTTGTCAACAATGCTGATGCGTGCCAATCGACCGATGTCGAGATCGGTGTAGATCTTCATGTCCGGGCCCGATGGGTGCATGTCCAGTGGCATCGGCTGATGCTCGTAGAACGCCTGATAAGCCGCTGCCCGCCGTGCCAGAAATGCTGGGTCGAGGTGCTCGGACTGGGCACCGGCGTAGTCGTTGTCGACTTCGTGATCGTCCCAGGTGAAGGCCCACGGGATCGATGCATGCGACAGCTGCAAATCGGCATCGGTCTTGTACTGGGCGTGGCGGATGCGATACTCGGCCAAGCTGCTGGATTCACCGCCAACATGGCGACGCACCAACGCATCACCCCAGTTGCTTTCGTAAATGTAGTCGCCCAGAAACAGCATCAGATCAATGTCGTCCGCGACGGCGTGTCGATGCGCCGAAAACCAGGCCTGTTCGTAATGTTGGCAGGAGCCGATGGCAAGACGGAAGCGACCGACTTTTGCGTCTGCCGCCGGTGTGGTGCGGGTACGGCCGCTGCGGCTGACCGCGTCGCCGCAGGTGAAACGATAAAAGTAGCTGTGATCGGGAGCCAGCCCGCGCACAGTGATGCGCGCGCTGTGCGCCAGCTCCGGTGCCGCGCGCACGCCGCCTTTCTGCACGATGCGCCGGAAACCATCGTCCTCGGCTACTTCCCAGCCAAGGTGTACAACGTCGTCCCACATGCCGCCATTGGCGCGCAGCGGTTCCGGCGCCAGCCGCGTCCACAACGTGACGCGATCCGCGCGCGGATAGCCTGAAGCAACGCCGAGTGAGAATGGATAGGCGGTGAAGCGCGGGGGCACCGCACCCTCAGCAGCAAACAGCGACGCTGGAAGCAGCGAGCCCGCGGCCAGGCTCATCGCCGCGCGCAGCACATCGCGTCGCGACAACGAGGGCTGCTCAGCGGTAAGTGCATTCATCAGCCGCGCGGCGCGTTGTGGCAAAGACTCATCCATGCTCAATCTCCTGACTTATCCACGAAAGGTAGCAAACAATGTTGCAACTGCTGCTAGCGAAGGAAAGCAAAATATCGTGACTGTTGGTAAACCCAGGTGCACCGGGCTTTGGCTTCACTTTGATCGGACAGCACGATGTGGCACCAAACGTCGCAGCGATGCGGGCTATTATGACAGCCCGTACGCGCGGGCTGTGGTCGCAAAAGTATGTGGGAGTGGGCTTGCCAATCTGCATGAGCAGGACGCTGATTCGTCAGTGGCGCTACGCGCTGCTGCTGATTGGATGGCTGGGCATTGCGTCCGCGACGGGCGCGGCGTCTGTGCAGGACTGTCGTCTGGCGCGTCGCGGCGCGCCGGCGCAGGCTATCGCCATTTGCACTCTGGCCTTGCAATCAGCGGCGGATACCGACGCCGTTTTTGAAGCACGCATGCACCTGGCGGAACTGCATACCGCCAAGGGCGACCTAGATGCGGCCACAGCGCAGCTGGATGCGGCAGAGCGAATCCTGGCGCAGGTAAAAGATCCGCTGGCGGCGCATCGCATTGCCCGCCGGCAAGGCATGCTGGCTTATCGGAAGGGCGATATGGCGCGCGCGTTGGCGCGTTTCCTGGAGGGCCTGACCGCCGCTGGCACGGCCGGCGATCTGCGTGCCACTGCGGTCAGCGAAAACGATCTGGGCGTGGCCTATCGCCGACTCGGTGAGGACCGTCAGGCACTTGCACACTGGTTGTCGAGCCTGGAGCACAAGCGGCGTAGCGGTGAAACGGATCTGGCCGCGACCGAAGACAACATTGGCAATCTCTATCGCGATCTCAAGGAACCGGCGCAGGCCGAGGCTTATCTGCGGCGCGCACTGGACGGGCACCAGCGCGAAGGGCGCGTGCTGCTCGCCGCGCACACTACCGAGGACCTCGGACTGCTTGCCAGTGACGCCGAAGATTTCGCCTTGGCGCGCCAGCATCTGGATAGCGCCTGGTCGGTGTTCGAGCGTGAGCAAGCCCGCGTTGATCAATTGCGCCTGGCGCGACACCGTGCCGAACTGGAGTGGCTTGCTGGTGCTGCTGATGCAGCTCAACGCTGGGTGCGGATCGCGCAACAAATGGCCGAGCAACTGAAACAACCGGTGCCGGCCGACATGGTGCTGCTGCAAGCGCGACTGGTTGCCGCGGCGGGAAGCGTCGATGCGGCAGCGGGGCAGCTCGCGCAATTTTCGACGCCGCCAGGCGACGACGATTTGCCGCTGGCGCAGGAGTGGGCCGCGACGCAGTCGCTGTGGTCGGCGCAACTCGGGCGTGATCGCGATGCGCTCAGCTTCGCACAGGCGGCGCATCGCGCCGAGCTGCAACTGATGCAGCGCCGTCACGGTGAGCGTATGGACGCGTTGCGCGTGCGCTTCGAGGTTTCCGAGCTGGAGCATGAGCGCGACCGGCTACGCCATGCCAATGCCGAACAGGCGCTGGCGCTGCAACAGCGCCGCAACCAGTTGCTCGGGCTCGGCCTGGCCGGCGTACTCGCTGTCGCCGGTCTGCTGGTGTTCTATCAACGCCGGCTTTATCGGCAGCGTCTGCGCACGCAGCAAGTCGAGGCGCAGCATCGTGTCGATGTCGAAGAGGCGCGCCGTGAAGCCGAGTCGCTGCGCGCCGATCTGCGGTCGCTGCGGGTGGCGCTGGATCAGTCCAGCGAGCCGGTGTTGGTGGTGGATGCCGCCGGCGTGATTCGACTCGCCAACGCAGCCGCGGCGTTGCTGTTGCAGCGTGACGAAGCGGTGCTGCGCGGCGCCCGTCTGGCAGACGTCATTGGCGCCGATGCCGCCGCTGAGCTGCAGTCCGCTTTGGAGCGTCTGAGCAGCGGCGAAACCGCATCGCCGCTGCATATTGAAGTGGGGGCGCACAGCGCGCTGCCAATTCGCGCACTGTCGCTGACGCTGGAAGAGGAATTGGGTGTGCTGTCACTGTCCAGCGAGACCCACGCAGGGGCCTGGGTCGACAGCATGAACCGGGCGCACGCACGCTGGGAGCAAGGCGTCAGCCCGCACACGCACGAAGCGGTCGACGATCTCCCCGCATCAGATGCGGGTCGCGGCGCAATGGTCGAGTTGATGCAGGCCAGCCTTGAGGCGTGGGAGCGCAGCACCTGCAGCACACGTCTGGAACTCGCTGAGAAGAGCGGCATCTGGCGCATCACCATCGATGATGGACGCTTGCGCACGCGCACCTTGAACCGTTACCTGGATCTTGCCGCGCTGCCGGCCCGTCCACGTTGGCGTGAAGTGCTGCGCACGGCTTACTTCGTACTGGCCGAATGCCGCTTGGATTCAATGCAGCGCGAGCTGATCGATCAGCGCATCCACAACTTGCAGGCGCAGATGCGCGGTTCAGTCGTCGCTGTCAGTGGCGAGCGGCACAGCGGGTAAGCTGCTCGCGGTTTCGCAGCGAACGCAGACACCTTCCAGGCCCTGTGAGGCCGAGTAGTCGGCATGATGCGTCGGCCGCAGAAAGCTGGCTGGCCGGCTAACCAGCACTACGACACTTCCAGCATCCCTGATTTCGTTGCGGCGGCGTCCGTATTCAAACGTTGCGCAGTAACGGTGGCTGGCGTGGAAGCCGCGTCCGTAGTCGTCATCAAATTGCCCACAGTTCTTGCCAACGTTGACGGAATCGCCAGGCCCCGGGCAGGTGCCCGTGCCCGAGCGTGCGCTGAGTGCACCGGGTTCAAAGCGAAAACTGGCGACCTCGGTGGGCTGGCCGCCTGCGCACCATGCCCCGACTGGCAGCTCACTGTGCGCCATGAGTGGACTGGCGAGCAAAGCCAGACAGAACAGCAGACTCAGACGACGCAACATGACGCGACTCCTTGATCCAGTGTGCCTATAGTTAGGCCCAGGGCGATGATTGTCCAGCGCCAGCGCGGGACGAAGTGGGGACAAAATCAACCCCGAATCCTTTCCAGACACCCGCTTGCAGCGCAACGCTGCCAGCGACTGCGAGCGCTGGCCCACCAACCCTTGCCCGACTTTGTCCCAGCCGATCCCGCTTTCTTCCTTCCTTTGAGCAGCGCCCACCCGTAGCTTGGATACGTCGGCGGCGGTGTTCAGATCAACGCATCACGCGCCGGCAACATCGCGCCGGACCCGTGTTCGGACGCCCGTGACTCAACCCACAAAGGAACATCGATGCAGCAAGCAAACAAGGCCGACGCCACCGCACAGCGCGTTCTCGGCCGCATTCTGGCGCAAAGTTTCAGCGCCGCAGAACAGCACGCGATGCAAACCGCGGCCGCCGGCGCAGTGGGTCCACCCGCCGCGACCGCCCACGTGGTCAAGACTGCGCCGTATTACTTCACCGACAGCATCACGCAGGACAACGGCGGCGGTCCGCGCTGAGCAGCGCAGCGTCAGTGAAAACTTCGTCAACAACCAATGGCAGCAACCAATAGCAGGAGCATCAACATGAAACAGCAACAGCAGCAGCGCGTTCTCGGCCGCATTCTGGCGCAGTCACTCGGCGCTTGCGAACAACAGGCAGCACGCGCCCTCGCAGCGGGCGGTCGCCCAGTGCCGGGCACCGCAAAGATGATCCACACCGCGCCTTACTACTTCACCGACGGCGTAGTACTCGACGGCGGTAACGGCGACCCGAGTCTCTAGGGAAGGTCTGAATAAGTCACCACTTCGTCTTCGCCACACTGCTTATTGCTTACCAAACCCCAAAAAACCTGCGGTTTTTCGCCCCCTGACTCAGGGGGCTATTGCGGCTCCGGACTTGTTCAGAGGTTCTCTAGTCGGTCGCCCGTATGCAGGCATTGCACACACCTCAACCAAGGAGAAAAACATGAGAACGATCAATGATCAGCAACAACGTGTTCTGGGGCGCGTACTGGCGCAGAGCGTGCACAGCGATTACGCCGCCGCTGCCAAAGCCGCGGGCGGCACATTGCCGAATCTGGATTCGGGCAGTGGTGCCTCGACGCACACGGGTGGTCCCTACCCGTTACCGATCGACATTCGCGTGAACCGCGATTGGCCCACCGCCTGATAGCGACTCGGGGCGCGGGCGATCTTTGCCCGCGCCTCACTTGCGCGATGGATACCCGGATTCAAATGCAGGTCCGCTGTCATCATCGGCATCGCCGAGGGCCGGTGGCGACAGCAACGCACTGCCTGAAATGCGCTGCTCGCACGCCGCTTTACCTGCTGAGCTTGATGGCGATGGCGCTTGGAGGCGCCACTGTCTCGGCTCGTGACTGCGTGGATGTACTCGCGCAGGCGGCACGACGCTCGGCGGTCGATGCGTGGCTGCACGGCGAACGACTACCCGGTGTGGCGATCACCACGAACTTGTATCGTCTTTCCGCGGCCCGCGGCGGCCGCATTGTGGCGATCTCTGCGCGTGCCGGTGGGGCGGTGGCAAGCGGCGCGCCACTGTTGCAGCTGCATTCCGATGAGCTGGAGCGCGCTTTGCACGCAATCAGTTCCGAGCAGCATGTGATGGGGGCGGAAGTGTCAGCACAGCACGCCGACGTGGAGCGGCTGGAGCGCGAGCGCGCGCGCCGCCAAGCGCATCCGCAGTTGTTCGCGCGCGAGGAACGCGAGGCACACGACGCGTTGCTCAAGTCCGCGCGGGCGCGATTGGACTCGGCACAGGCACGTGCGCTGGAGGTCACCGGACGCGCACAGGTGCTGCAGAATGAACAGCATGCTCTGCGGCTGTTGGCGCCGCACTCTGGTTTGGTGGGCACGATATTTGTACGCGCGGGCGAAGTAGTGCCCGATGGCGCGCCGCTGATCGAATTTTCCACACCCATCGACACGATATTTCGATTCGCCGTGCCGGCGCGCCACGTTGCCGCGCTCCATGTCGACGATCTGGTCTGCGTGGTGCCCGCTGATGCGTCCGCGGCACCGGTGACGGCGCGGGTGCTGAGCGTGAGCGCTGAGGTCACGCGCAATGCGCAGGTATTTACTGCGGAAGCGGTTCCGACCGAGACCATGCCCGGTTCCTGGCAGGGACTCGCGATTGACGTGCTGCCAAGCGCGGCTGCAGCGACGGTGCTGCGATGAGGTCGGTTCGCGTGCTCTGCCAGGGGTTGAACGAAACCGAGCATGCAGCGCTCAGTGAGGCCATGGCGCGCTATCCGACTCTGCACATTTTCTGTGCGGCCCCCGATGACGCAGGCACGGGAGCTGATCTGGCATTGTTCGCTGGCACGTCGAATTCAAGCAGCGAGGGCTTGCCTGCCATACCGGTGATCGGCATCGCGATGACCCGGGATGCAATCACCCAAGTTGCGGCCCGCCATCCGTTGCTGCTCACCAGTCGCGCGCGGCCATCGGGCGATGAACTTGCGGATTGTCTGCACAGCATGCTGCGCGATTGGCATAACAGTGCCGGTCCGACCCGGGGTGTTCCGCAATTGGCACCCGAGACGGTGTTGTTGTTACAGGAGCAGTTTCAGGGACTATCGCGATCGCTCAGCAGTGCCGGGGCGATCTCGGCACAAATGCATCTGGCAGAACACCGATTGGCACCGATGCTGGTGTTGGGACCCGGCGCTCAGGACTGCATTGCCAACGCGCACGCCGAGGGCCTGGGCGCACTCGCATTGCGCGGCGCGCAGGATGTGCTCGTGCTCGAACCAGCAGCTGACGCGCGCGCGTTGGCTGGACTGGATTATCCCGAGGCGAGTGGTGAGCTGCCGCTCGCCGTTGTTCATCTGGGAACGCGTCAATTGGCCGGTCAGGACTGGAGTGCGGCGGTAACCATACGTGCGCTCGGCAGCGAGCAGTTGCGGGCGCTGGTGCTGCTGACGCGGGCGCTGGCCGATGCGCTCTGGCCGGTCACGGATGATGCGTTTGGCGGTCCACTGGCAGCGCGCCGGCTTTATCGTCCGGCCGCGATGGCAGCGTTGCAGCACGGCGATCGAGAAATCGCCTGGCCCGCGTTCGCACCGGCGTGGACACGGCGTTTTTCGCGAGCGTGGCGGTGGCCATTGCTGCTTTCACCGTTGCTGCTGTGGTTGCCGTTGGCGCCCAGCGTCAGCGGCAGCGCGCAAGTGATCTATGCCGACGCGCCACCGATCGTCAGCCCGTTGCAGGCCAGCGTTGTTGCCATTGCGGTGGCACCCGGCGCCAGCGTACGCGCCGGTGATGTGTTGCTGCGCCTATCGGATCCGGCGGCCGAGCAGCAGCTTGATCAAGCCTGGGCGGACTATCGCGCTCTGTTGCGACAATCGCTGCGCGAACCCGAAGATCAATCGTTGGCGATACCACTCGCACAGCAATGGGAGCGCGTGCTCAATGCGCGTGGTCAACGTGAGTTTGCCATGCTCGCTCCGGTTGCTGGTCGTGTCGTAGAGCTGCCGGCAACGCTGGGATTGCGCGTGGAGGTCGGCGCACTGTTGGCGCTGGTGCAGCCCGAGCAGGGCCGCGCGCTGGTCGAACTGCAGATTCCACTGCAAGGCATGTTGCCGGTCGAGGTCGGCGCCTCGGGTTGGCTGGTGCTCGCCGACGGCAGCGAGCGTGCCGTGAAGGTGCGCTCGCTTGACGCGTTGCTGCGTGCTGAAAACAACCGATCGCTACGCAGTGCAATGGCTGAATTCGCGGATGATGCACGTCGCCCTTTACCCGGTGAACGCGGCGTCGTGCATCTCTCGCTGCCAGCGCGGCCACTGTATCAACACATCTGGTACGCCCTCGGCGGTGCGCGCCGATGAGCGTGATTACCGAACTGCTCAATCGCTTTCCCGGGCTGTCTACCCTGTGGCGCAGTCGCGTGCCATTCATCGCGCAGACTGCGCCCGGCGAATGCGGCCCAGCGTGCATCGCCATGCTGGCCTGCCACTATGGCCGCGCCACGCAGGTCAATGAGCTGATGGCGCGCAGCGGCTGTGGTCGGCTCGGGCTGCGCATGGGCGAACTGCAGGAGCTCTCCCGAGCGATCGGAATCGACGCGCGCATCGTCAAACTGCACGAAGTGTCCGAGCTGCGCTGGCTTGATCGCCCGGTGATCCTGCACTGGCGTTTCTGTCATTTCGTCGTTCTGGAAAGTTACGACGGCAAATGCGCACGTATTCTGGATCCGGCGCTCGGCGTGATGGAAGTCGATCGGGCAGAACTTGAGGCCAGCTACACCGGTTTGTTGCTTTGGCTGGATGCGCCCGCCGCGACCAAGCCGGTAGCCGCGCCACGCAAGCCGCTGCTGCCGTTTCTGCGGCGTTTTGCCGGCAATATGCCGGAGCTGCCGGGATTGCTGGCCATCTGCGTACTGCTGCAGCTATTGGGCCTGGCGCCAGCGCTGCTGTCGGCCTGGGCGCTGGGCAGCCTGGTTCCGCAACATCAAAGCGGCATGCTATTGATGCTGGCGGCCGGCGTGCTCGGCGTTGCAGTGATGCAGCCGCTGTCCGAGCTGGCGCGCAATCACCTCGTCGTTCAAGTGCGCAGCGTGCTCGGTCTGCGCATGGTCACCACGCTCGTCGACCACGTACTGCGCGCCGAGTGGAAGGCGCTTCAGCAACGGCCCTACGGCGATCTGCTCAATCGCATTCATGCCAACGAGGAAATTCGATCGCTGCTCACCAGCACCGGCGTCGCGCTCGCGCTGGATGGATTGCTGGCGCTGCTGTCTTTGAGCTTGCTGCTGTTGATTTCGCCCGCGGTCAGCGCTTTGGTGCTTTTGTGCTGCGCTGCGGCGGCGGCGGGCTTTGCGTTGCTGCATCGGCAACGCGCGCGCGAACTGTTGGAGCTTTTTGGCAACCAGAGTCAGTCGCAGGGCTATCTGGTGCAGATGCTGATGGGCATGGAAACCATTCGCGCCAGTGGCATGGCGGCGGGTGTGCGCCGGCGTTGGTCGGCATTGTTCGGACGTGAGACGGTGGCGTCCGCAGCGCTCGGCCGAACCGAGGGGCGGATCGCGGCGCTGACCGCGGCGCTCAATGGCTCGGTCGGCATGCTGGTGTTGTTGGCAATCACCGCCTGGGCAGTGCAGCGTGCGCTGAGCCTGCCGCAGGCGCTGCTTGCCTACAGTCTTTCGGCGACGCTGCTGGCTACCGCCAGCAAATTATTTCTGGGCGCACAGCATCTGCAATCGGTAGGGTTTCAAGCCGCGCTGGCGCAGGATTTGCTGGAGCTCCCGTTGCAAGCTGATGCTGGCCGATCGGCGCCAGCAGAAACCGGCGCACTGCGTTGCCAGGGGGTTGGCTTCTCACATGCGGCGAACGTGCCGCCCACGCTGATCGACTTGCATCTGGACGTTCCCTCCGGTGGCTTGATTGCGATCGTCGGTCCGTCCGGATCGGGCAAGTCGACTTTGCTCAACGTACTGGCCGGTATGTACCCGGCGCATAGCGGCAGAGTGCTGCTCGGCGACCAAGACTTGCATAGCCTCGATCCGACCGTGTTGCGCGAACGTATTCTGCTGGTGCCGCAGTTTCCCTATTTCTTCGCGCAAAGTATTCGCGAGAATATGGAGCTGGCGCGTCCCGGCGCGACGCTTGCTGAAATTCGCGACGCGGCACGGCAGGCCTGCGTCGCCGATGAGATCGAGGCGTTGCCAATGGGTTATGAAACGGTGCTCGCCGAGGGCGGCGTCGGACTCTCCGGCGGCCAGCGGCAACGACTGGCATTGGCCCGGGCCATTCTCGCCCGACCTGCGGTACTGCTGCTCGATGAGGCCACCAGTTCACTGGATGCGCGCAGCGAACAAAACGTACTTGATCGACTCTCTGCGCTGCAATGCACGCGCGTCATCGCCGCGCACCGACTGAGCACTGTACGCGCTGCCGACACCATACTGGTGCTTGAAGCCGGGCGTGTGGTGCAGAGCGGCAGCTTCGCGCAACTGGTGCAACAGCCGGGCGCTTTCCGACGGCTGTTTGGCCGCCAGCTCAACCACGGCGAAAGCGAAGCCGACGCTGCGTGACCAGCCCCGTTCCGCACTCCAGCGACCCCAACTCAACAGGACAACACCATGCGCATTTTGATCAGCACCATGCACGACGACCTGCACGCTCACACCGTCGCCGCAGTGATGCGTCGACGCGGACACGAAGTCATCTGTTTGCACCACGCAGACTTCCCGCTGCGGCAGAAATTTGCGCTGACGATTGATGACGAGAGTATTGCGCTGGATCTTTCCGGCGCTGGGCTGACGCGCATTGATTTGCGCGATTGCGACGTCGTGTGGAATCGTCGGCATTCGGCGCCGACGCCCAACCCCGACGTGAATGCCGAAGACCGGAAATTCGTCGCGCGCGAACTCAAGGAAGCCAGTCGTACGCTGTGGGATTGCGCCGGAACCCGCGCATTCTGGATCAATCCCGAGCCGGCCTTGGTGCGCGCGCAGAACAAGGCGGCGCAATTGATCAAGGCGCGTGCGCTGGGTCTGGCCATTCCGGCCAGCCTGATCGGCAATGATCCGGAAGCGATTCGCGTTTTTCTGGCGCGCTTTCCGGGCAACACCATCTACAAACCGTTTACGCCGGGCGACTGGATGGAACAGGGCGAGTTGCACATGCTGTACACCGCGAATGTCGATGCCGCGATGCTGCCACCTGATTCATTGCTGCAAGCCTGCCCCGGCATCTATCAGCAACGCGTGCACAAAGACTTCGAAGTGCGCGCTACTTTCATGGGCAATAGCTGTGCCGCGATCCGCATCGACTCGCAACAGACGCAAAATGGTCAAGTCGATTGGCGCCGCGCCCAGGAGAGTGAAACCATGCCCGCCAGCGTGATCGAGGTGCCGCCGCAAGTGCGTTCACGCTGTCGACGCCTGATGCGGCGCATGGACATCGTCTTCGGCTGCTTCGACTTCATCGTCAGCGCGGAGGGCGATTGGGTGTTCCTCGAAGTCAACGAGGCCGGACAGTTTCTATTCCTCGAATCCTGGTGCCCCGAACTGCCTATGCTCGACATGTTCTGCGGCTTTCTCGAAAGCCGCGATCCAGATTTTGAATACGTACCCATTGCATGGCCGGTGCGCTTCGACCAGATGGTGTGCGATGCCGCGGTTACCCAGTCCTTGCAGGAAGCGCGCGACATCCACCTCGGCCCCGCGCCGCACTGGTTGCCAGCGGTAGCTGAAGCGCAGCTGGCATAGCCCCAACGCGCGAGCCGCCGGAATCAGACTGGAACAACGCTACTCCCAGGGAAGGTCTGAATAACTCACCAACTCGTCTTCGCCACGCTGCGTATTGCTTGCCAAACCCCCGCTCTCAACAACGCCCTTCGCATCGGTGACGACGTCCTGCGCGGACACAAAGCGCTGACCCTCGCCGAAGCCGCTTACATTGGTTGCATCATTGGAATACACCTCGATGCGATACGTGCGGCTGACGGTCGTACCCAGCCGCCCGTTGACCGAGGTAGTAGTGCCGGAGCCCGTTGCCTGCAATATCTCGGGGTAGTAGTAGCCCTTGTAGCCGTTGATGTCAGGCGCTGTTCCCTGCTCGCTGGCCCAGAAGCACCGCATCGACGACAGCGCTCGATCGCATCGATGCGGCTCACCCAATCGCGTTCGACCCCGACCGGATAGACCTCCAGAGCGAACCCCACCGCCGCGATACTCGCAGGTGCGCACGGCTGCGATTTGTCGGCTACCAGCCCATTTGCCGGGTTGGTTTCCCGAAGGAAGGATTCGAATGCGTGACGCTGCAATTCATCCAGTTCCATTGAATTGGGACACGGGCGCGATCCGATGTTCCTGAGGCACCATCATGGACTCTGGACGTTGTGGCTTTCACCACTCGGCGCGATCGGCCGCCAATGCCTTCCGCTGGCCTGAAGCAGCAGATCCGCCTCGGCAGGCCCATTGCTGCCAGCGGCATAGTGTGAAATCGTCGCGCTTGACGAATGTCAGCGTCGGCAGGCATTCGTTTGAAAAACAGCCGTTTGGCCTATAACGCGTTGTTTCTGAAAGTCGTTTTTTTTTGAAAAATGCCGAGACGGGTGCAGCCGATCGTCCGAGCCGCGCACAATCTTCAATCAGCAGGCCACCGGGTCCATTGGGCTGCACGCACCCCGGTAGATCGAAGCCTCGTACCGGGTTCTCGTTTTCTTATGTTGGCGACCATGCGGAAGAGCGCTGGTAGGCACCACCCTCCATAACCGAACATCGGTACGCTCCAATCGGGGGCTTGTCGTTGACCGACTTGGCGCGCAAGACGATATTGATTCATCCACAACCGCTCTGCGGCGCCAGCGTGTCACTAGGAAGATCTGAAATCGGCGAACAGCTTTTGGCGCGCGGCCTCACTGACGGCGGCCACGGCCGGATGAGTGAGCCGACGTTGTACCGAAATGGCAAAGAACCGCTCCACGACTTCGTCAGTCTGCCCAAGCATCTCGACGCCGTAATGCAGCTGCACTTCGGCCGCGATTGCTGTGGGGGCTACGAAGATCCCGATCCCGCCGCCACCAAACGCCTTCATCAGCGCACTGTCGTCGAATTCACCAACGATACGCGGCTGGATCCGGCGCGTGCCGAACCAGCGCATCAAACGCCCCCGTACCGCGGTGTGCTCGGAAGGCACCAGCAAAGGCGCCCCCTTCAGGGAATCCGGAAATCTGCCTCGGTGACAGGCAGCGAGTTGCGGTGAGGCGAAGAAAGAGATGCCGCACTCGCCGAGCTTGTGGCTATAACCCTTCACGTCTGTTTCCGGAGGCATAGGGCGGTCGGCTAGCACCAGATCGAGGCGGTGGATTGCCAGTTCGGCCAACAGTCGCTCCAGCTTGTCTTCCCGGCAGACAATGCGCACCGGGTCGGGTAATGCCAATGCTGGGGCCAACAGCCGGTAGGCCAGCGACTTGGGCACGACATCCGCTATCCCCACCCGGAAAGGCAGCAATCGGCCTGCCGAGTGGCCGCACAGCACATCCTCCAGATCCCCACCCAATTGAAAGATATCGTCAGCAAAAGAGAGCGCAGTCCGTCCCATCTCCGTGAGTTCCAAGCGCCGCCCGGCGCGTCGGAACAGGGCCACCCCCATGGTTTCTTCCAGCGCCGCAATCTGTGCGCTCAAGGTCTGCGGTGTCAGGTGTAGCCGTTCGCCCGCGCGCTTGAGACTGCCCGCCTTGGCCACACTCCAGAAGTGGTGCAGTTGCTTGTAATTGAGGCGGGCCATCGTTAAACACTTCGTAAAAGTCTGAGTGATGGTAAGAAACATACTGCTTTTATTGAAACTGTAGAAGGCCCCACTATCGATATCAGGCTCAAAGGCGAAGGAGATGCGACCGTGACCCAGAGTCAGGGCTTTGCTTCCATGGTTATGCTGAACCACGAATGGAACTGACTTCAGTGGCCACGCCGGTTCTCTGGGCTGGGTTCGTTCTCTTCATCTTGGCCATGCTGGCCTTGGATCTATTCGTGCTTGTTCTTCGCGATGGAGTCCATCCCGGCCATCTTCGCTATTCTGGGCCCAGGGCGATGTTCTTCCTGCTGGCCGATCTCAACACGCGCTTTCGCCTGCTCAAGTGCGGCCTAGCCCTGGTGCTGGTGTTCGTAGGCGCGAAGATGCTGACGGCCGATTTCTACAAGGTGCCTATCGGGCTGGCCCTCGGCATCGCGGCCCTGATCCTGGGCTCGCTGGTGACCGCCAGCCTCATCGCCACCCGCAAGGGCCAAGGGCACGACCGGAAGACACCATGAGCCGGTGTGATCCGAATCCCTCAGCTGAAATCCCGTCGGTAGCCGAGCCGTCGCTTTGCGCCAACGCCTACACCGGACAGGCCGTTGCCTTTCTCACCCAGCATGGAAAGGAGCATGTTCTCGCATCGGTGCTTGGTCCTGCGCTCGGCTGCCGGGTTGAGCGCGTGAGCGGATACGACACGGATCTGCTCGGGACCTTCACGCGCGACATCCCGCGCGCCGGTACTCAGCTCGAAGCGGCGCGCAAGAAAGCACGTCTCGGCATGACACTCGCAGGGCTACCTCTCGGGCTCGCCAGCGAGGGCTCATTCGGACCGGATCAGACGATAGGCATGTTTCCCTGGAACGTGGAATTTCTGATCTGGATTGACGATGTGCGCGGACTGGAAGTTGTGGGGACGGCGCAGGGCAAGGCCAACTTCGCCCATCTACTGGTGCAGGACTGGGCTGCGGCCGCGGCCTTTGCCCTGCAATGGGGATTCCCCGAGCATCACCTTGTCGTGCGTCCGGAGCGGGAGGACGACTTGCGCATCCGCAAGGGGATCTCCTCCTGGGCGGAGCTTGGGGACACCTTCACCTGGGCACTGGAGCAATCGCTGAGCGGTCTGGTTTTCCTTGAGACCGACGTGCGCGCCCACGCCAATCCCACGCGTCTGGAGAACATCCGCCTCGCGGCCGAGGATCTGGCCAAGAAGCTCCGTTGCCTCTGTCCGGAATGCGGTGCACCGGGATTCTGGATCGTCGCGCGCGTCCCGGGATTGCCCTGCGAGGACTGCGGCGCAATGACCCGGGAACCACAAGCCGATGTGCTGGGCTGCGTGAAATGCCCGCATCGCGTTACCCGCGAACGGACCGACAGGCACACCGCCGACCCTGAGCGCTGCGACTACTGCAACCCCTGACCCTTCGAATCCAGGATAATTTCATGCTGTGCGCCGCCTACAATGAAGTGAACCTTTCAATGACCGACCAGCGAGGGATCGAAATTGGCTACTGCCCGCAGTGCCGGGGTATCCGGGGCGAACTGGACCGGCTGATCGAGCGGGCGGAACAGCCCACACATCAGCCTTTGAAGACAGCGTCAGGATCCTGCGACGATCGCTACCCGCAGCGGCATGACGAAACTTGCCACAAAGGGCGACACCCCACGCGGCGCAAGTCTTTGCGGGGCGAACTGTTCGATTTTTGACTGAATGATACTGACAGGAGAGCAGCGATGACCCGCGGCGTGTTCATCACCGGCACCGACACCGGTGTCGGCAAGACACGTGTTGGCGCGGCGCTGGCGCACCTGCTGAGCGGGCGCGGCCTGCGCGTGCGGCCACGCAAGCCGGTCGAGTCGGGCTGCCCGACAGGACCCGACGGCCTCGTGCCGCAAGACGCGGCTATCCTGCGCGAAGCGGCGGGCTGTGCCGAACCGCTCGAACGCATTTGCCGCTACCGCCTGAAGGCACCGCTCTCTCCTGAACGTGCGGCGGCGTTGGAGGGACTGGCCCTGGACCTTGGCGGGCTGCACGCCGTGTGTCTGGCCGGCATCGGCAACGATGATTTCCTGCTGGTGGAAGGCGCCGGTGGCTTCTACTCGCCGCTGGCCCGCGGCGCGCTCAATGCCGACCTGGCTGGCGCGCTGGGCTTGCCGGTGCTGGTGGTCGCGGCAGACCGGCTCGGCACCCTCAACCACACGCTGCTGACCATCGAGGCGGTGCGCATGCGCGGACTCGCGCTGGCCGGCGTGGTGTTGAACCAGCCGGTAGCCCAGGCGGACCCGAAGATGGACAACGCGGAAGACCTTGAGCGCTGGCTGCAGATGCCCGTGCTGCGGCTGCCGTACGGCTTCGGTTCAGGGGCCGAGGCTTGGCAACAGGAGGCTGCTGCGCTGGCGCCACTGGCCGACGCCTGGCTCGATGGCACACGTTTGAACAGGTACTGTCGATGAACCAGCAGCCCGCATCCTCACTGGGCGTGGATCAAGGCGCCGCCGTGCGGCGCGCGGGCGGACTCGTCGCCTTCCCCACGGAAACGGTCTACGGTCTGGGCGCAGATGCACGCAATGTAGACGCTGTCACCCGCATTTTCGCCGTCAAGGGCCGGCCTGCCGACTACCTCCTCATCGTGCTTTTGGCCAACGCCGGACATTTGGCCGGGTGGGCGCGGGAGGTTCGGGAGGCTGCCTGGCGATTGGCGGAAGCCTTCTGGCCGCGGCCGCTCACCCTGGTCTTGCTGCGTCTGGCCGGCGCGCCGTACGCGGTGACGGGCGGGCCGGACACGGTGGTGCGGGTGCCCGGCCATCCCGAGGTCCTGGCGCTGCTGGCCGCATTCGGGGGCGGCATCGCGGCGCCGTCCGCCAACCGTTGTGGGCGCGTGAGCCCCACCTCGGCCGAGGACGTGCGCGAAGAACTGGGAGACAGCGTGGATCTGGCGCTGGACAGCGGACGTTGTCCGATCGGCATCGAATCCTTGATCGTTGATTTGTCGTCGACAACGGCCCGGATTCTGCGTCCAGGCGCGATCGCCCAACGGGCGTTGCGCCGTATATTGGGCAGTCCCGTGGCTACGACATCCACTACGCCTGTGCGTTGCCCGGGAAGCAAGCCGTCGCACAACGCGCCCCGTGCCCGCGGGATCCTTGCGTCGCCGGATGACGTGGAGCAACAGGCCGAGGAATGGCACCAGCGCGGTCAGCGAGTGGGCGTACTGGCGTCGCGTCGGCCAACCGCGCTGCCTGAAAACGAGACCTGGCTACGCCTCACCGGAAATGTGCGGGAGCAGGCGCGCGAGTTGTATCACCGTCTGCGCCAGCCCGATTACCTGGCCTTGCAGGTACTGGTGGCGGTGACGCCGCCGGACATCGGACTTGGCCACGCACTGCGTGACCGGCTGCAGCGCGCCGCCGGCTTGGGAGATGGCGCCGGCGCACAAGCCCCGCCGCAGCAGATGCCCGGAGGCGACTCATGAAGCACGCTGCAGGAAGCGACCGGGAGCCCGCGGGGAGTCGGCTCGTCCTGACCCGCCCCGACGACTGGCATCTGCACCTGCGCGATGGTGACGTGCTGGCCTCGGTGCTGCCCGACACGGCGCGGCGTTTTGCGCGCGCCATCGTCATGCCCAATCTGCAGCCACCGGTGACGACCGTCGAGCACGCGCGCGCCTACCGCGAACGGATCGTGAAGGCTCTGCCACAAGGCGCATGCTTCGAGCCGTTGATGACGCTGTATCTCACCGATCTCACCCCGCCGGCGGAGATAGCGCGGGCCAAGGCCAGCGGGCTCGTGCACGCGGTCAAGTACTACCCGGCCGGCGCAACGACGAATTCCGAAAACGGCGTGACCGACCTGAAGCACATCTATTCCGTGCTCGCGGCGATGGAAAAGCACGAGCTACCATTGCTCCTGCATGGTGAGGTCACCGACACAGCGATCGATGTCTTCGATCGCGAGGCTGTGTTCATTGATCGCCATCTCGCGCCGCTGGTGCGCGCGTTCCCCAGTCTGCGCATGGTGCTGGAGCACATCACCACCCGTACCGGCGCCGAATTCGTCAGCGAGGCGCCGGACAATGTGGCGGCGACCATCACCGCGCACCATCTGCTGCTCAACCGCAACGCGATGTTCGCCGGCGGGTTGCGCCCGCACCACTACTGCCTACCGGTGCTCAAGCGCGAAGCGCACCGCCAGGCGCTGCTGGCGGCGGCCACCAGCGGAAACCCGAAGTTCTTTCTCGGCACCGACAGTGCGCCGCACCCGCGCCACGCCAAGGAGTCCGCCTGCGGCTGCGCCGGCATCTACACCGCGCACGCCGCCATCGAGTTGTATGCCGAGGCGTTCGAGCAGGCGGGGGCGCTCGACCGGCTGGAGGCTTTCGCCAGTTTCCACGGCGCGGACTTCTACCGGCTTGCGCGCAATTCCGACACCCTGACCCTCGAAAAAAACGCCTGGAGGGTTTCAAAGCGAATGGGGGTCGGGCGTGCCACCATCGTTCCGTTCCGGGCGGAGCAAACCGTTGCATGGCGCCTGGCTGATCTGCAGGCAGCTGCGGCCGGAAAAGCGGTGCGAACTTCATGAGACTTGATCCGATCGTCCTGTTTTTTCTCCTTGGACTGACGGCGGGCCTGTTGCGTTCCGACCTGCGCCTGCCCGCCGCGATCTATGAATTTCTCACCGTTGTGCTACTGCTGGCGATCGGGCTCAAAGGTGGGGTAGAGCTATCCCGGCAGTCGCTGGGCATTCTGGCCCCGCAGATGCTTGCAGTGGTGATGATGGGCTTGGTCCTGCCGTTGATCGCTTACCCCGTGCTGCGCTTCGCGGGGCGGCTCAAGCGTCCGGATGCCGCATCCATCGCTGCCCATTACGGATCCGTCAGCGTCGGCACCTATGCCGTGGTGGTCGCCTACCTCGCTTCGCAGGGCGTAGCGTTCGAGGAGTACATGCCCCTGTTCGTGGTGCTGCTGGAAGTGCCGGCCATCCTGGTGGGCATCGTACTTGCCCGCGGGATTACCCGATCCACACAGTGGGGGCCGCTTGCGCATGAGGTCTTCCTGGGCAAAGGCGTGGTCTTGCTCGCTGGCGGCCTGGTGATCGGCTGGATTGCCGGGGTCGACGGCGTCCAGTCGATCAAGCCGTTGTTCTTCGATCTGTTCAAGGGCGTGCTGGCACTGTTCCTGCTGGAGATGGGGCTGATCGTCGCTGGCCATGTGGCGGATCTACGCCGCTACGGACTGTTTCTGGTGGCTTTCGCGATTGCGTTTCCGCTGTTTTCCGCAGGTATCGGTGCGGGGCTGGGCTGGATGCTTGACCTCTCCCTGGGCGGCACGGTGGTGCTGGCCACGCTTGCGGCAAGCGCCTCCTACATCGCCGTACCGGCGGCGATGCGGATGGCGGTGCCGGAAGCCAATCCTGCGCTTTCGCTAGGCGCATCGCTGGGCGTGACTTTCCCTTTCAACATTCTGGTGGGCATCCCGCTCTACCATGCGCTGGCGCGTTACCTCTATCGCGCCGGAGGCTGAGCCGTGCATACCGAGCGTCGCAAGCTGCTGACCATTGTTACCGAAGCGCCGCTGGAGCAAACCCTGCTCGTGGATCTCGAGCGTCTGGGCGCATGCGGCTACACCATCACTGATGCCCGCGGCAAAGGCAGCCGCGGTGTGCGCAATGCCCAATGGGTGCACAGCGGCACTATTCGCGTGGAAGTCGTGTGCGATGCCGCTACCGCGGACTCCATTGCCGCGCATCTCAAGGATCGGTACTACGACAACTACGCAATGATCCTGTTCATCAGCGACGTGGCTGTCTTGCGTCCCGCGAAGTTCGGGGCTTGGACGAACACCGACTAGCTCAGCGGGCGCAGCTCCAGGCCGCCCCTGTATCAAGGCGGCAATGCGTCGCTGATTGATGTCGCACCGAGCATTCTCAAGCCGAGCTTGCGCCCTTCTTCCAGAAACAATGCGCTCGAAGCGATTGCCACTGACCACACCCAGTCGTTCAGGGTGAGATCGACGGTATCGAAGATCGCCTGCGCCGGTGCCCAGTGCACCACAACCATTTGCAACAGGGCCACGGAAATCAGCGCCAGCCACAGTTTGCCATTGCTGAAAAACTGTCGGTTGAAAGCACTTCCCTGTTCGGCGCGGGCGTTGAAAATGTTGAAAAACTGGAAAAGGACGAAAGTGGTAAAGGCCAGGGTCACGGCGTAGTCATGGTCACCATGCTGATTACCCCAGGCGTAAGCGCCGAGGGTTCCGGCGGCCATCGTCAAGCCGCAGATACCAAGCTTGAGCAGCCGACGTCCGGTCAGGATCGCGGCGTCCGGGGCACGCGGCCGGGTTTGCATGATCCCCTCGCGCGCCGGTTCGACGCCGAGGGTCATGGCCGGCGGTCCGTCCATGATGATGTTCACCCACAGAATCTGGATGGGGGTAAACGGCGTCGGAAATCCAAACAGTGATGCGCCCAGTACGGTGAGGATGGCGCCGATGTTTGTGGAGAGCTGAAAACGGACGAACTTGATGATGTTGTCGTAGATCGTGCGGCCTTCCTTCACTGCACCGACGATGCTGGCGAAGTTGTCGTCAGTCAGCACCAGCGTGGCGGCTTCTTTGGTGACCTCGGTGCCGGTGATGCCCATGGCGACGCCGATGTCGGCGGTCTTGAGCGCCGGAGCGTCATTGACGCCATCGCCGGTCATCGCCACCACATGGCCGCGCGCTTGCAAGGCCTCGACAATGCGCATCTTGTGCTCGGGCGCAACACGGGCGAAGACGCTGGTGCGCTCCACCAGCGTTGTGAACTGTGTAGCGTTCAGGCCGTCCAGTTCGCGCCCCTCATGGACGTCGCCGGTCAGCCCGAGGTCGCGGGCGATGGTCGCCGCCGTGGCGCGGTGATCGCCGGTGATCATCTTGACCTCGATTCCGGCCGCTTGGCAGGCGCGGATCGCATCGCGCGCCTCGGGCCGCGGCGGGTCGATGATGCCGACCAGCCCGATCAGTGTCAGATCATCGGCCCAGGCCATCAGGTCGCTTGCCGGGTCGAAGTCCTGCGCCGGAATGATGCGTCCCGCCACCGCCAGCACGCGCATGGCCTGCCCGGCGAACGCCGCGTTTTCGGCTTCGAAGGCGGCGCGGGCGGCAACGTCCAGTGGCGCCTCGCGGTCGGCGCCGAGGTGCCGGCGCGCGCGCGCCAGCAGCACATCAGGGGCGCCCTTGACCCACATGCGTACCAGCGCCCCCTCGTGGTGGAAGGTGCCCATGAACTTGTGCGCCGAGTCGAACGGGATTTCGGCGATGCGAGGGCTGTGTTCGCCGAGTTCCTCCGCCGACACGCCGCCCCGGGCCGCCAGCGCAAGCAGCGCGCCTTCGGTGGGGTCGCCGATCAGTTCGCCGTCGCGGATGCGCGAGTCGGCACACAAGCGCGGCGGGCGTGAGCAGTGGCCGGTAATCCGGTGCGGGCAGGCCATCTTCCGCCGTAATGGCGCCCGTACCCGTGTAGCCCTCGCCGCTGACGGCGAAGCGGCGGCCCCGGTAGAACATCTGGCGCGCGGTCATCTGGTTGAGCGTCAGCGTCCCGGTCTTGTCCGAGCAGATCACTGTCGTGCAACCCAGCGTTTCCACTGCCGCGAGCTTCTTGACGATCACGTGGCGCCTGGCCATTCGGCGCATCCCCAATGCCAAAGTGATGGTTACCACCGCCGGCAACCCCTCCGGAATCGCTGCCACGGCCAGCGCGATAGCGGTCATTGCTGTTTGCGTCAGGTCGTCGCCGCGCACCATGCCGACGATGAAAATCACGCCGACGACGACGCCGGCGATGGCCGCTAAACGCTTGCCCAGATGATCGAGCTGGAGTTGCAGCGGTGTCGCCGATTCCACTGCTTCGGCCAGCAGGCCGGCGAGGCGGCCCATTTCAGTGTTCATGCCAGTGGCGACGACCACCGCCTCAAGTCGCCCGTGCGTGACCACGGTGTTCATGAACACCATGCCCCGTCGCTCTGCCAGGGTCGTACTAGCCGCCACCGCGTCCGGGGTCTTGGCGACCGGATGAGACTCGCCGGTCAGCGCCGCTTCTGCCACCTCTGCCGCATGCGCGACCAACACGCGCGCATCGGCCGGAATACGGTCGCCGGCTTCCAACAGCAGCACGTCGCCGGGCACCAGATCGACGGCCTGGACTAGCACGGCGTGGCCGTCGCGGCGCACCCGGGCCGTCGGCGCAAGCATGTTCTTCAGCGCCGCCAGCGCAGCCTCGGCGCGGTGCTCCTGAAAAAAACCAAACAGCGCGTTGACAACAACCACGATGGCGATAATCACCGCGTCCTTGAGATCGCCGACCGATCCGGCCAGGATCGCCGCGCCGAGCAGGACGATTACCAAGAAACTTTTGAATTGATCGAGAAACTTGAGCCACGCCGGGCGCGGCGGCATCTCGGCAAGACGGTTGGCGCCGTGCTCGACGAGACGGGCTTGCGCAGCGCTGGGCGCCAGCCCCTTCGCCAGATCAACATTCAGGCGAACGGCAATTGCCTCGGGCGCTTCGGCGTGCCAGTTGATGCCGAGAGATGAAGTGAGCATGCGGTGTAGCCTCGTGGGTACAGAGCCGCTTGCGGCGGCGAGCATCGCCAGCATTGCCTGGGTAGACCGCCAGCGACACGACACCGCAATGCGGGTTTTGCAGTCCCTCTCGTGCGTGGAAGCCGAGATGGCGCCGATCGGGACAGCAGTGTGTGTAGCGACTGCAACCTCGCGGCAATGCCTGAGGGCGAGACTGTTGTGAAGGTTACCCCAAGGCTGATGTTCTTCCTGCTCGCCGAACTCAACACGCGCTTTCGCCTGTTCAAGTTCTGTCAGCCTACTTGTCACCTAGGGCAAAAACCGAGGGTTAAAACAAGGAAAGTAGATGAAAAAGTATAAGCAACAGAGCGCCGAGATGCGTGCACAGATCGTCCAAGCTTTGGCAGTGCAACGCGACAACCGGACCATTGGTGATGTGAGCGACGCTTACGGAGTCAATCTCAGCATGGTCAAAGGCTGGCTCAAAACCAGCAAGAAACAGGCGCTGAGCGCAGCAGCTGGCGAGCTGGGACATTACCTACCTGCAAAGCGGCGTGCGTGGGCAGTATTGGTACCTGTCTGCGGTCTTGGATTTGTCCAGTCACAAAGGGGTCGCCTGACAAGTGTGTGCCGAAGAATCGGGGGAGCGTGCCAGCAGCCTGGTGATCGACTATGTCGCACGGGCGTCGATTGCACCTGACCCAATGACGATTCATGCCGACAATGGCGCGGTGATGAAAGGCAGCAGCTTGTACGAAACCTTCCAAGATTTAAAGATCGCAACCAGCCATTCCAGACCAGGCGTTAGCAACGACAATCCGTTTATCGAGTCCCTGTTTCGCACGATCAAATATCGCCCGCAAGACACTCAAAAGCCATTCGCCACGCTGACCCAGGCCAGAGCATTCGCGGATCGACGGCTGCATTGGTACAACCAAACGCATCGACATAGTTCGATTCATTACGTGACGCCGAGCCAGCGCAACGCGGGCGAAGGTATTGCACGACTAGAGAAGCGCAAAGCGCTGTATCAACAAGCGCGGAAGAAGCACCCCGGGCGTTGGTCTGGGCAAACCCGAAAATGGAACCGCAAGGCGCAAGTCCACCTCAATCCATGCCGCTCGTGTACCCGTTTCAGCGGTGACCATAGACAAGAGACTGCTCCCAATACAGCGGAATAGAATTCACTTCGGTGACCACTTACTCGCACAACGGGCGGTCAGCCGCGCAATAGATGCTGTGCAGCGTGTCTATGATGCGCTGCGCCGGGCCTTCGCGCAGCGAGTAGTAAATCGTCTGCGCCTCGCGGCGTGTCGCCACCAGACCGTCCTCGCGCAGTACCGCCAGGTGCTGCGACAACGCCGACTGACTCAGGTCGAGACGGGCGTTGAGCTCGCTCACTGAGCGTTCGCCTTCTACCAGCAGGCACAGCAGCATCAGGCGCTTCTCGTTGCCGAGCGTCTTGAGCAGGCGCGCGGCCTCGGCGGCGTGGGCACGCATCGTCTCGGGATCGATCGAGACCTTGGAAGCGCGCGGTTTGCGGGCAGCATTCATCGGTGTCCTCTCAATGCATGGTCAGCGGCAGACCGCCGACGGTCCAGTCGCTGATGCCGCCGGCGATCGAGCGGACATCTTTGAAACCCAGTTGCTGCAGACTCAGTGCGGCCAACGCCGAGCGGCCGCCGGTGCGGCAATAGACCACGATCGACTGGTCCCTGTGCGACAGCGCGGGGTCGCCGACGTTCGCCACGGCCGGATGGGGATCGACCTGGAACTCGAGCACGCCACACGGAATATTGACCGCGCCGGCGATATGGCCGCTGTCGTATTCGGCCGGTTCCCTGACGTCGATCAGGATGCCGTTGGCGGGATGGGCGGTAAACGCCTGGGACGAGATCTCGCGGATCTGGCGGAGGGCATCGGCAACAAGGTCGGCAGCGGTCTGGGTCATCGGGAGTCTCCGGTCGGAGGCTGCAATATATCAGTTGACTATAATATTAGAATAGTCTAAATTAGCTCTGTCTTTTAGTGCTGTCTTTCGCGACTCTGATTGATCCACCTCAATGCGCTTCACCGGGCTATGGGTGATAACGACAACAATCAACAAGGGAATGATCAATGGCCAGGATCGTGGTGTTGGGAGCAGGACTCGGCGGCATGGCCGCAGCCTACGAGTTGCGTCAGACGCTGGGCAAGGCGCACGCGATCACCGTGGTGGGTGTGGGCGACAGGTTCAGCTTCACCCCATCCAACCCGTGGCTTGCGGTGGGCTGGCGCAAGCCCGACCAGATCACCCTGGATGCAGGCAAGCACCTGGGCGACAAGGGCATTGCCTTCCACGGTTCCGGTGCGCAGCGCATCGACGCCGAAGCGCGCCAGGTGCACACCGGTGCCGGCGAGACGCTGGACTATGACTATCTGCTGATCTGCACCGGTCCGAAGCTGGCGTTCGACGAGGTGCCTGGCAGCGGGCCCGACGGCGGCCACACGCATTCAATCTGCACGACGCCGCATGCGCAGCAGACCTGGACGGCGTACGAGGAGTTCATCAGGAATCCCGGCCCGATCGTGGTCGGCGCGGTGCAGGGCGCGAGCTGCTTTGGCCCGGCCTACGAGTTCGCGATGATCCTCGACGCCGACCTGCGCAAACGCAAGCTGCGCGACCAGGTGCCGATGACGTTCGTCACCAGTGAGCCGTACATCGGCCACATGGGCTTGGGCGGCGTCGGCGACTCCAAGGGGCTGATGGAGTCGGAGATGCGCCAGCGCCACATCAAGTGGATCACCAACGCCAAGGTGCATGAGGTGCGCCCGGGCGAAGTGGTCGCGGTCGAGCACGACGCGCAAGGCCAGCCGCTGCGCGAGCACGTGCTGCCGTTTAAGTTCTCGATGCTGCTGCCTGCGTTCAAGGGCGTGGACGCGGTCGCGGCGATCGACGGCCTGTGCAATCCGCGCGGCTTCGTGATCGTCGACCAGCACCAGCGCAGCCCGAAATATCCGCAGATCTTCGCTGCCGGCGTTTGCGTGGCGATCCCGCCCGTCGAGGTCACCACGATTCCGACCGGCGCGCCCAAGACCGGCTTCATGATCGAGTCGATGGTCACCTCCATCGTGCGCAACATCCAGGCCGAATTGCAGGGCAAGCCCGCCGATTTCGAAGGCACCTGGAATGCGGTGTGCCTGGCCGACATGGGCGATACCGGCGTGGCATTCGTCGCGCTGCCGCAGATCCCGCCGCGCAACGTGACCTGGACCAAGGTCGGCAAATGGGTGCACGTGGCCAAGGTCGGCTTCGAGAAGTACTTCCTTTACAAGATGCGCCACGGCACCTCGGAACCGATCTACGAGAAGTACATCCTCGGCCTGCTCGGCATCGAGCGGCTCAAGACCCACCCCAGACCCGGTCGCAGCACCTGACGGCCGTCACCCGTGTATCAGCCCCTACCTCAGCCAACGAGAGCCACCATGAACTTGAAGAACACGACAAGTCGTTTCGGAACGTTGTCGATCGGCATGCATTGGTTGATGCTCCTGTTATTGGTCGCGGTGTATGCAAGCATCGAACTGCGCGGATACTTTCCCAGGGGAAGCGATCTGCGCGCGGGCTTGAAGACGTGGCACTTCATGCTCGGTCTGAGTGTGTTCGCGCTGGTCTTCGTGCGACTGGCCATCCGGCTCGCCGGGTCCACGCCGCGCATCCAGCCAGAACTGCCTGCGTGGCAGCGGCAATTTGCCCGACTGATGCATGCGTTGCTCTACGTCTTCATGGTCGTGATGCCGGTGCTCGGCTGGCTGACGCTCAGCGCCGAAGGCAAGCCGATTCCGTTTTTCGGGCTGCACCTTCCGGCGCTCATCGCCGCGGACAAAGCGTTCGCGGATTCGCTGAACGAAATCCACGAAACCATCGGGACGATCGGCTACTACCTGATAGGCCTGCATGCGGCGGCAGCGTTGTTCCATCACTACGTGATGCACGACAACACGCTGCTACGCATGTTGCCGCGTCGCGATCATCGGGCGGACTAGCCAGCATGAAAACGCGATGGCGCACGACGACAGCCCTCTTTTCGGATTTTGCAAACCCGGCCTTGCAAACCCGGCCCCGTAACTGACAGCAACCCCTCATTCAAAAGGAAAACAACCATGAGTCTTGAACGTGCCGTAATGGCTTTCGCCGGCGTGATGATCCTTATCAGCGTCGCGCTGACCCAACTCGTTTCGCCGTGGTGGTGGCTGTTGACCGCCTTCGTTGGCCTGAACCTGCTGCAGTCCAGCTTTACCGGCTTCTGCCCGGCCGCGATGGTCATGCGCAGGCTCGGCGTCGGCAAGGGCGTTGCTGCTGGTTGCAACTACAAGTGATCCAGCGACCAACGACCCGGAAACGGATGCTCACGGGCATGCGGACGCGCGCGATCCTCGCAACCAGCTTGCTGCTGGCGCTGGCGTCCTGCGGCAGCGAGACGCTGGCGCCCGTGCTGCCGCCGTTGCCGAAGCTCGACACGATCGTCCTGCAGGCCGGCGGCGACGTCCGCGGCCGCGACTGGGATGGCGTGGTCGAGGCAGTGCAGCAGGCGGCATTGACCGCGCAGACCACCGGTCGCGTCACCGTGGTCAACGTCGACGTCAATGATCGCGTGGCCAAGGGCGATGTGCTGCTGCGCCTGACCGCGGTCGAGCAGCAGGCCAGCGCGAACACCGCACGGGCCCAGTGGCGCGCGGCGGCGGCGGCGGCCACCGAAGCGGACGCGAACTACCGGCGCTACGCCGCGCTAGAGGCCGCGCAGTACGTGTCGCGGGCGCAGATCGACCAGGCGCGCACCGCCCGTGACAGCGCCGCCGCGGCGCGCGACGCAGCGCGAGCGCAGCTCGTGCAGGCCGGCCAGCCGGCCGAGTACACCGTGATCCGCGCGCCGTTCGACGGCATCGTGAGTGCGCGTGCGGTCGAGCCGGGCGAGAGCGTGGCGCTCGGTCAGCAGCTGATGACGGTGTACGCGCCAAGTGCGCTGCGCATCGAGGTGCAGGTGCCGCAGTCCGACGCCGTCGCGATCCGCGGGGTGAACCGTGCCGAGGTCGTTCTGGCCGACGGCCGCCGCATCGAGGCCGCCGAGGTCACCGTGTTTCCGGCCGCCGATCCGTCCACCCTCAGCGTCGGCGTGCGCGTCACGCTACCCGACACCGCGCCGGCCCCGCAGCCGGGGGCGACCGCGAAAGTGGTGTTCCCGATCAGCAGTGGTGCCGGTGACCGCGTGCTTCGCATCCCGGCCAGCGCACTCGCGCAGCGCGGCGAGATCAGTGGTGTCTACGTGCTGACCGACAACCGCCTCGTCCTGCGCCAGGTTCGGCTGGGCCAGCACAGCGGCGACCAGGTCGAGGCGATTGCCGGGCTCAAGGCCGGCGACCAGGTAGTCGTCGATCCAGTCGCCGCGCTGCAGGCGCTGATCGCGCAACGCAAGGCCGCCGCGGGAGACGGAGATGAGTGACGCCGCGCCGGCCCCGCAGCTAGGACTGTCCGGCCGCCTCGCCGCTGCGTTCCAATCCAATCCGCTGACCCCGGTGCTCGCGATCATGGGCCTGCTGCTGGGCTTGGTCGCGGTGCTGATCACCCCGCGTGAGGAAGAGCCGCAGATCGACGTGACGATGGCGAACGTGTTCGTGCCGTTCGTCGGCGCGAGCGCGCGCGACGTCGAGCAGCTGGTCAGCACCCCGCTGGAGCAGAAGCTGTCGGAGATCGAGGGCATCAAGCACGTCTACTCGACCAGCCGGCCGGGCATGGCGGTGCTGACCGTGGAGTTCACCGTCGGCATCGAGCGCCAGCCGGCGATCGTGCGCCTTTACAACCAGGTCTATTCCAACCAGGACTGGCTGCCGCCGGGGATGGGCGTGGGCCAGCCGCTGATCAAGCCCAAGGGGATCGATGACGTGCCGGTCATGAGCCTGACGCTGTGGACCGACGATCCGCAGCGCGGCGCGACCGAACTGGCCGAGGTCGCGCACACGCTGGAAACCGAGATCAAGCGCGTCGCCGGCACCCGTGACGTGTACACGATCGGCGCGCCCGAGCGCGTGGTCGCGGTGACGCTGGACCCGACCCGGCTCGGCGCCTACGGCCTGACCGTGTCCGACCTCTCGCAAGCCTTGCAGGCGGCCAATGCAGTACGCCAGGTCGGCGAGCGCGTCGGCCTCGAAGGCGCGGTTGCGGTCACCGCCGGACAGTTCCTGGTCGATGCCGATGCGGTCGCCGACCTCGTGATCGGCCTCGACGGCGGCCGCCCGTTGCGCCTCGCCGACGTCGCCGAGGTGCGCGCGGGCGCCGATGTCGCCACCCGCTACGCCTGGCACGGCGCGCCCGCCGGACGCGCCGGTCCCGCGTCGGGGATCGCCCCCGCAGTGACGATCGCGGTGGCCAAGAAACCCGGCAGCAACGCCGCCGACATCACTGGCGCGATCACTCGCCGGGTCGAGCAGCTCAAGGGCGAACTGATCCCCGAAGGCGTCAACGTCACGATCACCCGCAACTACGGCCAGACCGCGACCGACAAGGCGATGAAGCTGATCCAGAAGCTGGTGTTCGCGACCGGCTCAGTGGTGCTGTTGGTGCTGTTCGCGCTCGGCTGGCGCGAGGCGATCGTGATCGGCAGCGCGGTCGTGCTGACGCTGGCGGTGACGCTGTTCGCGTCGTGGGCGATGGGCTTCACCCTCAACCGCGTGTCGCTGTTCGCGCTGATCTTCTCGATCGGCATCCTCGTCGACGACGCGATCGTGGTGGTCGAGAACATCCACCGGCACATGGCGCGCGGCGGCAAGACCCTGCGCGAGGCGGTCCCGCCGGCGGTCGACGAGGTCGGCGGCCCGACCATCCTGGCCACGTTCACCGTGATCGCGGCGCTGATGCCGATGGCGTTCGTGACCGGGCTGATGGGCCCGTACATGCGCCCGATCCCGATCAATGCCTCGGTCGGCATGCTGCTGTCGCTGGCGATCGCGCTGGTCGTGACGCCGTGGCTGTCGCTGAAACTGCTGTCGCGGCATCACGGTGCGGCGCACGCCGGCGATGCTGCCGCCGATGGCAGCCCCGGCGCGTCGAGCGAGGATGGCAAGGAGACGCGCCTGCACCGCTGGTTCGGCAAGGTGATGCGGCCGTTCCTCGACCGCAAGCAAGGTGGCCGCCGCCGGCTGTGGCTGTTCGGCGGGATGGCCGGGCTGGTCGTGCTCGCCGCGTCGCTTGCGGTGGTGCAGCTGGTGGTGCTGAAGATGCTGCCATTCGACAACAAGTCCGAACTGCAGGTCGTCGTCGACCTGCCCGAAGGCCGCACGCTGGAGGACACCAATGCGCTGCTGATCGAGCTGGCGGCGGTGGTCGACCGCGTGCCCGAAGTGCTCGACTACCAGGGTTACGCCGGCACCTCGGCGCCGATGAACTTCAACGGCCTGGTGCGGCAGTACTTCCTGCGCAGCGGCAGCAACGTCGGAGATCTGCAGGTCAACCTCGTCGACAAGCACGAGCGCAACCGCCAGAGCCACGAGATCGCGCGCGCGCTGCGGCCGCAGCTGGATGCGGTCGGCCGGCGCCACGACGCCTCGGTCAAGGTGGTGGAGGTGCCGCCTGGACCGCCGGTGCTGTCGCCGGTGGTGGCCGAACTCTACGGTCCCGACTACGCGCGCAGTCGCGAGCTGGCGCTGGAACTGGAGCAGCGCTTCCACGCGACCGACGGCATCGTCGACATCGACACCAGTGTCGAAAGCGATGCACCGCGCGAGACGCTGGTCGTCGATCGTGCCCGCGCGGCGCGCCTGGGCGTGCCGCAGTCGGCGATCGCCGATGCGCTAGCCGCGGCGGTGTCCGGCCTCGATGCCACCTACGTGCACGACGGCGCGTCGAAGTACCCGCGACCGGTGCGCCTGCGTCTGCCGGTGGCCGAGCAGGCCGACATCCAGCGGCTGTTGGCGTTGCGCGTGCGCGGCGGCGAAGGCCAGCTGGTGCCGCTGTCGGAACTGGTCACGGTGGAGCGCAGAGCCTGGGATGGCGCGATCCACCACAAGGACCTGCTGCCGGTGGTGTACGTGACCGGCGACGAGGCCAGCGACATCGACAGCCCGCTGTACGGCATGTTCGACCTGGTCGGGCAACTCAACGACGCCACCATCGGCGGGCAGAAGATCGCCCAATCGTTCATCGCCCAGCCGCAGGACACCAGCAACTTCGCGATCAAGTGGGACGGCGAATGGCAGATCACCTACGAGACGTTCCGCGACATGGGCATCGCCTACGCGGCGGGGATGGTGCTGATCTACCTGCTGGTGGTCGCGCAGTTCCGCAGCTACCTGGTGCCGCTGGTGATCATGGCGCCGATCCCGCTGACCGTGATCGGGGTGATGCCCGGCCACGCGCTGCTCGGCGCGCAGTTCACCGCGACCTCGATGATCGGCATGATCGCGCTGGCCGGCATCATCGTGCGCAACTCGATATTGCTGGTGGACTTCATCAACCAGTCGGTGGCCGAGGGACTGGCGCTGGATGACGCCGTGATCGAGGCCTGCGCGGTGCGCGCCAAGCCCATCGTGCTGACCGGCGCGGCGGCGATGATGGGCGCATTCTTCATCCTCGACGATCCGATCTTCAATGGCCTGGCGATCTCGCTGATCTTCGGCATCCTGGTCAGCACCGTGCTCACGCTGGTGGTGATCCCGCTGCTGTATTACACATTGCTGGCGGCCAAGGCGCGGCGCGCGCCGGCAGTCTGATCCTCGCGCCTTCATGAGCACCGTCCGATGTCCTGAGAGACCGATCTGCATGACCGTGGAGCGTACGCCTTGTCGAAGTTGTTCTGGGGCACCCGCATGCAAGCACCCGTAACGCCAACCGTGGATCTCGACGCCGCCGAAGGCGTCTGGTTGCAACAGCCCGCCGCTTGGCGGCAGGAGAGCATTCAAACAATGTGCGAACTCCTCGCAATGTCCACTCGACGACCGGCCCAGTTGACGTTTTCTCTGGAGACATTGGCGGCGCATGGTGCCGCCAGCGGCAGAAGTCACGATGGATGGGGGTGGCCTTCTACCAGGAAAAGGACGTGGCGCTGTTTCGCGAGCCTAGGGCGGCCGGCGACAGCCCGCTGGTCCGGTTCCTCGAAACACAGGGGCCCAGCACTACGTTGGCGATCTCGCACATCCGCCGCGCGACCCGTGGCGCAACCTTGCTTTCCAATACCCAGCCGTTCGTGCGGCAGCTGGCGGGCCGGATGCATGTGTTTGTCCACAACGGCGACCTGCCCGGCATCGAAGATTCCATGACACTCGCGTTCGATCGCTATCGTCCGCTGGGCACCTCGGACTCGGAACATGCCTACTGCGTGTTGCTCGAGCGCATGCAAGAGCTGTGGGGCTCGTCTGCACTGCCGCCGCCCCTTTGTCGACGCATTGCCGTCGTAGCGCAGTTCGCGGCCGATCTACGCAGGTTGGGGCCGGCCAATTTTCTCTACACAGACGGTGACGCACTGTTTGCGCACGGTCATCGGCGCATCCAGTCCACGGGCCAGATTTTGCCGCCCGGCCTGTTTCTCCTGGAGCGACGGTGTGCGCACGCAGACGAAGCCGTTCACGCTCGCGGCGTCACCGTCGCGGCAGGTTTTCAGGAGGTCGTGCTCATCGCCAGCGTCCCCCTCAGCGACGAAAAGTGGCGACCCTTCTCTGAAGGTGAGCTGGTGACCGTGTCGGCGGGTCGGCTTGTCGGGTCCGGCTTGGCTTGAGTGTCATCATGGATTTCGCACCGACCGAAGCCCGTCTTTTGCAGCTCGATCTGCGTAGACAGGATCTGAACTTCACACCATGGAGAACCGTCCGATGAGCGCAGAAATACCGATCCGCGTGACCCTAGAGCAGGAGAGCGACTACGCCTTCCGCATCACATTCGACGACACCGCGCTGCAGCCCATGCTGAGCGATGAATCGCCGCCGCTGGGTCAGGACCGCGGCCCGAACCCGTCGCGTCTGCTGCTGGCCAGCGTCGCCAATTGCCTGGTGGCGAGCCTGCTGTTCGCGCTGCGCAAGCAACACAATCAGCCCGGCAAGCTGCGCGCCGAAATCACCGCCAGTCCGATGCGCAATGCCGAAGGCCGCTGGCGCATTCCGCAGGCGTTCGTCGAGCTGCAGCTGCCCGAGGGCAACGAGCACTACCAGCACCTCGATCGCGCACTGGCGCAGTTCGAGCAGTTCTGCATCGTCACCCAGAGCGTGCGCCAGGGCATCGACGTGCAGGTCACCGTCAAGGACGCGCACGGCAACACCCTGCTCAGCGACAAGAGTTTTGAGGCCGGTTCGTGAAAGACGGTCACACAGCATTGGCCCGAACACCCAACATTATCCCTGGACACTTTCCATGATTCGCATGTGGCCGTTGTCACTCCTGCTGTTCGCCGCGCCTGTTTGGGCATGCGATGCCCTGGATGCAAAGGCATTGGCGTCGCTGCCGAACGTTGCCAGTCCCGCAGCCCATCTGGCCACCGCCGGGCGACTGCAAGCCAGTGACATTCCGGTCATCGCCAAAGCTGGGGTCCGCCCTGTGATCGACCTGACCCTGACAGCGAGAGCGCGGATTTCGACGAGGCCGCCGCCGTGCGCAGCGCCGGCATGCGATACGAAAACCTGCCGATGCGCGGTGCGGAGGATCTGACCCCGGACAGACCAGGCTGGTCGACCTGAAGGCTGCCGGCTACGCGCTGATTCCCTGACTCCGTCTCTGTCTCTTCAAGCGCCTTCACAAGTGAATTCAAACCCGGTTGATAGCCTGCAGCATCGACGCCGAGGAAAAATCACGATGCGCTATGCGTTGATGTTGATGATATTGCTGTCGGCCTCCACGACGGCCGGGACGCTGCAGGTCTATGCACCCGGCGGACCCGCGCCGGCAATGAAAGAGGCCGCCGAAGCATTTTCCAAAGTCCACATGATCAAGGTCGAAGTGACCGCCGGTCCCACTCCGGAGTGGAAGGAGAAGGCGAACAAGGATGCGGACGTGATCTTCAGCGGCTCGGAGTCGATGATGACCAACTTCATCGCCGCGCTCCCGGATCTCGATGCGGCTTCCGTGAGGCCGCTCTAAGGAACCTCTGAACAAGTCCGGAGCCGCGATAGCCCCCTGAGTCAGGGGGCGAAAAACCGCAGGTTTTGACCAGCTCCGCTGTTGAGAGCGGGGGTTTGGCAAGCGATAAGCCGTGTGGCGAAGACAAAGTGGTGACTTATTCAGACCTTCCCTAACTGAGTCCATCGGCAATCCTGGTGCGGCCCGGCAACCCCCGACCCATCAAGGGGGTCCGCGACCTGCTGTCACCTGGACGCCGGATCATGTTCGTGCAGGGCTCCGGACAGGGCGGGCTCTGGGCGCGGACGTCTGGGCGAAGGCGCGACTTCATGATGTTTGAGCAGCAGCCCAGGGAAGGTCAGAACAGGTCACGACTTCGTCTTCGCTGTACAGCTTTATAGTTTGCCCCACCCTGGGTTTCAACAGCGGACCTGGTCACTCTCGACAGCGGAGCTGGTCAACCTGCGGATTTTCGTCCGCTGACTCAGGGGCTATCTAGGCTCCGAACTTTTTCAGCGGTTCCCTAACTGCTTAAGCTTGCGCGGCTGCCGGTCAAGCGGCTACCGGCTAAGTAGAGGCCACTCTAGGCGTGTAGGGTGGGTGCAACCCGCCATTCTCGAACGTCCCAAAATGGTGGGTTGCACTTACCGTACTGTCTCAATTCCTCGAGTTGGTTTCATCGTCGCCGGGCAATTGAGCGAGCTCATCCGGGCTCAGCTTGAGCACCGGATAGCGCATGTACTCAGCGTCAAAGTAGGGCGAGCGCTGGTAGAAAAAGTAAAGTCGCGCCCAGCGATCGGCGGCGAAAACCGGATCCTTGAGCTTCTCGTCAAATTGCGCCTGCAGTTCGGAGTCAGCTGCCAGCATGTTGCGCGCCATGCGTTCCAGCACGCGCGGCTCGGCGTACTCCTTCTGTTCAAAGATGGCGTTGAAAAAACCCCAGCGGATGAGTGCGTCCGGTGCCTGCGGTTCGAACAGATGCATGGCCAGATCGCCACGCGGCTGTGCGGTGTTTACCAGCACGCTGCCGGCGGGCACTGCAAACTCCGCGGACTCTTCATGCTGCTCCAGCGTGGTGATTGGGAGCCGTCCCTCAAACGGTTGTCGGGCCCATTCGACTTTGTCAAAGCGGTACGCGCTGGCGCGCAATCTCTTGTCGGAATCCAGACGGGTGTAAGTGATGCCATGCAAATCGAGTTTGTCGATCACCTGTTGCCATTGCACTGGCACCAGATACGCCGCCGGCGCAGCGACGCTGAGCGTTGTCTGCACATCGTCGCGTACACTAACGTTGAAATTGCGCGGTGTCTTCGGATCGTACTCGATCCACTTGGCGCCTGAGATCGGGCTATCGGTGCGCGTGTAGGCAACGCCGAGGAAGCGCCGATCCAGGCTGCGTTCACTCAACGCAAATCCCATCGGCAGCGGTTTGTCGGGCGTGCTGACGCGTGCGATCGTTACTGCCTCGGCCTTGCGCACCGCGGCGCGCAGACGGCCGGGATTGCGCCCAATCTCGCTCAGCACTTCCAGCAGCAAGTCCTGATTGACCAGGGTGCGCGTGCGGAAATCCTTCAGCATGTGCGTTTCAATCAACAGGCCGGCGCGGTTGGCGACGGCGGCATAGCCGGTTGAATAGCGTGGCCCGGAGGCATCCATCAACAGGCCTGCTGCGATGTCGGTGTCGTCGACCGGGGTGATGTACTCGAACAACTTCCAGTCACGCCGGTACATCGCGCGTTGCACGCGTTTGCCCAGTGCTTCGCGATTCCATTCGGCCAGCGCCGGATGAATATTCGGCGCGGTCTCAAATTTCCAGGTGAGCTGATACTGGTAGTCGGCGCCATTGGTGTTGTGCAAATCGATCAGCAAATCCGGCTGCCACGCATTCCACAGGCGCAGCCAGGCCTGCATCTCCGGCGCGTCGGCCTTGATGTAATCGCGATTCAGATTGAGGTTTTGTGCGGTAGCGCGCCAGCCCATTGCGTTGGGGCCATTCTGGTTGATGCGGTTGTACGGCGAGAAGCGCTCGTGGCCATCCACATTGAAAATCGGGATCGCGACCAACACCACATGCTTGAGCATGGCATCGTGTTTGCCCAGCACAGTCAGATCACGGGCGAAGGCCATCAATGCGTCCTTGCCTTCGTTTTCGCCGGGGTGGATTGCGGCTTGAATCCAGACGATCTCCTTGCCCGATGCGTGCACCTGTTCGGGTGTACATTCGCCCTTTGCCGCGATCACCACGACGTTCAATGCTCGACCTTGCGGCGATTTACCGAAAGTTTTCATGCACAGCTTGTCGCTGGCGGCGTCCAGCCGTTCGAAGTACGCCATGGTTTGGGCGTAGCGCGGCGTTTCGGTGAATTTGCTGGCTTCGGCGGGCGTGGTCCAGTCTGCAGAAGGGGCACTCAGTGCGAACGTCAGTAGAACAGCAGGCAGCATGTGTGGGCCCCAGTCAGCGAAGGCCGCAGTGTAGGCCGAATCCTGAGCAACGAAGCGCCCACCGACCGCGACAGTGTGGGGACCATTCGCTGCCCGTTCGCAGCCGTACGCTTTCCACGAAAGCTCAAACACCGCCACCAACATTCGTTGGCCCGGCATTCCACTATCCTGCGTATGAACATAGCGGCATTCACAGGAGATTCCCGATGAAGATCTGGATCGTGATCGGCATGTGGTTGGCGATGAGCGTGAGCACGACTGCATACGCTCAAGGCGATTTCGCCGACCGGTTCTTCGCCAAGGTCGAGAAGGATGCTCTACGCGATCTTGAGCGCGGCAAGCCGGCCAAGCAGCAAGAAGCGGCGCACACGTTGGGTGTTGAGCATGCCGAGCGCGTTGCGCCAATTCTGGCCAAGCATCTGTCAGATCCTGACCCGGTCATTCGACTCGGCGCTGCCGATCTACTGTGGTCGCTCGCCGCCAGCAAGCCCGAGGCGTTCGCATCTGCGCAGCCGGCTCTGCGGCTTGCCATTGATGATCCCGATGCAGCCATCGCGATGAATGCGGCCGGCGCTTTGACCGCAATGGGCGTGCCGGACGCGGAAACTGCTGCCGCTCGTCGCCGCGTGCTGAAGCAGCGCGGGACAAGCGGGTATGTTCAGTTTCTGGCGGCACGTGGACTGATCGGTGTCGATCCGGGTGCACCGCTGGCGCCGATCCTGCTCGGTTTTCTGTTCGATGCCAGCAGTGCTGAGACAAAGGGTGGTTCCGACGACAATCGCGAGATCGCAGTTCAGGCGTTGAACGCACTGGTTGCAACCCAGGATCGCGCGCTGATTGAACCGCTGCGGGGCGAACTTGGCACGGCACACCCGGCGACAGAATATTTGCTTGAGGCGATGCAGAAGTTCGAACCACGACCGAACGACTGGACTCAGGTCTTGATCGAGCACGCACGGTCGCCGAATCAGGAAATCGGGGAGACCGCCTGGGATCTGCTCGACGACCAGCGCGATCCGGCATCAATCTCGGCTTGGGCGCCGCTGGCGGTAAAGCGGCTGGACAATGACAAATCGCGCGGCAGCGCGCTGTCGGCGCTTTACAACATCGCCGGTAAAACCAGTATCGGACTCGATCCGTTGGCAGCAGTAGCCGCTGATCAGTCAGCGAGCGAAGAGCACCGCGTACGCGCCATCGATACCCTTGGCGCGGCTGCCGAAGTGACCAGGCCGGACACCAATAAAACCGTCGCGGCGGCGGCCCTCGTCGCCTGGCGGCGCGCGTGTGATCCAGTGCTCAGCCACGAATCCGCAAACAAGCGTTCAAGCGCCTGCCTGGGCCATCTGATGTATATCGCCCCGCAAAATAAGGAGCGGGTGCCGCAGCTGGTCGGCTGGCTGGGCAGCAACGCCGATGTCGAAGCGAAACTGCTGTTTCTCGAGCGGATCGAATCCACCTGGAGCGACGGCGCCGCAGCAACCGATGCCGTGAAGCGCGAACTTGCACACGCAGACCCACGGGTGGTGAAAGCCGCCGAAGCCGCGCTCGATCGCATTCGCCCAGCCTGGCGGGAAAGCGCCTCACGTCAGGCGCGTGTCGCGCAGAATCCAGCTACGCCTGTCAAGCCCGCACTGGAGTCTTCCAGCGGTCGTCGTGGCGCCGATGGCGCAGCACTTTTCGGCGCTGTCAGTGCCGGAAATCTGGCTGCGGTGAAGAAGCTGGTGGATACCGGCAATATTGACAAGCCGGTGCATTACCCGCAGATACAGGGCGCGACCCCGATACCGTTGGGAGTGGCGATCAACTACTGCGGCGCCCCCACGCTGAGTGGCGCGAAGCTTGCGTCCATCGTCGTTTACCTGATCTCGCTCGGTGCCGAGCCCGACAGCAACGATCCGCATGGCGACAATCTGTTCGATCGCGCCAAAACGATGTGCCCACCGGAAGTGATGCAGGCGTTGAGCCGCTGAAGGTCTGCGCTGGGAGCATCGTTCCGCAGGTGTTGCTCCGCGCGTCGTAGACCAGTAGCGCAGTCGCAGAAGCTGCGGCCAAATGACGCCCGCCAGCGCAGATGAATCAACTCGGGCGCTGGTTGCGGTGCCGCTGTCACGCTCCGCAGCACGTACAATGGCGTCCTTGAATACGATTGGACCGTCGCCATGAGTACGCCGTCCCCGCAACGACCGCTTCCGGATCACGCGCACGAATCCGCGCCGCTGCGCTTCGTTACCGCCGCCAGTCTGTTCGATGGCCACGACGCGGCGATCAACATCATGCGCCGCCTGATTCAGTCGCAGGGCGCCGAGGTGGTCCATCTTGGCCACAACCGTTCGGTCGAAGACGTGGTGCGTGCAGCGTTGCAGGAGGATGCCGATGGCATTGCGCTGTCCAGTTACCAGGGAGGGCATGTCGAGTATTTCAAATACATGGTCGATATGCTTCGCGAGCGCGGCGCGGGGCATATCCGCATATTCGGTGGTGGCGGTGGCACCATCACGCCCGAGGAGATTCGCGAACTGCAGGCCTATGGGGTCGAGCGCATCTATCACCCGAACGACGGCATGGCGATGGGCCTGGTCGCGATGATCGAAGATTTGATGAGGCGTGCATTGAAGGGCCGCCATGAGCACGCATCAGGTCCGGATCGTAGACCGGAGTTCGCCGCGGCGAACAGTGCCGAGGATTCAAGAAAGAACGTGGGGATTGCGCCCGACTTGCAGGAAATCGCGCTGGGCAAATATCTATCGGCAATCGAATCAGGCGCCATCGACGAAAGTGAACTCACACGACTGCGCAAGGTTTGGCAATTGGCCGGTGGCAAGACGCCGGTGCTGGGCATCACCGGCACTGGCGGCGCGGGAAAAAGTTCCGTTACCGATGAACTGCTGAATCGCTTTCTGCAACACTTTCCGGCTATGCGCATCGCCGTGATTGCGGTCGACCCGACGCGTCGACGCAGCGGCGGCGCGCTGCTGGGTGATCGAATCCGGATGAACTCGTTGCGCTCACCGCGCGTTTTCATGCGCTCGATGGCCACGCGCCGTCAGCACGTGGCAACCAATGCGGTGCTCAAAGATTGCATCGCGTTCATGAAGGGGTCGGGCTTCGATCTGATCATTGTCGAAACCGCGGGTATTGGCCAGAGCGATTCAGAGATTGTCGATCTGGTCGATTTTCCGATGTATGTGATGACCAGCGATTACGGCGCAGCATCGCAGCTCGAGAAAATCGACATGATCGATTTCGCAGAGTTGATTGTGCTGAACAAGTACGACCGCCGTGGTGCTGAAGACGCATTGCGTGATGTGCGCAAACAGTGGAAGCGCAACCGCGTTGCGTTCAAGCTGACCGATGAACAGGTGCCGGTGTATCCGACCATCGCCAGCCAGTTCAACGATCCCGGCATCAGCTGGATGTTCTTTAACTTGTGCCGGTTGTTGCGAGAGAAAACGCTTACAGCTCCGGCCGTGGTCGCGGCGGCTTCTGGCACCGTAGCAACCGCGCTGCAGTCCGCGAAATTGCGCTTGGAGGCCGCAACCAGTTGCGACTTCAATCCCGATGTTGACGTGTCGTTGCGGGAACCGCGTGCCACTGTGCTGATTCCAGGCGCGCGTGTGCGCTACCTCGCCGAGATCGCTGAGAACGGGCGTGGCATCAACCGCGGCATCGAACAACAGGCGCAAGCTGCAAGTCGTGCCCAAAGCTTCCATCAGGCTTTGCATGAGCTGGGCGACAACAGCCTGCCCAAGGCACTCGATCTTTACTCCGGCGATGAGCTGAAGACACACGCAGACCGCTCGTTGCTCACATTGCGACAGCGCTACAACGAAGCCGTGCGCGCCCTCTCAGCCGAAGCCATCCAATTGCTGCGCGATTGGCCGGCGCGCTACCAGTCGGTGATGGATGAGGGTACCGAGTACGAAGTGCGAGGCAAGAAAATTCGCGTCGAGAACTATCGCGAGTCCCTGAGCCATCAGAAGATTCCGAAGATCGCTCCGCCGAAGTTGCGCGACTGGGGTGATTTGCTGGTGTTTTTGATGAAGGAAAATCTGCCCGGTGAGTATCCGTATACCGGCGGCGTCTATCCATATCGACGCAGCGGCGAGGATCCGATCCGCATGTTTGCCGGAGAAGGCACGCCGGAGCGCACCAATCGTCGTTTCCATTATCTTTCGCAGGGCCTGCCCGCGGCGCGTCTCTCCACTGCGTTCGACTCGGTCACCCTGTATGGCGAGGATCCCGCGGTACGACCGGACATCTACGGCAAGATCGGCAACTCGGGCGTATCGATCGCCACGCTCGACGATATGAAAAAGCTCTACTCCGGCTTCGACCTGTGTTCGCCCACGACATCGGTTTCGATGACGATCAACGGCCCGGCGCCGATGATCCTGGCGATGTTCATGAACACCGCGATCGACCAGCAGGTCGAGAAGTACCTGCGCGCGGATACGGCACGCTGGGAAAAGGCGCGCGAAGTAATCGCTGCGCGCTATCTCCAAACGCACCGCCCGCTTTACTCCGGTAGCCTGCCGGACGGAAACGACGGCCTGGGATTGGGCTTGCTCGGTATCAGTGGCGATGAAGTGGTCGATGCCCAGACCTATGCACGGATCAAGATCCAGACGCTGCAGAGCGTACGCGGCACGGTCCAGGCCGATATTCTCAAGGAAGACCAGGCACAGAACACCTGCATCTTTTCGACCGAGTTTGCGCTACGCATGATGGGCGACATCCAGCAGTATTTTGTCGATCACAAGGTGCGCAATTTCTACTCGGTGTCGATCTCTGGATATCACATCGCTGAAGCCGGGGCGAATCCGATTTCGCAGCTGGCGTTCACCCTCAGCAATGGCTTCACCATCGTCGAGTACTACCTCGCGCGCGGCATGAAGGTGGACGACTTCGCGCCCAACTTGTCGTTCTTCTTCAGCAATGGCATGGACCCGGAATACACTGCGATTGGCCGCGTGGCACGACGCATTTGGGCCCGCGCGATGCGCGAGCGCTACGGCGCTAACGAGCGTTCGCAGATGATGAAGTACCACATCCAGACCAGCGGCCGTTCACTGCATTCGCAGGAAATCCAGTTCAACGACATCCGCACCACGTTGCAGGCGCTGTATGCGCTGTTTGACAACTGCAACAGCCTGCACACGAATGCATTTGACGAAGCGATCACCACTCCGACTGAAGACAGCGTACGTCGCGCTGTGGCCATCCAGATGATCATCAACAAAGAACTCGGTCTCAACTTCAACGAAAACCCGTGGCAGGGCAGCTTCATTGTCGATCGACTCACCGACATCGTCGAGGAGGCGGTGTACAAGGAATTCGAGGCAATTAGCGAGCGCGGCGGTGTGCTGGGTGCGATGGACACCATGTACCAGCGCGGAAAAATCCAGGAAGAGTCGATGTACTACGAACACAAGAAGCATGACGGCAGCCTGCCGTTGATTGGCGTGAACACCTTCTTGCCAAAGGAACATGCGGGCGAAGTCACTACCCAGATCGAGCTGATCCGTTCCACCGAGGCCGAGAAGCAACAGCAGATTGCCAACGTAGCCAACTATGTTGGCGCGCACTTGACCACGACCCATGCAGACACCATGCCCGCGAACGTGCCCTTGACGGCTGCGATCGAGCTCTCAACTCGTCTGAAACACCTGCGGGAAACTGCTCGGCGGCGCGAGAACGTTTTCGCTGCACTGGTTGAATCAGTCAAATCGCACAGCCTCGGCCAAATCAGTCATGCGCTCTACGATGTCGGCGGTGAATACCGTCGCAACATGTGATCAAATGACTTGCGAGGCATCGGCGTTGACGTTGCTGTCGTTGCGTTGCCTGGGATCAATACACTGCTGCTGATCTGGCGCCTATGGTCGGCATCTAACAGTCGCGTGCGATGACGGCAAATCAGATCCTGAAAATTTCAGCACGATCATGCGTTGCCCCGGGGAACCCAGTTGAGCGCAGACCGCAATCCACAAGCCGAACAGATGGGCGACGAATCGATGGTGCGCAATCTGGCATTTCAGGCCCAGGCGATCTGGCCTCAGGAACAGCCGCTGTTTGCGCGCTATGCTTTGCGCGGCCGCATTGATATCGTCGATGTCGGTTGCGGTACCGGTGAAATCACCCGACGGCTGGCCGATTTGTATCCACAGGCACAACTGCTCGGCCTGGACATCCTCGAATCGAATGTGGAATTGGCTCGTCGCGACAGCGACGCATTATCGACGCGCGTCAGCTATCGACAGGGCGATGCCTACGCGTTGGCCCTGGCCGATGCCAGTGTTGATCTGTTGGTGTGCCGACACATGTCGCAATCGGTACCGGATTTCGCACAGATCATTGATGAGTTCACCCGTGTGCTCAAACCCGGAGGCTGGCTGCATTTATTGTCGGAGGACTACGGCATGTTGCACATGCCGGCCAGCGCCGGCTTCGATCCGGACCTGTTCTGGCGTCAGCATGCTGTTGCGTTCCTCAGCAGCACGGGTTGCGACGGTCGCATCGGCCGGCATTCTCCAGCGTTGCTGCAAATTGCCGGCTATCTCGATATCGCCGCGGACTTCATCACCGTCGACACGCTGCGTGTGCCGCGTCCCACCTTCGCCGGCATCATCAAGTCTTGGCGTGATGGCTATTGCGATGTGCTCGCCGAAGTCAGCGGGCGCAGTGTCGACGCAGTGGTCCGCGATATGAACGCCATGATTCACGCCATCGAAACGCCGCCCAATTACGCCGTCTGGCATGTGCCGATTGTTTCCGCACGCCGGGCGGGACAAACCTTATGACCAGGATTTCCTCGCGTTACACCTTTTTCTATAAGAAGGTTTTCCCGGTGTTTTGGTTCGGGTTCATCGCCTTTTTTGTCGCGTGGACACTTCCATCCAGTGTGGTGGAGCAGCGTGTTGTGATGTTCGTTTCACCGGTTCTGATGGGGGTGATCGGTTTTATCGTTTTCAAGAAATTTGTCTGGGACCTTGCCGACGAAGTCACCGATGGCGGTGAGTTTCTGTTGGTCCGAAAGGGCGGAGAAGAAGCGCGTGTTCGACTGTCCTGCATCATGAACGTCAGCGCCTCGAGCAACGTGAATCCACCGCGCATCGTCTTGCGCCTGGTCAAGCCAGGGAGATTTGGAACCGAAATCGCGTTCTCGCCAACGATCGAATTTTCACTTAACCCGTTTGCAAAAGGCAGAATCGCCGAAGACCTGATAGTCCGCGTCGATCGCGCTCGGTCCGAGCGGCAACGGTAGTGAGGTACTGCTAGCGATCGCGTCGCTGACGCAACAGCCATAGCTTATGCCGGGTATGTGCTCGCGACCGAAACTCTGGCGAGCATGCTCTGCAGTTCGGCGAGCGTGAAGGGTTTGGCCAGGTAGTCGTTGAAGCCGAGCCCGAGAAATCGGTCGCGATCCTTCAGCGCGGCATGCGCAGTCACGGCCATGACTGGAATCGGCCGATGGCCCCGGTTTTGTTCGTGTTGGCGAAATTGCTGAAGGAATGCGTAACCATCCATATTGGGCATCTCGATGTCGCTGAGCACCAGGTCGAAGTTCTGTTGCGCGGCCAATTGCAGGCCCTCGACGCCATCGCAGGCAATCACGTAGCTATGGCCGAGCACGTTCAGGCTTGCCGCCATCAACTCCTGTCCCAGGGTGTCGTCCTCACAGACCAGAATGCGCAGTGTGGCGAACGGGCGTTGGGGGAAGCCCGGCGTTGCTCCGGTTGCATTTTGGCGCGGCAGCAGTTCTTGCGGCCCGCAGCTGTAGTCGTTGGCGCTGAACGGCAACCGCAATTCGACAGTGACGGTGGTCCCTTGTGGCGCGGCAGCGACAATATCAACGCGCCCCTGCATTCGTTGCGCGAGTTCGTAGACGATGGCGAGCCCGAGTCCGGCGCCACCGTGTTCGCGCGATGGCCCGCTATCGTGGCGGACGAAGGCTTCGCCGATACGCTCGGCAATCTCTGGCGCCATGCCGACGCCGGTGTCGGAAATTCGCAGAACGATTCCGTCTTCATGTTCGGGCAAACGATCCAGTCGAATCGCGATGCTGCCGTCACGGGTGAACTTGAGCGCATTGGAAACAAGGTTGAGCACGATCTGGCGAATTCGAGCCGCGTCGCCCACGCGCGTGCGCCTTAGTTCGGGTTCTGCCGAGGCGGTGAAGCGCAGGCCACGTTGCGCCGCCTGGGCGGCAAACGGGGGCAGCACCTGGGCGATGACATCGTGCAGTGCAAAGGGTTGCGAGTCCAGAGAAAGCGCATTGGCATTGGCGCGCCCGATGTCCAGCACGTCATTCAACAGGCACAACAAAGTGGTGCCGGACGCCATTATGGATTGCAGTCGATGTCTTTGCGCAGCGTCCAGCGGCTCGTTCAAGGCGTGCTCGGTCATGCCGAGCATGCCGTGCAGAGGAGTGCGCAACTCATGGCTCATGTTGGCCAGGAAGCGATCTTTGGCCGCATTGGCCGACTGCAGGTCTGCGGTCAGTGTCGTCAGGTCCGAAGTCCTGTGCTCAATCTCGCGACGGAAGGCATAGGCAATGCCAAACAGGATGATGGCAAACAGGGTGCGCGCCATACTTGCTTCCAGCGCCTGCTCGCCGGCGGCCCCGCTGACGCGCAGCATTGGTTCGAGTTGTGGCACCGCAGCGACCAGCACAATGGTCGACACGGCCCACAAACCCGCTTCGCGGCGCCTGCTCATCAGTGTCATCGCAAAGCCCACCAGCGACAGCCACCAGATGGTGGAAGGCATGTTGAAGGCGACGGGTACCAGCAACAGAATCGTCGCAATCGCAGCCGTGGCATGCACCGCCACTTCGCTGCGTGTTGTCGGCGCGCGCCGATACCAGACATAGAGCATGCAGATTACGACAAAGCCAACGGCATTGAACAGCCACGGCGTCAGCAGGCCAGTGTGTTGCTGCAGCGCAAAACGCGCAACTCCGAACAACAAGCAGGCCACAGCTACCGCGACCATGCCAATGCCGAGAAACCGCCCGCGCAGTTCTTCCGACCATTCGCGGTGGCCGCTGGATGTCGCTCGCTCGGGATGACCTGGGGTTTCCAAAAAAGCACTCGCTTTGGAAGAAATAGCGTTCCAGCGAGGATTGATTCGCGCCAGGAGATCGCGGGTCGCAGACGCGCGCACCCCGACTCTATCCGGATCGAACAGCCATGGCGCCTGTCCCGATCAGTGCCGCCTTCACATGCTGTAAACAATAATTACGGCGTGCTGGAGCCGGCGCGGGTAGCAATGCGGAAGCACGGCCGGGCGCGCAGCCTCGGCTACCGCACTGAACGTCTTTCGCCTCCAGGGAACCTCTGAACAAGTCCGAAGCCGCGATAGCCCCCCTGAGTCAGGGGGCGAAAAACCGCAGGTTGACCAGCTCCGCTGTCGCTGTTGAGAGCGGGGGTTTGGAAAGCAATAAGCTGTGCGGCGAAGACGAAGTGGCGACTTATTCAGACCTTCCCTAGATCATCAGCCAGAGAATTTTCCAGCGACTCGGCTTGCGTGCCGGGTCGGCGCCCGCGTTCGATTGCGTGGCCTCGACGCACCGCTTAATGCGTATTGCCAGGAACAGGCGCAAAATTGTGCCTGACGATCGTGTCGCCACCACAACAGGAGCCCATCATGCCCTACCGAAAGTGCCAGCTGATCCATGCGTTCATCTTCGCCATCTTGTCTGTCTCGACTCCGTTGCTGGCCAAGTCAATGGCCGAAGGCAGCGTGCGGCTGGACAAGGCCAACTGGACCGTCGCTGACGCTTTTGCCTACCCGGACGACGAAGAAATCGAAGTGGTATTCAGCGACAAGGCGTTTGATCGCGTCGAGATGGCGTCGGATGGCAAGTTCGACACCTTCGACTCAATGCGCCACGACGGCAACACGCTGACACTGAATTTTGATGCCGATGGACCGACCATGTGCCTGAACGTCAGCACGCGCACCGACGAGGGTAGCTACAGCGGCAGTAGCTGCAACAGCGAATATCAACCGACGATCAAAGTAACGGCGCGTACCGCCGATCGAATTGCCGGAAGCATGCAGTGGGGCGAGAAAAGTGAGCAACATGTGCATCTCACCTTCGATGTGCCGATCGAAGGCGCGGCCAGCGGTGGTGCTGTTGCGCGTCCGGGCAAGCCATTGCCTGCCGATGGTGGAGCGCCGGGCAAGGCGATGCTGGCGCATTTCGCGGCAGTGACGGCGGGCGATTGGAACAAGCTCAAGGCACTCTCGCATCCTGAGCGCCGCGACATGATGGAGGCATCCGAAAAGGCGGGCGAACACAAGCAAATGTTTGATTTCCTGCAGAAATTCGTACCGAAGAAGATCAAGGTATTGGGCGGCATGCTCAATGGCCACCAAGCCCAGGTCGACTACGCTGCGGAGGAAGAAGGCCGGCCGGTGAAAGGCACGGCCGACGTGATCGAGTTTGAGGGCAAGTGGTACTTCATGGGCACTACGACGCATGATTGAAACGGGACGCTTACTGTGGTTCTGCCGGATGACTGGCTTGGCCGAATCGCGAGGCGAGACAGCGTCGGCGAATAGCACAAATGAAGACGCGCATCCCGCTGCTACAACAAGTGCACGCTACTGGTTACGCGCGACATGGCTTCGGGTTTCCGAGTTCCGAGCCTGCGGCCGGTGCCGTCTCCAATAGCTCAAGCAATGCCTGCGCGTTGGGAGATAACGGGGCGGCAGGGCAGTCCACCAGTACCGGATCGTTGTATTTGAGGACACCGTCCTGTTTCATTCGGACGCCGGTGAAGAGCGGCGACGGTTGCGCGTCAACGTCGCCCACCGAAACTCCGCCATTGGTGTAATAGATCGGAGCGAGCACTTCGCCGAGGGCCTGTCCGCGCCTTCGGTTGACCGGATCGTTGCACCAGTAAGCAACGGTTGT